>ERZ808041.465-NODE-465-length-31005-cov-6.869374_pt1 | contig 31005 bp, 30 predicted proteins | sample MGYA00380192_ERZ808041 | MGnify/ENA primary metagenome ERZ808041 (study PRJEB31490, sample SAMN06133412) | mouse gut metagenome | isolation source: Z1_1 | host: mice | place: China: Chengdu | collected 2015-05 ...
CCGCTTCCGCGGAGCCCCTCGTGTCGAGCGCTTTGCTAATATACCAGACCGCAAGCCCTTTGTCAACACCTTTTTTCATCTTTTTTCGATTTTTTCCGCCGGCGTTTTTTCGGGCCCGCTGACGCGGTCTTGCGCTGGCCACCGTTCCTATCCATCCGCGCCGTTCGCAACGGCTCAGCGCTTTTCCCTCTTGCGAAACCGTCCCGCCTGTGTTACCCTAGGATGTATCTATAATAATGTCCCCCTAAGGAGGTCTAACCATGCCCATCCGTATTCCAGACTCTCTCCCCGCCACCAGCGTGCTGGAGAGTGAAAACATCTTTGTTATGACGGAACGCCGCGCCCTGCACCAGGACATCCGCCCCTTGAACCTGCTCATCCTCAACCTGATGCCCACCAAGATCGTCACCGAAACCCAACTGCTGCGCAAACTGTCCAATACCCCCCTCCAGGTCAACGTCCAGCTGCTCCAGACCGAGAGCCACACCTCCCAAAACACGGACGTGGCCCATCTGCAATCCTTCTACACCACCTTTGATCAGGTGAAGGACCAGCAGTTCGACGGAATGATCATCACCGGCGCCCCGGTGGAGAACCTGGAGTTCGAGGAGGTGGACTACTGGGACGAGCTGTGCCAGATCATGGACTGGACCCGCTCCCACGTCCACTCCACCTTCCACATCTGCTGGGGAGCCCAGGCAGGGCTTTACTACCACTATGGCGTAGAGAAGCGTTCCCTGCCCCACAAGCTGTCCGGCGTCTTTGAGCACACCATCATCCGCAAGCGCTCTCCGCTGTTCCGGGGCTTTGACGACAGCTTCTACGCCCCCCACTCCCGTTACACCGAGGTTACCATGGAACAGCTGCTGGAGAAGCCGGAGCTGGAGATCCTGGCCCTGTCCCACGAGGCGGGGGTGTTCGGGGTGAAGAGCTCGGACAATCGGCGGTTCTTTGTGTTCGCCCACCCGGAGTACGATGACGACACCCTGGCCCAGGAGTATTTCCGGGACGTGAAGCGGGGGCTGGATCCGGACCTGCCCGCCCACTACTTCCCCGGCGATAACCCCAGCCTGACCCCTATCGTCAATTGGCGCAGCTCGGGCCAGCTGCTGTACACCAACTGGCTGAATTACTACGTCTACCAGACCACTCCCTACGACCTCAGCCAGATCTCTCAGGAATCCCAGAGCTGAGCCATGCTTCAGATATCCAATCTCAGCCTCCCAGTGGACGCGGAGGGGGCGGAGGAGGTCCTCCGGCAGAAGGCCGCCAAGCTCATGGGCGTTCAGCCGGGCGACATTTTGGAGCTGACCCTCCACCGCCAATCCATCGACGCCCGGAAAAAGCACGATGTCCATCTGGTGTGCGCTGTCCGCACCACATTAAATAAAGGAAAAGAGGAGGCCGTCCTCCGCCGCGCCCTCAAGAACGTGACGGCGGTAGCCGATGCGCCTTATACGCTGCCGCCCCTGGGCCGGACCTCCTCCCTGCCGCCGGTGGTAGTAGGGATGGGCCCGGCAGGGCTGTTCGCCGCCCTGACCCTGGCCCGGGCGGGTCTTCGGCCCATCGTGCTGGAGCGGGGCCGGGACGTGGACCGGCGCACCGCAGACGTGGAGCGTTTCTGGGCCACAGGCTGTTTGTCTTCCGCCTCCAATGTCCAGTTTGGGGAAGGGGGCGCGGGCGCCTTTTCCGACGGCAAGCTGACCACGGGAGTCAACGACCCCCGCGTTTCCCACGTATTCGACATTTTCGTGTCTCACGGGGCCCCGGAGGACATCAAATGGTCCCACAAGCCCCACATCGGCACCGACGTCCTCCGAGGCGTGGTGAAATCCATCCGCCAGGAGCTGCTGTCCCTGGGCGCGGACATCCGCTTTGGGTGCCAGCTCACCGGCCTGATCCGGCGGGACGGGCGGCTGTCCGGCATCGCGGTGGCAGCGGAGCAGGGCCCCTGCGCCGAGACCATCCCCTGTGACGCGCTGGTGCTGGCCCCCGGCCACTCCGCCCGGGACACCTTTCAAACGCTCTACGAGTTCGGCCTGCCCATGGAGCGCAAGAGCTTCGCCATCGGCGTTCGCATTGAGCACAGCCAGGAGGCGGTCAGCCGGGCCCAGTTCGGCCCGTTCTGGGACAAGCTCCCCGCCGCCGATTACAAGCTGGCCTGCCACCTGCCCTCGGGCCGGTCTGCCTTCACCTTCTGCGTCTGCCCCGGCGGGCAGGTGGTGGCCGCCGCCAGCGGCCATGGCCAGGTGGTCACCAACGGCATGAGCCTCCGGGCCCGAGATGGGGCCAACATCAACGGCGGCTTTCTGGTGGGGGTAAACCCGGACGATTTCGGCGGGGACGATCCCCTGGCCGGCGTCCGCTTCCAAGAGAAGTGGGAGCGGGCCGCCTTTGAGGCGGGCGGCGGCGGCTCCCGCGCCCCGGCCCAGCTGGTGGGAGACTTTTTGGCGGGCCTCCCCTCCGCTGGCCCCCGCTCCATCCTGCCCACCTACCGCCCCGGCGTCACATGGACCGCCCTGGAGGGCACGCTCCCCGATTATGTGCTGGACACATTAAAGGAGGCCCTCCCCGTCTTTGACCGCAGGCTCCACGGCTTTGCCCACCCGGACGCAGTGCTGACAGGGGTGGAGACCCGCTCGTCCTCCCCGGTGCGCATACTCCGAGACGAATCGTTTCAATCCCCCGCCCTGCCCGGCCTCTACCCCTGCGGCGAGGGGGCGGGCTATGCCGGGGGGATCACCTCCGCCGCGGTAGACGGAATCAAGGTGGCGGAGGCCATCATTGCCAGCTGAACACGCTGTTGTCACGCTGCGCCTGTTCGCGACGCGCGGCTTCCTTCCGACTCGGGCAAAGCCCGCCTCCGCTGTGCGGCGGCTGGGCTTTTGCCCTCCCTCCAGTCCATCCGCGCTGCTCACGACGGCTCCGCGCTTCTTTGAAAAGAAAAAGCGGGGCAAAAAGAAACTTTGAACTTCTGTCATGTACTGACTGCGTCATTCGTGAACTCGTGCCACACCTTTCATGCTGTGCCTTCATCGGTCATAAACCACATGACTGAGAGATGTTTAAAAGTTTCTTTTTTCGCCTCCTTTTTTCTTTACAAAGAAAAAGGGAGGGCCCGCAACCGCAAATTTACACCCCGCAACCCAAACGCAACAGCAAATTGGTGGCCTTTTGTACGGTTTTGCCCAATAATGGGGGCACCTTGAAAGGAGGTCATCTACTATGACATTCGGTGAAAACCTGCAATTTTTGCGCAAGCGCGCCGGCCTGACCCAGGAGGACCTGGCGGAGAAGATGGAAGTCTCCCGCCAGTCGGTGAGCAAGTGGGAGTCCAACGCCGCCTACCCGGAGACGGATACCATTCTGCGCCTGTGCGAGCTGTTCCGCTGCGACATGGACACCCTTCTGCGGGGGGACGTGTCCCGCCGCTTTGGCGAGGGCGCCGCCGCCTACGATAAGCATATGAACGCCTTTTCCGCCGCCATCGCGGCGGGGGTGGGGCTGGTGCTGCTGGGCGTCACCCTCATGCTGTTCGTGGGGGAATTCTTTGGGCGTGAAATGGCGGCGGGCGTGGTCTTTTTCCTGTTCCTCATCGCCGCTGTGGCCATTTTCATTGTCTCCGGCATGAACCACGATATCTTTCTGCGCCAGCACCCTGGCTTTACCCCCTGCTACGCCAAGGAGGAGATGGAGCGCTTTGAGCGCCGCTATCCTTTCCTCATCGCCGTCCCCGTGGTCATTATCCTTCTGGGACTCACCGCCGTCATCCCCATGGAGATGATGAACATACCCGCCCGCTTCACCCAGAATCAGCGGGACGCCCTGTGCGGGACCCTGTTTCTGCTGTGCATCACCATTGCTGTCACCGTCCTGGTCTGGGCGGGCATCCAGCACTCAAAATACGGCTTCCCGGAAGAAAAAATGACCCCGGCCCAGCGCCTGGTGGGCCGCATTTGGGGCGCGGGCATGGTGGCCGCCACGGCGCTGTATGTGGGCCTGGGCTTTGGGCTGGGCCTGTGGGAGCAGGCCGCCCCCATCGTTTACACCGTAGCCGCCCTGCTGTGCGTGGCCGCCACCATTCTGGTGAAAAAAGACGACGAAACGTAAAGGAGCGTTTTTGATGATTTACCGCCGCCCAAGCTATTACGATACCTTCCACTGCCTGGGCGGCGCCTGCCCGGACACCTGCTGCCGGGACTGGTCGGTGGTGCCTGACGAGGACGCCCTGGCGGACTACGCCTCCGCCCCCTCCCCTCTGCGAGAACGCATCGCCCAAAATCTGGCCGCCGACGAGGACGGGGACGTGTGCTTCCGGCTGGACGGGGAGGGGCAGTGCACCCTTTTGACCCCCGACGGCCTGTGCGCCATCCAGCGGGACTGGGGAGAGGCGCATTTATGCGCCCACTGCGCCGCCTATCCCCGGTTCATTGAGGAATTCGGTTGTCTCACAGAATCCTCCCTGGCAATTTCTTGCCGGTCGGCGGCCCGATTGCTTATCGAGGCCCCGCGCTTTGCACTGATTGAAACAGACGACGGCCAAAACGAGCCACCCTTCGAGGACATCGACCCGGACCTGCTGGCGGGCCTGGAGCACAGCCGCGCCCAGGTCCTGGCCCTGCTGAATGGAGAGGGCCCCATCTGGTCCAGGCTGCGGGCCATGCTGGACTATGCCCAGGCGCTGCAGGCCGCCATCGACGGCGAGGCCTGCCCGCAGATGGCCGCTTGTCCTCCCCCTGTCCTCCCCGCAGCCCCTACGGCCCCCGTCCGCCTCCAGGCCTCCTCCGTCCGCTTTTTACGGCTTCTGGCCAGTCTGGACCCCCTGCGCCCCGGCTGGCCCCCGCTTTTAGAGACGCGCGCCGCCGCCTTGGCCGCCCTGCCCCGCCGGGACTATCTCCAGCAGCGCGCCCAGTACCATCAGGCCAACCCCCGCTGGGAGCAGCAGCTCACCAACCTGGCCTGTTATCTAGTGTTCCGCCACTGGCACAAGGCGGTGAACGACGACCTCCTCTATGGCCGGGCGGCTTTCGTGTGCGCCGCCTGTACCACCCTGTACCACCTGTCCCTGTTCCAGACCGGGGAGGAGGCCGCCCTGTGGACCCGGTTCAGCCGGGAGGTGGAACACGACGAGGACAATCTGGCCGAGCTGATCTGGTCCTTGGCAGACCCCAAAGCCCATCCTCCCAGGTCACTACTTTGAGAAAGGAGCCGGTCCCATGTCAGAATATTTCAGCGACCACGTCCATCTGGGGGATGACCTGACCAGCGTAGTCATCCTGGACCAGACCCTTCTGCCCAACCGGGTGGAATACCTCACCCTGCGGGAGCCCGAGGAGATGTTCGAGGCCATCCGGCTTCTGCGGGTCCGGGGGGCCCCGGCCATCGGCATCTGCGCCGGGTACTGCCTGGCCGCCCTGGCGGAGCAGCGCAGGAACCTGCCCCCCGCCCAATTCGGCGGGGAGCTCCACCGGCTGTCCGCCTACCTTAACTCCTCCCGGCCCACGGCGGTGAACCTGAGCTGGGCACTGAACCGGCTGGGACAGCGGGCTCACGCCGCGGGCCCCGCCTCCCCCGCCCAGATCGCCGCCGCCCTGCGGGAGGAGGCCCTGGCCATCCACCGGGAGGACATCGCCATGTGCAGGGCCATCTCGGAATTTGGCCTCACCCTTATCAAGGACGGCGACGGGGTTCTCACCCACTGCAACGCCGGGCCGCTGGCCACCTCTCAATATGGCACCGCCCTGGGCCCCCTCCTGCTGGGGACGGAGCGGGGGATGAAATTCCGGGTGTTTGCCGACGAGACCCGGCCCCTGCTCCAGGGGGCCCGGCTCACCGCCTACGAACTGGACAAGGCAGGGGTGGACGTGACCCTGATCTGCGACAATATGGCCTCCATGGTGATGAAAAACGGCTGGATCAACGCCTGTTTTGTGGGCTGCGACCGGGTGGCAGCCAACGGCGACGCCGCCAATAAGATCGGCACCAGCGGCGTGGCCATCCTGGCCAAGCACTACGGCATCCCGTTTTACGTGCTGGGCCCCACCTCCACCATCGACCTGGACTGCCCCACCGGGGATGATATCAAAATCGAGCTCCGGGACCCGGAGGAGATCCGTTCCAAATTCTATTCCCAGCCCATGGCCCCGGCGGGGGTGAAGTGCTACAACCCCGCCTTTGACGTGACGGACCACGCCCTGATCTCCGGCATCGTCACGGAAAAGGGGATCTGCCGCCCGCCCTACACCCAGTCCTTGGCGGCCCTGTTTCACTAAACACCCGTTGCCGAGCGGAAATTGTGCGGGACTGCCTCGCCTCGTAACGAGTCAAAGTTTCTTTTTCGGTTCCTTTTTCTTTTTCAAAGAAAAAGGAACACGCCCCGTCTCCCTGGAGACAGGGCGGTTTTTCCGTCCTCGTCAAACCCCGTTGACTTTTTCCCCGCAAACCAGTACAATACAAGGACTGCAATGCCGCCGGGAGGAGAACCGCCATGGAAAAGCTCATCTATTTTGACTACGCCGCCACCACCCCCGTCCGCCCGGAGGCGGCGGAGGCGCTGGCCGCCGCCCTGGGGCAGTTCGGCAACCCCTCCTCCCGGTACGAGTACGCCCGGCAGGCCGCCCAGCGGGTGAAGGAGGACCGGGAGGCCGTGGCCCAGGCCCTGGGCTGTATCCCTGGCGAGGTGTATTTCACCTCCTGCGGCACAGAGGGGGATAACTGGGCCATCCGCCGGGGGGTGGGGCTGAGCCACCGCCGGGGAAAGCACATCGTCACCACCGCCATGGAGCACGCCGCCGTGCTGGAGACCTGCCGGGACCTGGAACGCCAGGGGTATGAGGTCACATATTTGAAGCCGGATCGGACCGGGCGGATCACCGTGGAACAGCTGGCCGCCGCCCTGCGGCCGGACACAGCGCTTGTGTCCATGATGCTGGTGAACAACGAGACGGGGGTTGTCCTGCCCGTGGCGGACTGCGTAAAAGCCGTCAAAGCCTTTGACCCCGCCATTGTGTTCCACTGCGACGCGGTGCAGGGCTTTTTGAAAACCCTGGATCCCCTGGCAAAGCTGGGGGCGGATCTGGTGACCATCAGCGGCCACAAGATCGGGGCCCCCAAAGGGATCGGGGCGCTGTATGTCAAAAAGGGGGTGCGCCTGCGCCCCTTGCTCACCGGGGGCGGCCAGGAGGAAGGCCTGCGCTCGGGCACCGAGGCCACGGCGCAGATTGCCGCCTTTGCCGCCGCCGTCCGGGCCTGTTCGGCGGACTCCGGCCGCCTGGAGCGGACCGCCGCCATCAAGAAATACACCCTGTCCAAGCTGAAGGAGGCCGTCCCCAAGCTGGAGGTCATCTCTCCCGGGGACGCACCCCACATCTGCGCCGTCACTCTCCCGGGCTACAAGAGCGAGGTGGTGGTCCGGGTGCTGGGGGACCAGGGGGTGTGCGTCTCCTCCGGCTCCGCCTGCCACAGGGGGAAGCCCAGCCATGTGTTCGCCGCCATGGGCCTGCCCAAGCCCTGGCTGGACGGGGCGCTGCGGCTGTCCTTCTCGCCGGACTCCACCAGGGAGGAGGCGGACGCACTGGCGGACGCCCTGCGGGACGCGGCGGACAGCCTGTTCACCACACTATCTTAAACCAAAGGAGTATCCATCAAAATGTTCACGCTGTTCCGGCGGGAGCCGGGCTTTTACCGCAGGCTGCTGGCGCTGGCCCTGCCCATCCTGTTTCAAAACCTGATCACCAACTCCCTGGGCCTGGTGGACACCTTCATGGTAGGCACCATGGGCCAGGGCCCTCTGGCGGGGGTGACCCTGGCCAACATCCCGGTGTTTGTGGTCCAGCTCATGATGTTCGGCATACAGAGCGGCTCCTCCGTCCTCATCAGCCAGTACCGGGGCAAGGGGGATATGGAGGCCATCAACCGGGTGATGGGCATCGGCATGTACGCCGCCGGATTCATCGGGCTGGCGTTCGCCCTCATCATGGGCTTCTTCCCCCTGCCGTTCATGTCCCTGTTCGGGGACGACCCCCAGGTAGTGGCCACCGCCGCCCAATACGCCCGGATCGTGGGCTGGTCCTACTTCTTCGACAGCTTTGTCCAGGTATACAACGGCGTCCACCGGGCCATGGGCAACCCCCAGCGGGGCCTGTACATTCTGGCCGTGTCCATGACCTGCAACACCTTCCTCAACTGGGTGTTCATCTTTGGAAACCTTGGCGCCCCCCAGCTGGGGGTGGAGGGCGCGGCCCTGGCCACTCTGCTGGCCCGAGTGCTGTCCTGCGCCATTGCTGTGGGCTGGGCCGTTCTGGACAAAAAGTTCAAGCTGGACCCCTCCCTGCTGTTCCGGCCCGGCGGGGACATGGTCCGCCGGTTTGTCCGCTTCGCCACCCCGGTGATGTGCAACGAGACCTTCTGGGGGCTGGGCACCTCCATCTTTCCCACCATCATGGGCCATATGGAGGGCTCGGAGGAGATTTTGGCGGCCTACGCCATCGCGGGCAACATCACCAACCTGTGCACGGTGGGCATGTTCGCCATCGCCGGGTCGGCCGCCATCCTGGTGGGCCAGGAGATCGGCTCAGGCAACGCCGGCAAGGTGTACTCCCTGGGGGCACTGCTCAACACCCTGGCCTTTCTCTTCGGAGTGGCGGCGGGGGCGGTCTTTCTGGTGCTGCTGCACCTGCTGGTGGTGCCGGTGCTCTACCCCCTGTTCAAGCTCTCCCCCTCGGCGGGGGACATCTGCACCCTGATGCTCACCATGGTGTTCCTCATGATGCCTCTGCGCTCCCTGGAATGCACCAACATCGTGGGCGTACTCCGGGGGGGCGGCGACGTGAAGATGGCCACCCTCATCGACCTTACCCCTCTGTGGGTGGTGGCCCTGCCCATTGCGGCCCTGTCGGGGCTGGTGTTCCACCTGGGCATTTTCTGGGTGTACCTGGGCATGATGAGTGAAAACGTGGTCAAGGCGGTGCTGGGTCTGTGGCGGTTCAAGAGCGGAAAGTGGATTCGGGACGTCACCCTCCCCGGCCTGCGGGAGGCCGGACGGCAGTCCTAAGGAACCTCCGAACAAATGCGTCTGCGGCGCTTTGCGGATCTTTTCCACCACAGCTTCCTTGTGATTTCTTGAAATAAACACAATTATTCCAGCGAAATCCCGCCTTCGTCGGCGCAAACCTAAAGGACGGCTTTGCGGGGCCCCAACAGCGAAAAGTCTCTCGCAAATCGCTCTTGCCGATTTATTCAGAGGTTCCCTAAAAAAATTTGAAAAGGGTATTGCTTTCCAGCCCACGGTGTGCTACTATGACGATGGCAATAGTCACAACAATTGATTGACAGCATTCTTTTGGAGGTCGAACATCATGTTTGTCAAGCGTATCTTGCTTTCCGCGCTGGCGGCGGTGTGCGCCGTCTCCCTGCTGGTCCCCGCCGCCTTTGCCCACGGCGGCTGCCGCAGCGGACGCACTGTCCGCCGCGCCGCCCAGCCCTGCGCCGTGGAGGACTGCACCCTCACCGGCTGGCACTACCACGATCAGACCTTGTACTGCGGCCACACCCACAACGGCAGCGGCCTGTGCGACGGCAGCTGCTACCCCCTGTGCGAGGTGGAGGACTGCACCCTCACCGGCCGCCACATCCACGACGGCCTGACCTACTGCGGCGCCAACCACGCCGGCGGCTACTGCGACGGGAGCTGCCCCTATTACCAGGGTTCCGCCTCCTCCGGCGTTCGGTATGGCGGTCATCACGGCTGCTGCCGCTGAGGCATGGCAATTTCACACACAAAGGGCGGGCCTTGACGGCCCGCCCTTTTTATTCCCCTTTGTACTTTTTCCTGGTGGCGATGCCCCCCCGGATGTGGCGCTCCGCCTTGTTTTCGTTGAGTATCTCCTTCACCTGCTGGTACAGCCCCCGGTTGATGGCGGGCAGGCGCTCGCTCAAGTCCTTATGTACGGTGGATTTGCTGATGCCGAAGCGGGTGGCGGCGGCCCGGACGGTGGTTTTGTTCTCGATGATGTACAGCGCCAGCTCCTGGGCGCGCTCTTCCATGTTCCCCTTCACAAAAAACACTCCCCGTTGTGGTTCTGGTCACAGGGGATGTATATGCGGCGGAGGGGGCCGATATGAGCGCGGGGTCCCCGCAAAGCTGCCCTTTGGCTTTGCAGAGAGAGGAGGAGCCGCGCAGTGAGCTCGTTTTCGGCAATGCCGGAAACGAGCGATACGCAGCTTGCTCCGACGATGTCACGCTGCAAAGCGCTCAGGGCGCTCGGTCGCTTTCGCTGCGTCTCAGGCAAGACCCAACCCCGCCTTGCGGACTCTGGGCTCTTGCCCTCGCTTCGCTCCAAGCTCCCTCGCTGACCGCTTCTCCGCGCTTCCTTGTTGTCACGCTGCGCACCCTCCGCGACGGGGCCTAAGTCCTCCGACTGCGCCAAAACCCATCCGGCCCTCCAGGCCTCCTTGGGCTTTTGGCTCCGCTCTGGCCTTAGCCCCCTGCTCCCGGGCGCTCCGCGCTTCCTAATAAAAAATTAAACTCTCTCTACCTTTACAGCGCCGGGGAAAAAGGTTATAATGGTTTTCGTTCACCATACCAGGAGAGGGGGATCACCTATGGCGGACCAATACGGTCCCGGCGGCTCTGGCCCGCAGGGGGACTCACACCAGGACAATACCTATCACTACAACTACAGCTACGGTTCCGGCTCGGGCCGGGGAACCGGCGGTGGCGGCAGGCCGCCCAAAACCCCCAACGACTGGGGCGAGTGGGTTGGCATCGGCTTTCTGCTGTTCATCCTGCCCTTCTGGTTCTGTAAGCTCATCGGCGTGGTCTGGCTGCTGAGCAAGCTGGGCAAGATGACCGCCAGCGACAAGCGCCGCTACAAGCAGGAGGCGAAGAACGCCGCCAACCGGGCCAAAAACACCGCCCAGAACCTGTTCCAGCAGGGGACGGACGCAGCGCGTCAGGCTGCGGATGCCGCCCGCCAAGCGGCGGACAATGTCCGGCAGGGGGCAAGCGCCCAGCAGCAGGAGCAGAATACGCCCTCCGGCGGAACAACCGGCAGCACCTACCGCTACAAGTATGGCCGCGCCGCCCAGGACCAGCAGAAGAAGCAGGCCCAGGACCAGGCGGAACCCTGGGAGCAGACGGACCAGCCCGACGCCTGGAACGTACGCAATCCGTCGGAGAACAAGCGGAGGAAGGCCAAGAAGGAGGGGGGCGGCACCGGCCTCATCATTGGGGGGAGCATTCTGGCCGGGATTTTCGGCCTGGGCACCCTGGCCTGTATGACCCCTGTATTTTTAGGCGAGTTTGAATATCCCCTCCTCCTTCCCATCCTGGCCTGCCTGATGTTCGCGGCAGGGGGCGTGTCTATGCTCTTCTCCGGCATTGGCCGGAACCGCCGCAGCGAGCGCTACCTCAACTACCTGGCCTACATCGGCGCCAACCGGGAGGTGGACCTGGCCCCCATGGCCGCCAGCTTCGGCGTACCCGTGGCCAAGCTGTGCAAAGACCTGCGGCGGATGCTGTCCAAGGGCATTCTGCCCACCGGCTATCTGGACCTGGCGGAGGGCAAGCTGTACCTCACCGAGATGGGTTACCACGCCCAGCCCAAGCGGGAGGCCCCGCCCGTCCAGGAGGAGACGGCTCAGGAAGCCGCCGCCCGGGAGGACGACATTCTGCGGGAGATCCGCCAGGTCAACGACGAGATCCCCGACGAGGCCATGAGCGCCAAAATCGACCGCATTGAGGAGATCACCCGGAAGATCCTGAATTTCCAGAAGGCCCACCCCAACAAGGAGGGCCAGCTGCGCACCTTCCTGAATTACTACCTGCCCACCACCCTGAAAATTCTGCGGGCCTACGCTCAGCTGGACGCCCAGGGCATCGAGGGGGAAAACATCTCCGCCGCCAAGAAGCGCATCGAGGACATGATGGACCAGGTGGTGTCCGGGTTTGAGAAGCAGCTCGACAAGCTGTTCCAGGACGACGCCATGGATATCACCTCCGACGTGGAGGTGTTGGAGAACATGCTCAAGAAGGACGGACTGTCCGACGAGGGCGGCATCACCATGACGCTGTGATAAGCGGGCCCTGGCCCGCTCCATAGCTTTCACCAAACGGACAGCCGCGGGGCGCGGCTGTCCGTTTTTTCCTCTCCCGGCCCCGCGAAAATACCTCTTGACAAATAGAGCGGCCGTACTATAATAAAGATACAAATGTTTGATGGAACGTGTGGTTGAGAAAGGAGGGGCCCCATGGAGGTCATGGACAAGCTGACCATTTTGGCCGACGCCGCCAAGTACGACGCCGCCTGCACCTCCAGCGGAGTGACCCGGGGCGGGAAACCTGGAACCATCGGCACCGCCGCCAACTCCGGCTGCTGCCACACCTTCTCCGCCGACGGCCGGTGTATCTCCCTGCTGAAGGTGCTGTACACCAACTACTGCTGCTACGACTGCGCCTACTGTGTCAACCGCCGGTCCAACGATGTGCCCCGCACCGCCTTCACCCCCCGGGAGCTGGCGGAGCTCACCATCCAGTTCTACCGGCGCAACTACATCGAGGGGCTGTTTTTGTCCTCGGCGGTGCTGAAGGACCCGGACTACACCACCGAGAGGATGATTGAGACCCTGCGCCTGCTGCGCACCGAATACCGCTTCAACGGCTACATTCACGCCAAGGCCATCCCGGGGGCGGACCCCGGGCTCACCTACCAACTGGGCCTGCTGGCGGACCGGCTCAGCGTAAACATCGAGCTGCCCTCGGAGTCCTCCCTCCGGCTGCTGGCCCCGGACAAGAGCCGGACCGCCATCTTCAAGCCCATGGCCCAGATCCGGGACGGGGCAGCCCAGTCTAAGGCGGAATTGAAGCTGTACCGCCACGCCCCCCGGTTCGCCCCGGCGGGCCAGTCCACCCAGATGATCGTGGGGGCCACCCCGGAGAGCGACCGGCACATTCTGTCGCTGACCGAGGGGCTTTACCACAAATACCGCCTAAAAAGGGTATTTTTCTCCGCCTATATGCCGGTGTCCGACCACAAGAGTCTGCCCGCCCCCGCTGGTTTCAAGCCGCCGCTGCTGCGGGAACACCGGCTGTACCAGGCGGACTGGCTGCTGCGGTTCTACGGCTTCACCGCCGGGGAGATTTTGGACGAAGCCCACCCCAACTTTGACGCCGCCCTGGACCCCAAGAGCGACTGGGCTCTGCGCCACCCGGAGTTTTTCCCGGTGGAGGTAAACCGGGCGGACTACGAGGCCATTCTGCGGGTGCCCGGCATCGGCATGCGAGGGGCGGAGCGGATCGTGGCCGCCCGGCGGTACGGCCCCCTGTCCTTCGAGGGGCTGAAGCGGCTGGGCATCGTGATGAAGCGGGCCCAGTATTTCATCACCTGCTCCGGGCGGATGCTCCCCGGCCTGCGGTTCAGCCGGGACAGCGTGTACCGCCGCCTCACCGGGCTGGAGCAGGCCGCCCTGGGCGGCGGGGAGAGCTGGCAGCAGCTGTCCCTGTTTGGCGGAGAGGGGGGGACGGCGTGACGGCCTACCGCTACGACGGCACCTTCGCCGGGTTTCTCACCTGCGTCTGGGACGCCCTGGAGCGCAGGACCGACCCGGAAGCCTTTCTGCTCCCCGACGGCGGGGCCAGCCTCTGGGAGGTATGGGAGCCGGCCACGGACAGGGAGAAGGCCCGGCGGCTTTACGCCGCGCTGAAAAAGCGGGTATCTCCCGCCTTTCAGAAGCTGGTCGCCCGGGGCTTTCTCACCTGCCTGCCGGAGAAGGAGCTGGCCCTCCTCACCCTCATCCGCCGGGGGCTGGCGGAGGGGGACCGGGTGCGGCTGGACCTCAGCGACCCGGTGATGGCCCGGGTGAACCTGGCGCTGACCAAAATGTGGACCGAGTGGGACCATTTGAAGGGCTTTGTCCGTTTTTCCGACCTGGACGGGGTACTGGTGGGGGAGATCGAGCCCAAAAACCGGGTGCTCCCCCTGCTGGCGGGGCACTTCGCCGCCCGGTACTCCGGAGAGCGGATCGTCCTCTATGACCGCACCCACCACGAGGCCTTTCTGTCCGACCGGGGGCGGTGGAAGCTGGTCCCGGCGGAGGATTTCCGCATGGGCCCCGCCGGGGAAACGGAGCGCTCCTACCGGGCCATGTGGCGGAAATACTACAAAACCATCGCCATCGAGGGGCGGACCAACCCCAAATGCCAGTCCACCCACCTGCCCAAACGCTACCGCCATGTGATGACAGAGTTCCTCACCGACGAGGAGATGGAGACCGCCCTCCCTGGACGGGCGCTGGAGGAAGGTCATGCGGATCAAAAAGCGCCATAGAGGGATATCCCTCTATGGCGCTTTGCCATGCGTGCTTCACTGCTCCACATCCACCACCCGGAGATACCGGCGCAGGGGGTACTCCCCGTCGTGGGCCTCCCCGGGGAAGGAGGCGGACATGGACCCCGCCCGGGTGACCCGGGTGACCCCGGCCCGGGCCAGCAGCCCGGTGAGGGCCCCCCGCTGTTCGGAGGTGCAGATCAGCCCCGCCGTCTGGAGCCGCCCTTTCTGACGGCGCAGGGCGGGGACCAACTCCCTTTGGGGGAGCAGCTTCACCAGCACGTTGCCCTCCATGGGGGACAGCTCCAGCTCCCGGTCCGGGCGGAGAATGACGGAGCAGCCCCTGCCCTGGAACAGGACCTCCCCCTCCGTCTTTTCGTCCACGATCCGCTCCAGCAGGGCGGTAAAGCCGCTGAGGGAGGCCGGAGCCCCTCCGGCGGGGCCGGGGCGCTTTGCCGCCGCCCGCTCCAGGTGGGGTAGAAATTCCCGGCAGAAGGCCTCCCCCTCCCCTCGGTCCTCGCAGTCCAGGAAGATCACCTGACAGGAGGAGCACAGCCGCTGGCCGGTGTCCGCGATGTGGCGGGCCAGGGCGGACAGCTCCTCCTCTTGATTCTCAAAGCCGGAAACATAGGCGAAGCTGAGGCGGTGGCCCCACTCGATAAGCTTGCACCCCGGCCCCGCCAGAGCACGGGCCGCCTCAATGGCCCCGTCCCCGCCCCAGACCACCACCCCGTCAGCCAGCCCGGACAGGGTTTTCAGCTCCTCCCGCCGCCCAGAGGGCAGGTCGAAGCCGTAGAGGTAGGGAGCCAGCCGGGGCTCCTGCTCCGTCAACAGCCGGAAGGCCGCCAGGGACAGGCCCTTGTCCCCGTGGGGCAGCTTCACCAGGTTGACGTTGCCTGTGAGCAGCCCCTCCAGGGCGGTGTACACCGGCAGGCCGGGCATATTGCCGGGGGCGATGTGGAATAGTACCCCCAGGGGCAGGACCTGGGCGGTGGTTTTGGCGCGCACTCTGGGGGCGAAGGGGTCCGGGCCCAGCTCCGCGGCCAGCTTGGCCTCCAGGCTCTCCCTGCGCAGGAGGGGAAGCAGGTCGGCCAGCCCCACCCCGGCGGGGAGAAACCGGGCCATCAGGGCGTCAAATTCCCCGCTCTCCAGCCGTCTCCCCAGGGCGTCCACGGCGGCGATCACCGTCTCCGCCTCCAGGGGCGGTCCGGCCCGGACCGCGTTCAGCTGGGCCTCCAGCCCGTCCAGCAGGGCTTTGCGCCGGGTATCGGGCAGCAGCTTTCCCTGGGCGAAAATCAAAAGGCCTCCCCCTTTCCCAACAGCTCGGCGGCCCCCGCCGCGCAGGTCTGGATGCCGCTCATCCCCACCCGCCCCAGGATGGTGAGATAGGGGCTCTGAATGCCGCAGCCGCACTTTTCCCCCGGCGTCAAATAGCCCAAGTCGTCGGTCATGACGCTGAGGGTGGGGGTGGCGGTCATCAGGGGTGAGATCAGGTTGACGAGCCCCACCTGTCCCATGGGCAGGGGGGCCAGGGTGTCCGGGTCCCGGATGATGATCCGGCCATAGGCCGGGATGTGGAAATGGTGGCGCGGGCAGGTGTTGTAGAACACCGGGTGCTCCACCGCCCCGAACAGCTCGTTGATGTGGTCCTCGGGGATGCCCAGGGCCCGCTCCGCCAGGGCGTAGAGGGTGGACTTGTCCACCTCCTGGTCGGCGTGCTGCTTCCAGCCCCCGGCCAGGATGATGCGGGAGCCCTTGGGCAGCCTGACTTGCAGCCCCAGCTCCTCCATCCGCTTCAGGCCGAACCACAGGTAGGAGGGAAAGCCGATGACCCGCGTGGGGAAATGGGAGCGCTCCAGCTTTTTCAGGGCTTGGGCCGCGGCGTCCAGGTCGGGGACATAGCCCTCCCCCTCCATGCGCAGGGCGTAGGTCCGGCTGAGGGGCGGGGAGAAGTGGGTGAGGCCGAACATGGTCCGGGTGACCCCGGTGTGGTTGGACTTGTGGGGCTTGTAGCCCAGAATGACGCAGTGGGCGGGCTTTGGCGACACCAGATGGTGCCGGAAGCCCAAATTGACGACCATGGGGGCCTCGGCCAGGATGGAGCCCCAGTCAAAGCCAATACGGCTGAATTTCCCGCTGGTGCCCGAGGAGGTGACCTCCATGGCCATCCGCCAGCGGGGCATGGAGAACAGGGTCCGGCGCTTGAAAAACAAGGTGGGTATGGGCGGAATCCTGGCCAGGTCGTCCATGGTTCGGAGCTGGTCCGGGGAAAAACCCAGCCGGGCGCAGATGGCTGCGTAGCCGGGGCAGCGGCGGATGTGGTAGGCGCAGTTGTCCCGGCAGGCCCGCAGGAAGGCCCGGTCGGAGCCCGGCACATCGTAGGGCCGCAGCCGCCAGAACAGCCGCTGACGGGACAGCATGGCCTTCACCTCCTCGTCATTCCGCCTTGACCCGGCGCACACTCCACACGCTGAGCACAATGCTCGCCAGCAGCAGGGCGGTGAGGGCGGCCACCACTCCCATGCCGGCCTGGATGCCCGCCTGCTCGGCCACCTGTCCCACCAGGAAGGGGGTGATGATCCCCCCCACGCTGCCGGTAAAGATCATGATGCTGCACCCCAGGTCGTTGCCCCGGACGCAGTCGCTGCCAAAAGCGAAGGCAGTGGGGTAGATGGTGGCCATAAACAGCCCCACCCCGATGAGCCCCAGGATGATGGGGACGGGGGTCCGGCTGAAGAACATCACCAGGAAGCAGGCGAAGAAGCCCACCCCGTCCAGGAGCAGCAGCTTGCTTCGAGACACCTTGCCCGTAATGGCCGCGCCCACCATACGGCCAATGAATATCACCAGCCACAGCAGGCTGTTCATCAGCTGGGACCAGCTGGCGTCCAGCAATTCGGTGTCCTGGAAGTAGGTCACCAGCCACCCCATGATGGCGTACTCCGCCGAGATGTAGAACAGCAGCATGGCGCTGCCCAGCCAGAACTGCTTCGCCTTCAAGAAGCTGCGGTCGGCGGAGCGCATGCCCTTCCGGGGCGGCTCCTCCGGCAGGGGCATTTTCGCGTACACCACCAGCTGGCTGATACACCCCAGGCACAAAATGCCCGCCACCAGCCGCCAGCCAAAGGTGGGCCAGCGTCCGGCGCACACCACCAGCAGGATGGGGGACAGCAGGGCCCCCACGGCAAAGGCCCCGTGAAGCAGGTTGTAGCCCCGGGCGGCCTTCTCGCCGGGGAGGGTGGAGATCATGGTGTTGGAGAAGTTGGCGTTGCCGCCCCGGGCCACCCCGGTCATGAGGAAGGCGGCCACCAGCAGGGGCGTGCTGCCCAACCCGGCGGCGAAGATGAGGTAGGCCACCGTCATCCACACGGCGGTGAGCAGGATGGCCCGCCGCCGCCCCAGCCACAGGGGGAGGAAGCCGGCGATGAGCACCGAGATCAGGTTGCCCACCGACTGGCAGGACAGCAGCACACCGGACAGGTCATAGCTGAATCCGTAGGTCTCCCGGAGGAAGGGGATAAAGGAACCCAGGGGCTGGGAGGCGGCTCCGCTGACAAAAAAAGCGAACAAAACGCAGTACAGCAGCTGATTCTGCCGCTTTTCCAACGGCGTTTGGGTGCTCATGGAAATCGACTCCTTACCATTTCTGTTTTTTCGCGGGGTCACCGCCCCGACGGGCGGCAGTGCTCCAAAGCGCGGTCCAGCGCCTCCCCGCCCCCCTGCACGCAGCTGTGGGGGATCAAAAAGGCCCGCTGGGGATTGATGTAGAGATAGGCGGCGTCCGAGCGGCGATACACCCGGAATATCTGCCCCCAGGGATAGGAGGCCCGCTCGTGGCCGTTGTCCACAGCCAGCTCCCCATCACCCAGGTCCAAGGTATAGACGTATTTTCCCTTTGCCAGCCCCTGGCCCTTAGCCTGACGGCGCACGGAGAGGAAAAAGCTCAAAATCCAGGCCGCCGGGAGGCCCAGGGCCACCACCAGCAGCACGGTCCCCAGCAGGACCGCGCCCCGGCGCTCCCGCAGGGCGAAGCACACCCCCGCCGATGTCCCCAAAATGACGGCGAACAGGGCCGGGCGGAGCCAGCCCTTTTTATGGACAAAGGTGTCAAACATGCTGAATTTGAGAAAATCCCGTTCACTGAGCCGGACCTGGACCTTCATGGGGCAGACCTCCTATCAGAGTTTCATTTTAGCATACCACATCCGCCGACCGCAATCAATATTCAAAATACTTGCAAAAAACCAAAGGAAATGCTATCATCAAAGCACTTCAACACAACGGCGGAAGCAGCCGGGGGAGGTGCTCTCATGGGACCAGCCAGCTGGCCGCGGATGACGCTGCTGGGCCGGATCGTCCTGTTCCTCACCGCCTTCGGCGCGGCCATGGCCCTCCAGACCGGCATCGGCTACTATCAAAGCAAATACGTGCTGGCCCCCCTGGAGCGGCGCAGCGAGAGCATCCAGACCATCAGCCGGTTCCTCAACGACGTGGAGTCCTGCATGACGGCGCTGGAAAACTACCGCTGGGACTACGGGGACGCCGGCGCGCTGATCGACGCCGTCCAGGCCGGTCAAGAGCGGTCCGCCGGCCACCTGGCCCGCATCGACGCCGACCTGCGCTCGGTGGGGGAGGAACAGTACCTGCTGGCGGCCGCGGCCCGGACCACCTATGGCACCCTGGACCTGAAGCTGGACGCCATCGCCGCCCACCTACAGGCGGGCCGGGCGGACCGGGCCTCCCAGCTGTATTATAATGAGGCCAAGCCCTGCGGCGCCTATCTGCGCCAGTACACCCAGCAGCTGCTGGAGCAGGCCTGCCTGGACAGCCAGGACGCCCACACCCGGCTGTCCCAGCTCAACAGGACCCTGAACCAGGCCCAGAGCGCCATGGTGCTGGTGTGCCTGGTCACGGGAACCATGCTGGTGGTGTCCCTTTTCCGGCTGCTGCGGTCGGTGTCAGCCCTGGCCCAGGCCTCCCAGGCCATCAGCCGGGGGGAATTCGACACGCCGGACCTGGACGAGGGCCAGCGGGACGAGACCGGCCACATGGCCCGGGCCTTCAACGAGATGAAGCGCTCCATGCGGCGGCAGGTGGAGCTCTTGAACGAGAAAAACGCCATGGAGGGGGAGCTCCACGCCAAGGAAAAGGAGGCCCTGGAGCTGCAAAACCTGATGGAGCGGGAAAAGCTCCAGCAGCTGCGCAGCCAGATCAACCCCCACTTTTTGTTTAACACCCTGAACGTCATCCTGTACACCGCCCAGCAGGAAGGGGCGGAGCGCACCCATGGCCTCATCGGCTCACTGAGCCGGCTGTTCCGCTACGCCCTGGCCAGCAACGACAGCCAGGTGCCCCTGGCCCGGGAGGTGCGCATCGTGGACGAGTTCTACGCCCTGTACCGGGAGCGGTTCGGGTCCCGCGTCCGGCTGTGCTGGCACATCGGGCCCGAAGTGGACCTGCCCGACGCGCTGGTGCCCTCCTTCATCCTTCAGCCCCTGGTGGAAAACGCCTTCAAGCACGGCCTGGCCCCCAAGGAGGAGGGGGGACAGGTGGACGTGACCATCCGGCAGGAGGGGGACGCCCTGGAGATCACTGTGGCCGACAACGGGGTGGGCATGGACCGGGCGGCCCTGGACGCCCTGCGGGACGTCTTGAAAAACCCGCCCACCACCGGGGAGCATATCGGGGTGTACAACGTGGCCGCCCGCCTGCGGCTGTGGGGCAGGGAGTACGGCTTGGATATCCAGTCCGAGCAGGGCAGGGGAACGGCGGCGGTGCTCCGCCTGCCCCTGATTTTGTCATGGGAGGAGGATGGCGGCGATGATCAAAATCCTGATCGCTGACGACGAAGGCCACCAGCGGGCCCTTTTGGCGGACATCGTGGGCCAGCGCTTTGGCCGGGAGGCGGAGGTTCGCACGGCGGAAAACGGCCGCCTGGCGGTGGACGCGGCGGCGCTGTGGGCGGCGGATGTGGCCCTGATGGACATCGAGATGCCGGGGCTCAGCGGCATCGACGCCGCCCGGCAGATTCTGGCCCAGCGCCCGGCCTGCAAGATCATCTTCATCACCGCCTACAGCCTGTTCACCTACGCCCGCGAGGCGGTGAAGCTGGGGGCCTGCGACTATATTCTCAAACCGGTGGACCCGGACGACGTGGAGCGGGCCATCCGCCGGGCGGCGGCCCAGGGGGAGGCCCAGCGCCAGCTGGAGGCCATGGCGGGCTCGGCGGACCTGCTGGACGGCGCGGACGGCTACGACAAGACTAACCTGCTCATGGGCAAGGTGAAAAAATACCTCCAGCACAATTATATGGCCTGCGACATCTCCCTGGACTCGGTGAGCGCCATGCTGAACCTGAGCGCCTCCTACTTCTCCGCCCTGTTCAAGCGGACCTTCCAGGTGAACTTTCTGGACTACCTCACCGAGCTGCGCATGGAGGCGGCCAAAGAGCTGCTCCGGGACCCGCTGCGCTCCACGGCGGAGGTGGCGGGCATGGTGGGCTACGAGAGCGCCAACTACTTCACCCGGGCTTTTAAGAAAAAGGTGGGAATGACCCCCACCGATTACCGCCGGCGGGCCGCCCAGGGCCTGGGAGACCCCCCATGAGGCGGCTGGTCCTGTTCCCCCTGTGCCTGCTGCTCCTGCTGTGCGGCGGCTGCGCCGGCGCGGAGGGAGAGGGGGACCTGCCCCTGCTGATTCTGCGCTATGCCGACAACCAGCCGGAGGACTACCCCACCACGGCGGCGGCGGAATACTTCGCCCAGCTGGTGGAGGAACGCACCCAGGGCAAGATCCGCATCCGGCTGTACTGCAACGGGGAGCTGGGCAACGAAAACCAGGTGCTGGAGCAGGTGCAGTTCGGGGGCATCGACATGGCCCGGGTGTCGGTGGGCACCTTCGCCGAGCCCTACCCCAAAATCGAGGTGCTGCTCCTCCCCTTTCTGTACGACGACGCCGACCACATGTGGCGGGTGCTGGACGGCCCCATCGGCGAAGAGTTCCTCATCAGCGCCCGGCAGGCCGGGGTGGTGGGGCTGAGCTGGTTCGACGCCGGGGCCAGGAGCTTTTACACCCGGGAGCCCATCGGCGGCCTGGAGGACCTGCGGGGGCTGACCATCCGGGTGCAGGAGTCCGCCTTCATGAGCCAGATGGTGGAGCTGCTGGGGGCCAAGCCGGTGCAGATCCCCTACAACGACGTGTACTCCGCCCTTCGGACCGGCAAAATCGACGGCGCGGAGAACAACTGGCCCAGCTACGCCTTCACCGGCCACTACCAGGCCGCCCGCTACTGCCTTCAGGATGAGCACTCCCGCCTGCCCGAGATGCAGATCATGAGCACCGTGGCCCTGGACAAGATTGCCGCCATCGACGAGGACTACGTGACCATCATCCGCCAGTGCGCCCGGGAGTGCGCCCTCTATGAGCGGGAGCTGTGGCGGGCCCAGGAGGCGGACTCCGAGCGGCTGGTGCGGGAGCACGGCTGCGTGGTCGCCCAGCTCACCGACGCACAGCGGGAGGCTTTCCGCCGGGCGGTGGAGCCCATGTACCAGGAGTATCCCCCGGAGGAGCAGGCGCTGATCCGGCGCATCCGGGAGAGCTGACAGCAGTTTAGGCCCGGCTTTTCTGGTGAAACCGCCAAAAAGTCGGGCCTTTAATTGTGCACAACTTACAAATATTGTGTCAAATTTTTTGGATAAACAGCACATATTTTAAAATTGGTTGCATTGATTTTTGCGATATGTTACAATAACCGAGGACGGAATTGGCGGGGCCCTTTCCGCCGGTCTGTCAAAATCAGCAAAAATTGGAGGAAGATGAACATGAAAAAGTTAGTGTCCGCCCTGCTGGCAGCGCTCATGATCATGAGCCTGGCCGCCTGCGGCGGCCAGCCCAGCGGCGACGCCAGCAAGGCCCCTGAGAACAACCAGGGCGGCAGCTCCGACGTGGGCGATGTGGCCAACGACCCCAAGGTGACCCTGGTGTACGCCGAGGTCAACCCCGAGGACACCATCGTGGGCCAGACCGGCGCCGAATTCAAGCGCCTGGTGGAGGAGAAGTCCGGCGGTTCCATCGAGATCGACTTCCGTCCCAGCGGCGTGCTGGGCTCTGAGAACGACGTGCTGGATGCCATCGTGGGCGGCGACGACTCCATCGACATGAGCCGTATCTCCGCTTTCGCCCTGACCAGCTACGGCGCCAAGAAGTCCATGCTGCTGTCCATTCCCTACACCTTCGAGAACCGCGACCACTGGTGGGCCTTCGCCAACAGCGATCTGGCCCAGGAGTTCCTCAACGAGCCCCAGGAAATCGGTCTGCCCCTGCGGGGCGTGTTCTACGGCGAGGAGGGCTTCCGCCACTTCTTCGCCAACAAGCCCATCAACAGCCTGGAGGACCTGAAGGGCATGAAGATCCGCGTGTCCAACGACCCCGTCATGAACGGCATGGTGGAGGGCCTGGGCGCCTCTCCCACGGTGGTGGCCTTTGGTGAGCTGTACTCCGCTCTGAACACCGGCGTGTGCGACGCCGCCGAGCAGCCCATCGCCAACTACAAGTCCAACGCCTTCCCCGAGGTGGCCAACAACCTGATCCTGGACGGCCACACCCTGGGTGCCGTGCAGGTGGTCATCACCGACACCGCCTGGGCCAAGCTGACCGAGAACCAGCAGAAGGTCATCATGGAGGCCGGCAAGGAGGTCCAGAAGTTCAACCAGCAGCTGTCCCAGGGCGAGGAGGACAAGGTCCTCCAGCAGCTGAAGGACGAGGGCTGCAACGTGGTGGACGTCACCGACAAGAAGCCCTGGCAGGACGCCTGCGCCAAGGTCATCAGCGACAACACCTCCGACCAGGCCGAGCTGTACCAGAAGCTGCTGGACATGAAGCCCTAAGAGTCCGTCAATCTACTGCCATCCGATCAAAGCGGGGACACGGGACGAGTCCCGTGTCCCCCTTGTTTATGAGAGGGAGGAAAATCCATGCCAAAGATCTTCAATACCCTGGATAAGATCAGACCTGCGTACGATATCACCTTCAAAGCCGTTATGTTCCTGTGCAAGATCCTGCTCATCTCGGACATACTCATCACCTCTTACGCGGTGCTGGGCCGCTACTGCCAGCAGCTGGCCAAGCAATATGAGTTCCTGCAGTTCCTGTCCATCATCAAGGACCCGGCCTGGACCGAGCAGATCGTGCTGACCTGTATGTCCTACATGGCGGTGCTGTCCGCCGCCCTGGCCATCCGCACCGGGGCACACATTCGCATGACCGCCTTCGACAGCTACCTGCCCAAGATCGTGGTGAAGGTGTCCAACGTGATCGCCGACCTGGGCGTGCTGGCGCTGGCCGTCATCATGCTGGTGGTGGGCTGGGAGTACACCACCACCCTGGGCAGCAAGGGCTTCTACGAGTCCATCCCCTGGCTGTCCCGGTTCTGGATGTACTTCCCGGTGCCTCTGGCTGGAATCGCTATGATTGTGTTCGAGCTGGAAGCCCTCTATGAGCACATTAAATCGTTCTTTGTCACAGGAGAGGAGGCGGCGGCATAATGGATCCCCAGACTCTTGCTATCATTGTCCTGCTGGGCAGCTTTGCCCTGATGATCTTCATGCGGTTCCCCATCGCCTATGCCGTGGGCCTGTCCTCCGTGTTCTGCCTGCTGGCCATGGGTAACAGCCTCAACGCCATCTGCCGCCTGATGGTGAAGGGCATCTCCTCCTTCCCCCTGATGGCGGTGCCCTTCTTCATCACCATGGGCGTGCTCATGGGCAAGGGCGGCATCTCGGATAAGCTCATCGCCCTGGCCAACGCCTGCGTGGGCTGGATGCGGGGCGGCCTGGCCATGGTGAACATCGTGGCCTCCTACTTCTTCGGCGGCATCTCCGGCTCCGCTTCGGCGGACACCGCCTCCATCGGCTCCATCATGATCCCCATGATGGTGGACCAGGGCTATGACGCCGATTTCTCCACCGCCGTCACCATCACCTCCTCCTGCGAGGGTCTGCTGGTGCCCCCCAGCCACAACATGGTCATCTACGCCACCACCGCGGGCGGCATCTCCGTGGGCTCCCTGTTCCTGGCGGGCTACCTGCCCGGCGCCCTGCTGGCCCTGTCCCTGATGGTGGGCTCCTACATTATCTCCGTCAAGCGTAACTACCCCAAGGGCGAGCCTTTCCACATCGTCAACTTCTTCAAGCAGCTGTGGATCTCCATCTGGGCCCTGCTGGCCATCATCATCGTGGTGGTGGGCGTGGTGGGCGGTGCTTTCACCGCCACTGAGTCCGCCGCCATCGCGGTCATCTACTCTCTGATCGTGTCCGTCTTCGTGTACAAGGGCGTGGACTGGAAGGGCGTGTGGAAGGCCCTGGACGAGTGCGTCAACACCCTGGCCATCGTGATGATCCTCATTGCCACCTCCGCGGTGTTCGGCGACTGCCTCACCAAGCTCCACGTGCCCGACCTGGCCGCCCAGGCCATCGTGGGCCTCACCGACAACAAGATCATCCTCATTCTGTTGCTCAACGTGATCCTGCTGGTGCTGGGCATGATCATGGACATGGCCCCCATCATCCTCATCGCCACCCCCATCCTGCTGCCGGTGGCCACCCAGTACTGCGGGCTGGACCCCATCCAGTTCGGCATCATGGTGGTGCTCAACTGCGGCATCGGCCTGCTGACTCCCCCTGTGGGCGCGGTGCTGTTCATCGGCTCCGCCGTGGCCAAGCGGCCCATGGAAAAGGTGGTCAAGGCCACCTTGCCATTCTACCTGTGTATGATCATCACCCTGCTGCTGGTGTCCTACTGGCAGGATGTGTCCCTCATCATCCCCAAGCTGCTGGACGGCTATGAGCCCATGGTGGCCGGTCTGGCCGGGTTTTTAAGACCGTAGCATGAATATGGCCGGGGCCACTGAACGGCTCCGGCCATATTTCCACAAGGGAGGCTTTGATATGTTTACCAAACAGGACCAGCGCTGGGTATACCACGGGGATACCCAGCCCCAGCAGGCCGGAGAGGGCGTGGTCCGCCGGGTGCTGGCCTATAACAGCGGCCTGATGTGTGTGGAGAACACCTTTGCCGCCGGGGCGGTGGGGGCGCTCCACAGCCACCCCCACACCCAGATCACCTATGTGGTCAGCGGGCGGTTCTCCTTCAGCATCGACGGGAAAACCCGGGAGGTGGGTCCCGGCGACACCATGCTGAAGACAAACGGGGTGGTCCACGGCTGCACCTGTCTGGAGGCCGGGGTGCTGCTGGACATCTTCAACCCCATGCGGGAGGATTTCCTGCCAAAAGAGGACGCCTGACGGCGTCCTCTCAGCTTGTCGAAAAAGTCTGCCTTAGGGCAGACTTTTTCATATATATGAGGTAAAATGAAGCAGGGTGAAAAAATGATGGAAAAGGGGAAAATGGAGCGGGGCGTGGTGGAGCTGGTGGACACAGAGAGTTTGGTGCCACAGGAACACCTGCTGCGTAAGGTGGGCAAGGCGGTAGATTTCAGGAAACTGTATGAAATCGTGGAGCCGCTGTACAGTGAGGAAGATGGGCGGACCAGCGCAACCCTTTCCGAGATGGGCGGGAGAAGGGGCTTGCGGCAATCATGGCCGAGCTGAAAACGCCTGACACAGTCCGCACTGCCAAAATCTACGACGCATCGGAAAACTTCAATTATTTTGCGCCTCTGGCAGAGGGCTATTCAGACGGTCTTTACGCCGCCCATTTAGCGCTCTGTCTTTACTTTCCACAGCATACGGCCCCCCATCGGAGCCCAACGAAGCGGGACCGATGGGGAGAGGAGGGACAGCGGAGCGTCTGAGCGTTCGCCGCAGGCGGACGCTCAATGAGCGGAGCTTGTCCCAACGAAAGGGGCCCAGTCCAGCCGGACATACCACCCCTGTCCGTGGCGGCAGACGGGGCAGGTCTGCGGGGCGATGCTGGACTTGATGATCTCCCCGCAGTTGAGGCACATCCACAGGGTCTCCCCTTTCTCGGAAAAGAGGTTCCCCTGCTCCAGCAGATCGGCTATCATGCCGAAGCGGTCCCCGTGGGTCTTCTCGACCTGGGCCACCAGTTCGAACTGCCCGCCGATGAGGTCAAAGCCCTCCTGGTGGGCGATCCTGGCGAACTCGGCGTAGTCGTGCTCGAACTCCTGGTACTCGTTGTGCCGGGCAGCCTTCAGCAGGTCCACCGTCTTATCCGACAGGTCGATGGGGTAATTGCCGTCAATGGCGATGTTCTGCCCTGCGGAGGGCAGCAACAGGTCGTAGAACACTTTGGCATGGGCCTTCTCCTGGTCGGCCGTGAACTCAAAGACCCGGGCTACCGACTCCAGCTGCTCCTTCCGGGCGGCGGAAGCGGCGATGGTGTAGCGGTTGCGGGCCTGGCTCTCACCGGCGAAGGAGCGCATCAGGTTTTCACGGGTCTGGCTCTTCATGAAGTCCACATTGCCCTTGTGGTAGTTCTCGTAAATGTTTTGCATGGTAATCCCTCCAATGTATTGGTAGGGATAGTATGCCCGGTTTGGCGAAAAATTTTCATCAATCTCCACCCTGTCACCCGCCCGGCGCGGGGGGAATACACTGGATTGATGACGAATATCGGACAGGAGGAATTGATGATGCTGCGGGCAAAAAATATTTGGGTGGCGGGGGGCGATCCCCGTCAGGCGGCTCTGGCGGAGCTTCTGGCCGACGACGGCCACAGCGTACATACCTACGCCCTGGAGAGGGGCGAGGGGATTAAGTGCGAGATGTCCCTAGCGGGGGCGGACCGGGCGGACTGCGTGGTGCTCCCCCTGCCGGCGGCGGGGCCGGACGGAACGCTCAACGCCCCCCTGGCGGCGGAGAGCCACGAGCTGGCGGAGGTGCTGGACGCCCTGCGCCCCGGCCAGCTCGTGTGCGCCGGAATGGCCGGGGAGGATCTGGAGCGCATGGCCCGGGAGCGAGAACTGGTCCTGCGGGACTATTTCGCCCGGGAGGAGTTGGCGGTGATGAACGCCGTCCCTGCGGCATTAGCGGTGTGGTAACGGTGGGGGAAGGGGGTGAATGCCCGGGCGGGTGGTCCCGCTCGGGCATTTTAATGCATAAAGTGAAGCATTGAATACCGGCTTTAGGCATCATTCTTGATATGAGAAAAAGGGGAATTGCTCATTTTCGTTAATTAACATATAAAATGGCAATCTCTCCGGCGTATTTTCATAAAATTCTGTCATTCTGAGCCAGTCCATAACTTCGTCGGATAAATTTTCGACAGGGTAACCAGGCAGACAGATCGTTATTTCATATGCAGCCTCAAGTCCATACGGGGTAGTGGTAACATTTCTAATACCATTTTCAAGACTCTCCATGCCTGGGTCCATATAATCCAGCGATCGGAGCTGAGTAGAGTAAGTGTAGTCATCCACCTTTTGCGGTGTTGCAAATGCACCACTGAAATAGCACATATATGAGGTGCCATTGGGATATCGTTCTGGATCTGTATCACCCATATCATCATCAATGAAGGAGCCAGTAAATGATCCATCAGCGTTTAATTGTAACGTTGTTGCCCAACCTCCGGCACCACTCATGAAATAAAAGGTGCTTGGCATCTGTGAGAACAAAGGTTCCGATATATCATTGCTAGGTTGAATCGCTGCGCTTGGGAGCCAATTGTCGGAGGGATCAACAACGGCGCTTGGCTCATAAGGTGCATAATTCGGCTCGCCAAGGTGGTCCGGGGTTCTGGTTGGCTTAGTTGAAACACGTTGAAATCTCACTGTGGTTGTCTCTGTTTCAATGCAGAACAGACCGTCGTGTAGGTACCCTTCAACCGTTGTTGAATCTGATGTTATCACAATGCGGTTACCCTTGATTGCCCAAGTGCCATAGACCTGTTCAGTAGGCTCGTCCTCATACGCAGCTGAAAGTTCAAAGGAACCATCCTCAAAAAATTGTATATAGACCGAGTGGAAAAACAAGTCTATTTCATTTGTGGTATATCCCTGCGCCAGAAGAAAATCATAGGAATATATTTCTCCATCATTCTCCATATATTGCAGGTCCCAGCGGCCAATTAGATTATCTTTAGCGATAGTGGACATCACTGTTCTGTCTCCCAACAGCAGAAGAACTGCACCAGTCGCTATGATCCCAACGCTGATTGATATAAAAATTGTTAATGCGGCACTTTGGGGTTCTCCAATCCGCACCCCTGTTCTGCTGGAAATTCCCTGCTCCAGTTGTTGAAAAACCGCCTCTTTTGCGCCCTTCAAAACAGTTTTTTTGTTATCACGGGTTAAAATGACAAACTCGTTATGGAGGAGATTGAACGAAGCAACCCAAATGGAAACTCCTACAACAAGAGCTAGTATGACACAAGTTGCCACATTAAGAACACCGGCATATATTGCAAACAGACATGTCGTAGCTAGAGCAGAATATAGGAACCAGTATGGCGCGGATGCTTTGGATCGAATACAAAATTCTGTGATATCCACTAGCGCAATGTCCGTTTCTTCCGTTTTGGGTTTCCACCCCCAGCGCCTTTGCTCTGCAATATGCAGCTTTTCTTTTGTCAGTGTTGCGGTAATGTTATATCTGTGGTTCGAAAAATTGGTAAATCCCAGTTTAAAATAGGACCACGAAAATTCTTGTACATCATCACCGCGCGGAACTTCCCTGGCGGGTTGCGCAAGTACGGGTGGCATCTCTGAGACAGGCTGTACAGGCGCAGGTGGTGTATTCAGTGTCTCAGGCGGTGGGTTCAACTCAGGCGATTCTGCGGGTGTGAACACTCCTTCTTCTCTTTCGGTGAGTGGATGCCCGCAGTAGATACAGAAATCCGCTCCGAAATCAACTTTTTTCCCGCAGGACGGGCAGTGGGGCACTTCGACTTTTGCTCCGCATTTTGGGCAAAAGCTTGCCCCTTCTGGTAGTTCTATACCACAGTTCATGCAAAATGAATTCAAGTCTTTCCCTCCTCTATGTATAATGGATAAGCCATTTCAATAGGTCCAGCGAAAAATATCCTAGCGAGTACCCACAGAGTGCGCCGGTGATAAATCGCCTGAAATTGGTTGATTCCAGCCATTTTAGAGCCTGTATGCCCCAGTCTAGGAGCATAATCCCGCAAAATAGGGGAAGTGACCAGGCTGGAAGATATAGCCGACGGTAGCATACCCATCCGATTATTTGTCCTGCCATCACACCTGTACACCGGGCGCAAACTGGAAACTGCCTTCCTCGAAAAAAGAAACTTCGATCAGCCCGCTGATGACAACCTGAAAACTTCCCCAGCTTCATGCAGACCGCGTAAAAGCTGCTCATTTTATAGCTCTCCTAAAATTCTGAACAAAATTGGCCCTCCAAATATCAGAACGAGAACAAATATAAAGCCAAGGATGCCTACTATCTTTCCAATTGTCCAGGGCGCGGGAAGAATTTCTGCAACGGGATATCCAAGTTCGTCGGTCAGAGAGCTGTAAATAACAGCCCACAGAAAAATTGGAATGCCGATACAAAGCAGCAGAGAGAGAAAGGTAACCTCACCGTAATGAAATCTGCCGGAAAGGACCAACGCACAAACCAAGGTGACGATGAGTATGTTTATGGACATGGAGGCAAGCTTTTCTTTTGCATCCTGTTGCGCAATATGCTGTTTGCCACATGTCTGACATACCCACATGGTTTCATTTCTGATATCCAGTTTAGACCCTGCTCCGCACAACCCGCACAGCAGACCAAAAGGCCCCAATAGGCACAGACCGCAACATCCAGAAGTTAAACTATACCCGGAACTCTTGACCTTCGTAATATTTCGCATCACAGGCTGGCAATTTTCTCCGCCGCAAAAGGGGCATATTGTATCTGTGTGTGCCGTTGTGGGTCTAGGAGCGTTCAATTTTGGTTTCACTGATTCTGCCATAAGAGCTTTTCCACATTTATGACAGAATTTTGCCGTATCAGGGTTACTAGCCCCACAATGCTGACATTTCACTGATATCATCCTCTTCTTTAACAGTCTTTCTAATCATACAAAATCTGTCGAGGTGTGTTCTTGATTATACCCTATAAGTTCAAGTTTATCAACCCTATAAGTTCATTTATAACTACAACTTTCCGGGATAAACTACAAGAGGAACGGAGGGGTAGGATGGACTGGAGCGCAATTGGAAAACGTATCCGCGCACAGCGGGAATTCATGGGCTACACCCGGGAGCAGTTTGCCGAGCTGCTGGACGTAACTCCTAAGTTTTGCTCAGATATTGAGCTGGGCGTAAAGGGAATGTCTGTCCCCACCCTCTGTAAAATTGCGCAAACCTTGCGGCTTTCCACCGACTACATTTTATATGGGAAAGGTACAGTGGAGGAAAGCAATACAATCATGCTCATGCTTCAAAATGCCACATCCACGGAGCGAGAATATGCAGAAAAGCTGTTGCGGACCTTCTTGATGGCTATGGACGCAAAAAAAGATCAGCCTCACACCGGCTGATTTGGATGACAGCGTAATATCGCATAAAAACCAAGTGAATAATAAGTGAAAGCCTATGTAGTGCTATATTGAACTACATAGGCTTTCACTTATTAATGTTTTTCAGGTCACTGTTTTATTCCTGCGTTGCTTTGTCGTAAGGTAAGCGTCAAAACTCCCGGTATCTTGCACAAGGATACGGGATGTGAGAAAATACAATAGAGTCCAATAAAGT
>ERZ808041.469-NODE-469-length-30879-cov-9.504870_pt1 | contig 30879 bp, 29 predicted proteins | sample MGYA00380192_ERZ808041 | MGnify/ENA primary metagenome ERZ808041 (study PRJEB31490, sample SAMN06133412) | mouse gut metagenome | isolation source: Z1_1 | host: mice | place: China: Chengdu | collected 2015-05 ...
TGGCACGCGCGCAAAGGTGCGCATCATCCTGACAGATCAAGCATTGACGTGGTGGCAGCCCCAGTGCACGACGGGAAATCCCCGTCCCTTCGCTGTCCAGGACATCAATATCCCAGAGCCGGCCAAGAGGATGTTCGTCCTCCAGTTGTAGCATCGCCTGTTTTAGGTTTTTTGCCGGGGCGCAGACCGCAGCCATCCATTCAGGCCCGCTGCGCTCATCAATGCTCTTTTCCCAGACGCTTACCCACTCGTGTTGCTGGCAACACGTGAGAACAGCCTCACGCGCATAGCCCGCCACACGTTGCCAGACAAGTGAATTTTTTACCTGTCCCGGCGCGACCAGCGTCAGGGAGATTAACGACACCCGGTAGCAAGCTACTGCATGCCGTTGCCGTGCCGCCCGCTTTTCGCGAGCCAGCAGCATTTCTTCGAGCGTGACAGGCTGACCGCCTGACAGCAAGTCTGCGCCATTCATCAGTTTTTCACCTGGCGAATCACATCAATGACCGATCCATCACGATAACGCACCACAGCTACCACCCGATCAGTAAATTCGATGGGTTCTGGTTTGCCGGTGAGCATTTCGGCACGTGCCTGGAGCTGTTCAATGGTCATTAACGGCACACCCGCTTCACGCAGATTGTCGATCAGATCCTGACGTGCCGGGTTAACAGCAATACCATGATCGGTAACCAGCACGTCAACACTGGCGCCCGGTGTTATGGTGGTCAGTACTTTTTCCACGACACACGGAATACGACCACGCACTAAGGGTGCGGTGATAATAGTGAGATCAGCACCAGCTGCGGTGTCACTATGACCACCGGATGCACCGCGCAGTACGCCATTGGAACCAGTCATGACGTTAACGTTGAAGTTAACGTCAATTTCCAGCGCACTCAGCATCACCACATTCAGTCGCTCACAAGAGACACCTTTAGAGCTGGGGTTAGCATATTGATTCGCTGAAATTTCGATATGATTCGGGTTAGTTGCCAGCGAGCGAGCGGCATCTCCATCGAATGATTGGGTATCAAGCAGCGCTTTGATCAGCCCTTTTTCATGCAGATCAACCATCGTGCCAGTGATCCCGCCAAGGCCAAAACCAGCGGTAATATTAAGACGGCGCATTTTATCTTCGAGGAAACGCGTCACTGCCAGCGAGGCACCGCCAGTACCGGTTTGTAGCGAGAATCCGTCTTTGAAATAACCAGAATGCTCAATAACATTCGCTGCCTTGCGGGCTATTAACAGTTCGCGAGGATTGCTGGTCAGGCGAATAGCACCTGCGGTGATCTTTGCCGGATCACCGACTTCTTCGACCTGGACAATGAGATCAACCTGATCCTGAGCAATACTCGCTGGGTAGTTAGGATAATCGACCCACTCTTCTGTCAGCAGTACCACACATTTCGCCGCATCAGCATCCACTTTGGCATAGCCCAGTGAACCGCAACGAGATTTACCGCTAAATCCGTTGGCGTTACCAAATTCGTCACAGCACGGTACACCAAGAAATGCAACGTCAATGCTCAGCTCACCCGATTTCACCAAGTGCGCACGACCACCGTGGGAGTGAATTTGTACCGGATTTTCCATCAGCCCGGCAGAGATTTCTTCACCCAGTTTGCCGCGCAGGCCGGAAGTGTAGATCTGGCGAATGACGCCATTTTTAATGTGCTCAATCAGCGGCCAGTGGGCATCAATCAGTGAACTGGAGGCCAGTGTCAGATCGCGAAAGCCCATTTCAGCCAGTTTCGCTACCACCAGGTTAACAACTTTATCGCCACCACGAAACGCATGGTGAAAGGAGATGGTCATGCCGTTTTGCAGACCTGAGCGGCGAATGGCATCTTCCAGAGAGTCACAAATTTTACGGCTACGTTTTTCTTTTTCATCCGCCAGCCATGGGCTTTTTGCAGTCACACCCGCGTAAGGTTGTAATCCTTCCGGCATAACATATTGCTGATTCAGCATCGATACGGTGTCTTTCATTGTTCCCTGTCCTTAGTCGCGAAATCCGGAAGCCGACAGCGCCACCACTTTACGTGCGTGATCGATAATCGGGCCATCTATCATCTTGCCGTTTAATGACACCACGCCCAGGCCGCGTTCTTCGGCGTCTTCTGCCGCAGCAATCACCTCCAGTGCATGACCTACTTCAGCACGCGTCGGAGCATAAACCTGGTGCAGCATCTCGATCTGACGAGGGTTTACCAGGGATTTACCGTTAAAACCAAGGTTTTTCGCCAGTTGCGCTTCTTTGACAAATCCCGCTTCATCGTTAATGTCTGACCACACCACATCGTAGGCCGCAATTTTCGCCACACGAGCTGCATGTAATACCGCACAACGCGCGTAAAATAGCTCAGTGCCATCGCCACGACTGGTGCCCATATCCATCACATAGTCAAAAGCCGCCAGAGCAATAGCGACCATGCGCGGGGAAGATGTCGCGATCTCAACCGCATTGACAACACCCACAGCAGACTCAATTGCCGCCATTAATTTCGTGCTGCCAGGCTCACGTCCGCATTCACGTTCAATACGCTCAACGTGCGCTTCCAGCTCCAGAACATCTTCTTTACTGTCAGTTTTCGGCAGGCGAACAATATTCACTCCGGCACGAACTACAGCTTCCAGATCAGCCAGACCAAACGGTGTATTGAGTGGGTTGATACGAACAACGGTTTCTACATCCTGCTATAACGGATGCTGTAATGCGTGATGCACCAGCAGACGAGCGGAGTCTTTTTCACGCAGAGAAACGGCGTCTTCCAGATCGAACATGACGGCATCAGCGCCATAGACGAAGGAAGTACTTAACATGGCGGCATTTGCACCCGGGATAAACAACATACTGCGACGTGGTTTCATATTGCCCCCCACTGAATTTCCGTTTGTTCTGCAGCACGCATTACCGCTGCCTGTACGCGAGCACGTAACACACACTCCAGCGCACCTTTGTCATCAATCACTACGTGTGCACGTTCCACGCCCAGCTTCGCCAGGGTTTCGCGGGTAACGCGTTCAATGGCGTTGCCAAATTGTTGTTTCACCAGGCTCTCCAGTTCCAGGTGTATTCCTGGTTCATCGCAAGGGCCAATTCTGACCATGACATCGCTGGATTCCAGCGTGCCGGCCAGGGCGTCTTTAATAATTTCCATCTGTTCTTTCCTTATTCACGAAGAAAATGTCATGCCGTTTCCGTATTACCGGCCGCCAGACGCGTCAAAAAAGCGAGTGTTGAAGAAGGAACCAGCGGCGCCAGTGCCTGCCAGTTTCGTTCGTTGTAAAGTTTGCGCACGCGAGAAGCTGAAATTGCAGCGCCTTCTTTTTCTGTTCTGGGTAGTTCCACCACTTCAATGGCGGGTGCCAGCAGCGTTTTCATTTTCTGGTTATAGGCGCGGGTCAGCTGGCAGTTTGGTTCTGTACCCACAAAGCGGTGTGTGATGCCTAATGCGGGCGCGAGGTGATCACGAAAGAGTTGTAAATCGATTTGGCTGTGGCTTTCATCTATCACGCCTTTATCCTTGAGGAAATAACCCGGGAAAGTGGCTCGAGAAATGATATATGACGATCCTGGATGCAGTGTCACACGATCCATTCCCAAAATACCCTGTTCAATTAATTTCCAGCGATCGAGATAACTGAAAAAAGAGGCATCTTCCTGAACTACAAATATATGCAACCAGTCGCACTGTTTTAATGTCTGCTCTACGAGATAACGATGCCCGATGGTAAATGGATTGGCATTCATTACAATTGCACCAATTTTATTTCCTGACTGGCGATATAATGCAAGTTGTCGGCAATAACGTGTCAGCCGTTCACGGCTATTTTCCATCAGAACAACGTGCTCTGTCTGCGCAATAGGGAAAAAACCAGCGCCAGAAAAAAGCACGACGTTTTCTGGTTTGGTAAACAGAAAAAGATCGTTACGTCCCATCTCACAAGCCAGTATAAGTAGTTCAGTGAGCAATTTCAGACTCAGGCCGTCACCACGCGCAGTAGGGTCGATGGCGATATCTTTAATGACATTACCCGCAATAGCGCCGCAGCCGACCAGGCGCCCACGTTGCTCTGCCAGTACCATGACTTCGCAATCGGCTTCCAACGTCAGCCCTGACTCGCTAAGAAACTCAACCAGCCGTGCCCTGTTCCTGGCATCCCGTTGTGGAATACACTGTTTAAAGATGATATTCACTATTTCCCACCTGTAGAAAATATACAGGCGTATTTCGCCATTGCTGGGGGGATCATTCTTTTATTCTGCTCACATTCTGCAGGGTATTTTTATCTGGCTTATTGATTTTATGCATTTAATTAATTGGGTGAAATAAAATAATTAAATCAATAAAAACACTCTTGATTCGGTGAACAAAATCACAACCTGCCCACCTTCTGATTGCTTACCATTTACGCTGCCTCGCCATTTTAACTTTTTTACTTAAACAGGATAGTTTATGAGTAACATCAGCCAGGCTCCGGTCACGGAGAAAAAAGGCGCGAATGCCTTGCTGAGTTTTAAAATATTCGGCATGCCGCTTCCGCTTTACGCGTTTGCGTTAATTACACTATTACTTTCGCATTTTAATGATTCATTGCCAAACGACCTGGTCGGTGGTTTCGCAATCATGTTTATTATTGGCGCTATTTTTGGTGAGATTGGTAAGCGCCTGCCGATATTTAACAAATATATTGGTGGCGCACCAGTAATGATATTTCTGGTAGCGGCATATTTTGTTTATGCTGGTATTTTTACTCAGAAAGAAATCGACACCATTAGCAATGTTATGGATAAAAGTAACTTCCTTAACTTGTTTATTGCCGTGCTGATTACCGGCGCCATTTTGTCGGTTAACCGTCGTCTGCTTATAAAATCTCTGCTGGGTTATATTCCGACCATTCTGGTGGGGATTCTCGGTGCATCTGTATTCGGTATTTTAATTGGTCTGTGCTTTGGTATTCCAGTTGACCGCATCATGATGCTGTACGTTCTGCCAATCATGGGTGGTGGTAACGGTGCGGGTGCTGTTCCGCTGTCTGAAATTTATCACTCCATCACCGGCCGTTCTCGTGAAGAGTACTACTCAACTGCAATCGCCATTCTGACCATCGCTAACATTTTCGCCATCGTTATGGCTGCTGTTCTTGATATCGTCGGTAAAAAATACCCGGTATTGAGCGGTGAAGGCGAACTGATTCGTAAAGCCTCTTTCAGAGCAGAAGATGATGAAAAAGCAGGCCAGATAACCCATCGTGAAACGGCTGTAGGTATGGTACTGGCGACCACCTGCTTCCTGCTGGCTTATGTCATGGCGAAGAAAATCCTGCCAAGCATTGGTGGCGTATCTATCCACTACTTCGCATGGATGGTTCTGATCGTTGCAGCACTGAACGCCTCTGGTCTGTGTTCTCCTGAAATCAAAGCGGGTGCTAAACGCCTGTCTGACTTCTTCTCCAAGCAACTGCTGTGGGTGCTGATGGTAGGGGTTGGCGTTTGCTATACCGACCTGCAAGAAATCATCGACGCTATCACCTTCGCTAACGTGGTTATCGCTGCATTTATCGTAGTGGGTGCCGTCGTCGGTGCTGCACTGGGTGGTTGGATAATTGGCTTCTTCCCGATCGAATCAGCAATTACCGCTGGCCTGTGTATGGCTAACCGTGGTGGTTCCGGTGACCTGGAAGTGCTGTCTGCTTGTAACCGTATGAACCTGATCTCTTATGCACAGATCTCCTCCCGTCTGGGTGGCGGTATCGTGCTGGTTATCGCCAGTATTGTATTTGGGATGATGGTTTAACCTGTTCGCACAATGGCGCGATGGGTCGTTAATTCTTCTGCTAAGAAAGGGACCTGAGCCAGGGGCGGTTCCGGGAAGTCCACCCTTTCTTAGCAAGAAAAGAAGATTAACGCTCTGTCGCGTCGTTGTGCCTCCGCTTGAGATACATCTATGAACGCTGCACAACTTTTAGGCGAAGGCTTCACGCTGATGTTTCTGGGGATGGGTTTTGTTCTGGGCTTTCTCTGCCTGCTTATCCTCGCCATTAAAAGTATGTCCGTCGCCGTTAACCGCTTCTTCCCGGAGCCGGTTGCCGCACCAAAACCTGCCGCCACTACCGCTGCACCAGCTGATGATTTCAGCCGCCTGAAGCCGGTAATCGCTGCCGCCATTCATCATCATCGCCGTCTTAATTCGTAATTCAGGGAGGAACCTATGACTATTTCCATTACTGACGTGGTCCTGCGCGATGCGCACCAATCTCTTTTCGCCACGCGTCTGCGCCTGGACGATATGCTCCCCATCGCCGCAGAACTCGATAACATCGGCTACGGTTCACTGGAGTGCTGGGGCGGTGCAACCTATGACGCCTGCATTCGCTTTCTGGGTGAAGATCCGTGGGTCCGCCTGCGTGAACTGAAAAAAGCGATGCCGAAAACACCGTTGCAGATGTTGCTGCGCGGACAAAATCTCCTGGGCTATCGCCACTACGCTGACGACGTCGTGGAACGTTTCGTTGAACGTTCGGTGAAAAACGGTATGGATGTGTTCCGCGTTTTCGATGCGATGAACGATCCACGCAATATGCAGGCAGCGTTGCGTGCTGTACGGAGCCATGGTGCTCACGCTCAGGGAACGCTCTCCTACACCACAAGCCCGGTACATACCCTGCAAACCTGGCTGGATCTGACTGAGCAGTTGCTGGAAATCGGCGTCGACTCTATCGCTATTAAAGATATGTCAGGCATCCTGACAGAACGCATTGATCAACATCGTAACTATCTTTTTGGGCCTTTCCGTTGGCGCAAAACTGGTGGCAGATAAGTTCCTCCAGCCGCAAACGCTGGGGATCTTGCTGTTAGGTGTTATTGCGTTCTGTATCGGTACGGCAGCGGGTGTGTTAATGGCGAAGCTGATGAACGTATTCAGCAAAAACAAAATTAACCCACTGATCGGTTCAGCCGGTGTTTCGGCAGTGCCCATGGCAGCCCGTGTATCCAACAAGGTGGGCCTGGAGTCTGACGCCCAGAACTTCTTGTTGATGCACGCGATGGGGCCGAACGTGGCAGGTGTTATTGGCTCTGCCATCGCCGCTGGGGTGATGTTGAAATACGTTATGGCAATGTAATTTTGTCCTCAAAAGGCGGGAGCGACTCCCGCCTTTTTACTGTTCCTTTTTAAACGTTTTCCGAATTTCATGGAAACATGCGCCATGTCGGCCCGTAACCGCAATGAAAAGGCGAAAATCATATCCGTAAATTATTTCTCAGGTGATAATTCAAATCGTGATTCAGTGGTTCTCCCGACGCTCATTTCAAAATCGCATCTTCTTGCTGATTCTTTTCACTTCTACTGTCGTGATGCTGGCGATTTCCTGGTATTTAACCAATATCACTAAAGAGCGTCTGCACTATCAGGTAGGTCAACGGGCCTTGATCCAGGCGATGCAAATCTCCGCCATGCCAGAACTGGTTGAAGCCGTCGAAAAAAATGATCTGGCCCGAATTAAAGCGCTAATAGATCCAATGCATTCATTTTCCGATGCCACCTACATTACCGTTGGCGATGCCAAAGGTATTCGACTTTATCATGTAGTGCCAAATGAAATTGGTCAGCAAATGGAAGGTGGCGATAACGACGAAGCGCTGATTAATGCCAAAAGTTATGTTTCTGTACGGCAAGGTTCGCTGGGCTCTTCGTTACGGGGAAAATCGCCGATTCAGGACGCGACAGGTAAAGTGATAGGGATTGTATCGGTGGGATATACCCTGCAACAACTGGAAAGCTGGTTGAGTCTGCAACATAGTTCGTTAATGTTACCCATGCTTGCCCTACTTTTGTTGTTGTTATTTTCTGCTCGGTTGTTTTCATTACATATTAAACGGCAGATGTTTAATATGGAGCCACAACAAATATCGAAACTGGTATTACAACAAAATGTGTTATTTGAGTCAGTATTTGAAGGTTTAATTGCCATTGATTCACAACATCAGATCACTGCAATTAATCAGACGGCCCGACAGATGCTTAATCAGCCATATCCTGAGCAATATTTAATTGGCAAAAAAATATCCGATGTTGTTTCGCCAGATACCTTTTTTTACGATAAGCCGCAGAATAATAAAAAAGATGAGATAGTTACCTTTAATCAAATTAAAGTTATTGCCAGCCGTATGGCCGTCATTCTCGATGAAAAACCGCAAGGTTGGGTCATTAGCTTTCGAAGCAAAGATGATATTAATACTCTCAGCCTGCAACTGAGTCAGATTCAACAATATGCCGATAATTTACGTGCAGTTCAGCACGAGCACCGTAACGTGATTTCTACTATTGCTGGCTTGCTTTATTTAAAACGCTACGACCATGCTCTTAACCTGATTCAACAACAGTCTGACAGTCACCAAAAAGTGATTGATTTTATTGCACAAAAATTCAAAAACAGTCACCTTGCTGGCCTGTTGATCGGTAAATACTATCGCGCCAAAGAGTTGGATCTTGAATTGGTGTTCGATCCCGCCTGCTATGTAGATTCACTCCCCACATCGCTCACCCATAATGAGTGGATTTCCATTGTTGGTAATCTGCTGGATAACGCCTTTAATGCCACGCTGAAACAGCCTGATGGTAACCGTAAAATTGAATGTCTGATTAACAACGAGGGCGATGAAATACTGATTGAAGTAGCCGATCAGGGCTGTGGTATTGACGATAGTATTCGCGATCATATTTTTGAACGTGGTATTACCAGCAGTAATAACGCTGAACACGGTATTGGTTTGTGGCTGGTTAAAAGCTACACCGAACAGGCGGGTGGGCATATCGTTATTGATGACAACATCCCCTATGGCACCATATTTAGTTTATATATTCCCCTGACCAGAGAACAACATCATGGATAAGATAACCACACTGATAGTTGAGGATGAGCCATTACTGGCAGAGATTTTGGTTGATACACTTAAGCAACTCCCGGCTTTTGATGTTATTGGCGTTGCGGATAAACAAGAAAGTGCTAAAAAAATGATCCGTCTTTATCAACCACAATTAATTTTACTGGATAATTTTTTGCCTGACGGTAAAGGTATCGATTTAATTCGCCATACGGTGAATACCAGCTATAGCGGTCGAATAATTTTTATCACCGCAGATAACCATATGGATACGATTAGTGAAGCGCTACGCCTTGGCGTGTTTGATTATTTAATAAAACCTGTTCATTACCAACGACTACAACATACACTCCAGCGCTTTTCTCGCTATCGCAGCTCACTTCGTTCAAGTGAACAAGCCAGCCAGACGCATGTCGATGCGCTATTTAATATTCAGGCAAAAGAAGAAAATATTGCACCTGAGGCAACAATGCGAGGTATTGATGAAACAACATTACAACGCGTGCGCCAATGCTTCAGCGAGCCAGAGGTGGTACATACTGCCGACTCACTATCTCGCCTGCTCGGTAGCAGTAAAACCACAGCTCGTCGCTACCTGGAACAGGGGGTAAAAGATAATTTTCTCGAAGCTGAAATTGTTTATGGCAAAGTCGGCAGACCTGAACGGATTTATCGCGGGAAATAACAATCGCCAGGCACCGCAACAGATCTGCTTACTGTTCGGTGCTGCTTAACTTTCTGAGGTTGTCCGCGATTTCATACAACATATCAACAAGATGACAGGTATGAACCATATCGTGAGAACTGCGGCAATAAACCACCATCCTGAGTAGCCAATGTCGTGCATCCGCCGCACACCGATGGCAAGAACAGGTATAAGAAAGAGTAAGCCGAGTAATACGCTCAGTGGCAGAGCAAAGAAAATAAAAACACCATAATCAGGATTAGCCATTAACGCCAGCCACCAGCAAAACAGTGGCAACAGGCAGATCCCCACACTTACTGATAAAAATGACCAAAACTCATAGCGGCTGGCAACACCATTAAAATCTATGGCATTTCGCCAGCCATTTTGCCTTCCCTTGCTGTTGTTCATCCCTTTAGTTCCTTATTTTATGAAGCCTTCGCCAAAACTTCTGCCACCCACTGCTGGAAGCCTTTTACATCCAGCTCCAATGCCACCTGTACATTGGCAGGCTTGCCCAGGCAACCGTCGATATCAACCACCGTCGTGCCTGAGGTAAATTCGCCCTGAGTTTCCACTGCCACAAAACAGGGTTTGAGAGTGAACAGGTCCGGGCGCACCAGCCAGGCGATGGCGCAGAGATCGTGCATTCGCAAGCCGCTTTGCATACTGCCGCTACGGTAGTGGCTAAACAGGGCGTGGAGCATTTTTCCGGTGCGATTCAACTCCGGCAAAGTAGCGAGATAGTCAGGGGTTAATATTGCCTGATTGGTGACATCCAGACCGCACATGACAATTTCGATTCCGCTACGGAAGACACAGGCAGCCGCTTCTGGATCGGCAGCGATATTAAACTCGGCGTTTGGTGTACAGTTGCCGCGACCAGCAGAACCGCCCATGATCACCAGACGACGAATATACTGTTTACATTCCGGGCATTGTGAAAGTAACAGCGCAATATTGGTTAACGGGCCAATGGCCACCAGGGTAACAGGCTCTGGTGCACGCATCAGGGCATCACGAATCGCCAGAAACGCTGGTATCCCGAGTGGCTTTCGGTTGTGCTCAACAAAGTCGTAGCCAGCCATTCCCGATTCGCCGTGCACAGATGCCGCATCACGCGGTGCGCGTACCAGCGGCACAGCGGCTCCCTGGGCGAGCGGAATCTCCGCATTCCAGAAATGCAGCAGTTGCAGGGCGTTGCGGGTGGTTTTCTCAACCGAGACATTACCCGCGACGGTGGTCATCAGTTGCAGGTCGAGTTCGGGGGCAAAAATCGCGGCGGCAATGGCGACGGCATCGTCAATGCCGGGGTCAGTATCGAGGAAGATAGGTAAACGCATGTTTTCTCCATAAAAAATGCCGGTAACAAGACCGGCATTTTCGCATAACTTAGGCTGCTAATGACTTAATCGACTTCACGAATATCGACACGCAGCTCTTTCGGCACTTCGAAAACAATGTTTTCTTCACGGCCTTCCAGCGGAATGGCTTCACCACCGCCCAGCTGCTGCAAACGTGCCACCACATTCTGCACCAGAATATCCGGAGCCGATGCGCCCGCAGTCACGCCGACGCATTTAACCTCTTTCACCCACTCTTCCTGGATATCTTTCGCATCGTCAATCAAAAACGCGCGTTTGCCCATACGCTGGGCCAGCTCCGCCAGACGGTTGGAGTTGGAGGAGTTTTTCGAACCGACCACCAACACAACTTCCGCCTGTTCTGCCAGGGCGCGTACCGCTTCCTGACGGTTAGTCGTGGCGTAGCAGATGTCATCTTTGCGCGGACCGACAATTTTCGGGAAGCGTTTACGCAGCGCGTCGATCACATCAGACGTGTCATCCACCGACAGCGTGGTCTGGGTCATAAAGGAGAGCTTCTCTTCGTTTTTGACCGTCAGTTTCCACACATCGTCCGGCGATTCGACCAGATACATTCCCCCTTCCGGGTTACTGTACTGGCCCATCGTACCTTCCACTTCCGGATGCCCGGCGTGGCCGATGAGAATCGACTCTTCGCCACGACGGCTGGCGCGGGCGACTTCCATATGCACTTTGGTCACCAGCGGACAGGTGGCATCAAACACCGTCAAATCGCGGCTTTTTGCTTCGTTACGTACCGCCTGAGAAACACCGTGTGCGGAGAAAATCAGGATCGCGCCGTCCGGTACTTCGCTAATCTGCTCAATAAAGATAGCCCCACGCTCGCGCAGGCTATCGACCACGTAGCGGTTATGCACCACTTCGTGACGGACATATATCGGTGCGCCGTAAATGGCCAGCGCGTTTTCAACAATGCTGATAGCGCGGTCTACCCCGGCACAAAAACCACGCGGGTTGGCCAACAGGATCTGCATGTTACGCCTCCAGTGCCGGATCGATTTCCAGCACTTCAATATCAAAATGAACGGTCTGCCCGGCCAGCGGATGGTTGAAATCAACGGTAATGGAGTCGCCGTTAATTTCGCGGATCACGCCAGGCATCTCACTGCCATCCATTGCGGTAAAAAGCATGATTGCGCCAATTTCTGGCTCGCCTGCATCCATAAATTCACGGCGGGAGAAGTACTGAATCAGGTCCGGTGACGGCACGCCAAACGCCGCATCTGGCTCCAACGAGAAGGTGGTTTTATCGCCCACTTTCAGCCCCAACAGGTGTTGCTCCAGCCCTTCAGAAAGAGAAGCATCACCCAGGCGGAACAGCGCCGGTTTACCGTTGTTGCGGGTAGACTCGGCGGTGGTGCCATCGTCGAGTTTTAGCGTGAAGTGCACCAGGACGGCGCTATTGCTCTGTACAGATTCAGACATGCAGGTTTGCTCTTATATTTTGAGGATTTTTGCCGGATGCGGCCTACGATTTCGCAGCAATCTGTAGGCCGGATAAGATGCGTCAGCATCGCATCCGGCAGGGTTTATTATTGTTTTTTCGCTTTAGAAGGTAAAAACCCTTCCAGCACGATCAACGCCGCACCGACACAAATGGCAGTATCGGCAAGGTTGAAGGTGGCGAAGTGCCAGTCGCCGACGTAGAAGTCGATCATATCGACAACGAAGCCGTGCCACAGGCGGTCGAACAGGTTGCCCAGCGCGCCGCCAATAATCAGCGCGTAAGCGATATTGTTTAGCTTCTGCGTGGCCTTCGAGCGATACATCATCACTGCCAGGATCACGCTAATACCAATCGCAATACCGGCAAAGAACCAACGCTGCCAGCCGCCGCTATCGGCAAGGAAACTAAACGCCGCGCCATAGTTACGCGCATAATGCAGATTAAGCGACGGGAACAGCGGGACCGTATCCCCCAGAGCAAAGTTCTGGAGGATCAGGTATTTGCTGCCCAGATCGATAATCAGCACGACTACCACCAGCCACAGCCAGCGTAGCCCTGTTGAACAGATCGATTGACTCATCAGGCAAACTTACGTTTTTCACCGTCACCGGCGACGTTGCTGACACAGCGGCCGCAGATTTCTGCGTGTTCCGCCACCTTGCCGACATCCTGGGTGTAGTGCCAGCAGCGTGGGCACTTCTCACCTTCGGCTTTACTCAACGCGACTTTCAGCCCTTTGAGTACTTCGCTCTGCTGAGCATCAGCAGGTGCGTCGTTATAGTCTGCAACGGTAGCGCCGGAGGTCAACAGGACAAATCGTAATTCATCGCCCAGCGCGGTCAGTTTCGCCGCCAGTTCCGGTTCTGCATACAAGGTTACTGCCGCTTCCAGCGAGCCACCCACTTTCTTGTCGGCACGCGCTTGCTCAATGACTTTGTTCACTTCGCCACGCACTTTCAACAGCTCGTCCCAGAACGCATCGTTCATCGCTTCACTGTCTGCCAGGCCAAACAGGCCTTCGTACCACTCACCGGTGAAGACGTATTTTTCACGTTCGCCCGGCAGGTAGCCCCACACTTCATCAGCGGTGAAGGAGAGGATTGGTGCCATCCAGCGCACCAGCGCTTCTGCGATGTGATACAGCGCAGTCTGGCAGCTACGACGCGCCACACTGTCCGCTTTGGCGGTGTACTGACGGTCTTTGATGATGTCGAGGTAGAAGGAACCCATCTCAACGGAGCAGAAGCGCATCAGACGCTGTACCACTTCGTGGAAATCGTATGCTTCGTACGCCTTGAGGATGTCTTCCTGTGCCGCTTTCGCACAACCTACGGCCCAGCGATCCAGTACCACCATCTCTTCCGGTTTCACCATATCTTTTGCTGGATCAAAACCGTTCAGGTTTGCCAGCAGGAAGCGCGCGGTGTTACGGATACGACGATAGCTGTCGGCAGCACGTTTCAGGATCTCGTCAGAAACGGCCATTTCACCGGTGTAGTCAGTTGATGCCACCCACAGACGCAGAATATCCGCGCCCAGTTTGTTCATCACATCCTGCGGCGAAACGGTGTTGCCGATGGATTTAGACATCTTGCGACCCTGACCATCCACGGTAAAGCCGTGGGTCAGTACCTGACGATACGGCGCTTTGCCTTTCATCGCGGTGGAGATCATTAGGGAAGACATGAACCAACCACGGTGCTGGTCAGAACCTTCCAGATACATGTCCGCTGCGTGACCGGCAAATTCCGGACGCACGTCAACAACAGAAGAGTGGGTAGATCCGGAGTCAAACCATACATCCAATGTGTCCGGCACTTTCACGTACTGATCAGCTTCATCGCCGAGGATCTCTTTCGCATCAAGATCCCACCACGCCTGGATGCCGTCAACTTCAACGCGTTTTGCCACTTCTTCCATTAGTTCGAGAGTACGCGGATGCAGCTCTTCCGTGTCTTTGTGCACGAACAGTGACATCGGTACGCCCCAGGTGCGCTGACGGGAGATACACCAGTCAGGACGGTTAGCAACCATCGACTCGATACGCGCCTGGCCCCAGTCCGGGATCCACTGCACGCCTTTGATCTCTTTCAGTGACTGCGCACGCAGACCTTTCTGATCCATGCTGACGAACCACTGCGGCGTCGCGCGGAAGATGATCGGCGTTTTGTGACGCCAGCAGCACGGATAGCTGTGCTGCATTTTCTCAACGTGCAGCAGCGCGCCTTTTTCCTGCAGCAGCGCAACGACGATGTCGTTCGCTTTGAAGACGTTCACGCCATCCAGCGTCGGATAAGTGCCCGGCAGATAAGTGCCGTCCGGGCCAACCGGGTTAGCGGTTTCCAGGCCGTATTTCTGACCGATCACATAGTCGTCCGGGCCGTGGCCAGGCGCGGTGTGAACGGCACCGGTACCGGCATCCAGGGTAACGTGATCGCCGAGGATTGCCGGAACGTCGAAGCCCATAAACGGATGGGTAAAGCGCAGCAACTCAAGCTCCGCACCTTTTACCGTGCCGAGAATGGTGTAATCGGTCACGCCGATACGCTGCATTACGCTTTCAACCAGATCTTTCGCCAGAATCACGGCCTGACCGTCGATCTGCACCAGCGCATAGTCGAAATCAGGTGCAATAGAGATTGCGCGGTTCGCAGGCAGAGTCCACGGCGTAGTGGTCCAGATCACCAGCGAGATTGGGCCGTTAACGTTGCTTACGGCAAATTTTGCTTTCAGTGCATCCTGATCGACCGCCTGGAAAGCGACGTCGATGGACGGAGAAGTTTTGTCGTAATACTCAACTTCCGCTTCCGCCAGCGCAGAACGGCAGTCAACGCACCAGTGTACCGGCTTCGCGCCTTTGTGCAGGTGACCGTTGCCGATGATTTTGCCCAGCGCGCGGATGATGTTGGCTTCAGTTTTGAAGTCCATGGTCAGGTACGGGTGCGACCAGTCGCCCAGCACGCCCAGACGGATAAAGTCTTTGCGTTGACCGTCAACCTGGGTCGCCGCGTATTCGCGGCACTTGGCGCGGAACTCGGCGGCGGTGAATTTCTCACCCGGCTTACCGTATTCTTGCTCTACTTTCAGCTCGATCGGCAGACCGTGGCAGTCCCAGCCAGGCACATACGGCGAGTCATAACCGGAAAGCCCTTTGGACTTCACGATAATGTCTTTCAGAATCTTGTTAACCGAGTGACCAATATGAATGCTGCCATTCGCATAAGGAGGGCCATCATGCAGAATGAAGGTTTTTTTGCCTTTTTTAGCCGCACGGATGATGCCGTACAGATCATCATCAGTCCAACGCGCCAGCATTCCCGGTTCGCGCTTGGCGAGATCGCCACGCATCGGGAACCCTGTTTCCGGCAAATTCAGGGTTGATTTATAGTCACTCATCAGATTCTCGGTTCCGTGTTTCGGTTTGATTACATAACAGGCTTAAGCCGGTTTTGTTAGCCCAAAAAATTCGCGGGCGGTTAATTCATCACGCGCAATCTGCGCTTTCAGTTCGTCCAGCGACGCAAATCGCTGCTCATTGCGTATTTTTTTACGCAGCACTACTTGTATATGGCGACCGTAAAGGTCCATTGCAACATCTAACAAATGCACTTCCAGCTGCTGGCGAATACCGGCAACCGTTGGGCGTGTTCCGATGTTTGCCACGCCGGGTAACGGCTTTTCACCGAGGCCCAGCACTTCTACCGCATAAACCCCTTTCACCGGGGAAACCTGACGGCGTAGCGGTACATTCGCCGTCGGGAAACCTATAGTGCGCCCTAATTCATCACCGTGGACTACACGCCCGGAGATGGCAAACGGGTGCCCCAGTAAACTTTCTGCCAGAGCCAGATTGTCATCCGCCAGCGCCTGACGCACAGCGGTGCTGCTGATACGCACGCCACCTTCGCAAAAAGTTTGCGTACTGGTGATATCGAAGCCGTATTCCATGCCAGCTTTCTGTAATAACAAGAAATCGCCTTCACGACCAGCGCCAAAGCGGAAATCATCCCCTACGGCAAGAAATTTTACGCGCAAATGCTTCACCAGAAGATCGCTGATGAAATTTTGCGCGGTTAACGCCGCGAAACGCCTGTCGAAACGCACGCACAGCACGTAATCAACGCCACACTCTGCAAGGTAACGCAGTTTTTCCCGCAGCCGGGTCAGCCGTGCCGGGGCTTTATCGGTAGCAAACAGTTCCAGTGGTTGAGGTTCAAAAAGCATCACCATCACCGGTAAGTTGCGCTTGCGCCCTTCTTCCTGCAAGCCCTGTAACAGCGCGCGATGACCGCGATGCACGCCGTCGAAATTACCAATAGTCAGCACACACCCTTCTTGCGGGGCCTGGCTGAGATTATGTATGCCGCGTATCAGCTTCATGTCTGGCTCAAAACAGTGAAAATCGTCCGAGTATACCTTGTACAGCGGTCAAGGTTAACCGGCGATTGAGTACCGAAATCAGAAAGAAGTGGCTTTTCATTGCCATGGCGCAAATCACGGGAAGAAACTGACCGCCTGCTGCAATTTTTATCGCGGAAAAGCTGTATTCACACCCCGCAAGCTGGTAGAATCCTGCGCCATCACTACGTAACGAGTGCCGGCACATTAACGGCGCTTATTTGCACAAATCCATTGACAAAAGAAGGCTAAAAGGGCATATTCCTCGGCCTTTGAATTGTCCATATAGAACACATTTGGGAGTTGGACCTTGGCTAATATCAAATCAGCTAAGAAGCGCGCCATTCAGTCTGAAAAGGCTCGTAAGCACAACGCAAGCCGTCGCTCTATGATGCGTACTTTCATCAAGAAAGTATACGCAGCTATCGAAGCTGGCGACAAAGCTGCTGCACAGAAAGCATTTAACGAAATGCAACCGATCGTGGACCGTCAGGCTGCTAAAGGTCTGATCCACAAAAACAAAGCTGCACGTCATAAGGCTAACCTGACTGCACAGATCAACAAACTGGCTTAATCGCCAATTTGCTGAAGCTTTGTGAAAAAGCCCGCGCAAGCGGGTTTTTTTATGCCTGCTGCTTTTGTGATGCGTGAGAGAACACACTGCCGGTTGCCAGATAGTCAAAAGTTGCAGGTTCTTGCAGACATGCCGTTGTACTATCTGAACTCTTCGTGGCTTAAGAATCGTAGAACCATCGGCTGATACATTCTGAACAAGAATATCTACTCAATCTCCAGACCCCCTACAAAGAATGTGGATATTGTGATACACATTGAGGTATTAAACTTAAGACCACTCTATTTTTGAATTAAATTCCTATACACTTTAACCATTCATAAATATCTCCTTATTAGACCTTGTAAATTATTAACAGCAATCAACACAGGTTAAATACCTATTTATATTGTACTTCTTAAAATTAATGAGCGATTTTTGATAGTAGTCACATTCACTCATAAATTAAATTAATAAAAATTCATCAACTTCAAGGACTGATAATGACAGATGGTATCTCAACTTCGCCACATTGTCTTTATAAATCAAATATAGTAGATGATGTAATAATAAATAAAACAAGACAAAATGAGTTAGTAAAAGTGTTTTGCGAGTATAAAACAGAGTTCTTAATTTTGTTTGATGACTTTTTCAGAAGCCAGCATTTGCCTAAACCATCTCCAGTCCTTCATCATTTTTTTCAATACACTCATCTAAGAGATGCACATTTTTATAGATGTAAACTCATAGAACATACAGTTCAATTATCTTTTTTTAAACACAAAGGCATTACATTACTTAGATTGGATGTTTTTGATGACATAACAAGCGAATGTCTTTCTGAAGAAATTAAAATATATCAAGAATGCTATGAAAAATTCATTAAGTTTTTAAAGGCAAACTTCAACCAGGAAATATATCCACAGCTATATATTCCTGAGATATTTTATGAGGCCTGCAAAAATCTCCAGTCATTTTTTTATCATCAGGAGACGTCACAAAATGCAAAATACAGTGAAATAGACAAGAAAAAAAGTCACCTTAACCAGGAAATCAAAAAGCTAATCAAAGAAAATATTTTCCCTGAGCTATACAATGAGCAATGTAATAAAATCCCCTCCTCATCGATAGATGATAACCAGGGAATAATATGGCAGAATTTTAAAACTAGCAATGCGGCATATTCACAACTATGTGAAAAATCAGCTTTATTTAAAAGCATATCCAGTCGATTAATAGAAAAATCAGCTTACTGCTCAGCTGAAAACACGATGACCAATAAATTCGAAGTTGTCTTTTCTTACTGCGGAGATAATGTAAAGGAATTTATACTTTTATTACCCTATAATAAATCACTGGAGATGTATGAACTTAACGATCAAAAGATCCAGTATTTGACTGCCCCTAATATCAATATACATAAAATGTCGCTATCAAATATAACAATAGAAAAGAGCAACCTTTCATATGGGTATTATTTTAGTTGTGTATTATCCAATATATCATGTTTTGAAAGCGACTTATCAAACACCATCTTTTCAAATGGAGAAATTAATAATCTCTTCATTAAAAAAAGCAACATATTTGGAGCATCATTCACTAATACCAGAATAAAAAATTTGCTCTGTGAAGATATTATGCCTGGTCGATGGACCACTCAACTTGTCAATAAGCACTTAGGTTACAGATACACAGGAGTATTCAAAACCCTGGCAAGTATTGATGACAAACCGTCCCGTTTCGAAATTTTGATACCATTGGTACAAACTTTAGTTCGCGACAATGTAAAGCTAAATAATGATGTGTATAAAGAACTGAAAAAGTTTATGCACGATTACGACAAAACATCCCCAGAAATGAGAAAATACCTTAAAAGCATCAACGAGTGTATGTTCCTTATGAAAAACATAGCTCATCAAAATTAAAAAATCTCAAAAAAGAAGTAATTTCAGAATGAAATTAACTGTGATGATTATTAATTCACTACAGAGGAATAAAAAATAATCTGAAGCATACTCTGAAACATCCTACTCTCTCACTCTAATAATGGCACCTTGCTCTTCTTATAAAGAAGGGAATAATTAAGAATATTAAACTTTCATCAACTTCACATCAAGAAATTAAAAAATTTAAACATTAATCTAAATAATAACAACCTGATCACATAATCGGGTTTGAAAACGAGTGACCTTCCATACCAGTTAATTAAGGATGATTTATGAAAAAGTATATTATTCCCTTCGTTGCGACAACGTTGATGTTTAGCGCAACAACCTTCGCCAAGGATGTCGATCAAGGAACACTAACCATTAGAGGAGAAGTTGTTGATACAACGTGTTACTTTGTTAATGGTGATTCGACAACAGATATCGTTGTCGAAGATGTTGTAACCAGTGCAATGAATCAACTTATCAATAATGAAATCTACACTTTAAAAACCGGTTCAACCTCTCATGACTTAGAAATTCAGTGTGACGGCAATACAGCCCCCAGTATCGAAGTGCTAGCATCAGAGTTTGATGCTAATAACTTTACGCTGAATAAAGGAACTGCTGAGAACATTGGCTTTGCCATTTTCCTCGATGATGGGACTTTGACCAGAATGAGACCAGGGTTAAAAACACCGCTGAAAGATAATGGCTCTGGTCAATATTTTCTTAATTTGAATGCACAATATGCCCGCACAAGTGGCAATCCAGTTACAAAAGGCTCCGTAGAGTCAACCGTAACGATTAAAATCAGTGCAGATTAACGTTTTTTGCCGGTAGCTCTGCTACCGGTATTATTTACGGAGTGATTACGTGAGAATAATAACAGCATTACTGATGTCATTTTTTATTTTACCTGTTCATGCCGGTGTGGTCATCTATGGTACGCGCATTATTTATCCTGAAAAAAGCAGAGAAGTTCTCGTACAGTTAATGAATCAAAGTAAAAATGCCTCTTTAATTCAGGCATGGATCGATGATGGGAACACCACTATCGCACCAGAAAAAATTCAGGTCCCATTTATTCTCACACCGCCAGTAAGTCGTGTAGCAGGTGGTTCTGGCCAACAACTTAAAATAAGAAAAATGCCAAACAATTTGCCTCACAATAAAGAAAGTTTATTTTATCTAAATGTTCTGGATATCCCTCCAAACAACCCACAAAATGCAGGAAAAAACAAAATTAAGCTTGCATTGCAAAACCGTATAAAGTTACTTTGGCGTCCAAGCGGAATCGCTCCAGTAGATAAAAAAAGCTTTTCTCAATTAAATATCAAAAAGAAAAACAACGCCATCTCAATAAACAACGAAACAGCCAACTGGATAACGATTACAACTATCAAAGCACAAAACGTGAAAGTTAATAATGAAAGTATCTTACTACCTCCATTTTCGAACAACGACATTACATTAAAAAATAACCACGCATCAGAATATGAACTAACGGTAGTTGATGATTACGGGAATAACATCCATAGTAACATCGCCGCAAGATAACAGGAAAAAGTCATGTTAAGGACGACACGATGGGTCGCTGCTATTATTTTTTTGTATTCTTTTCCGGGTTATGCTGAAGAAACTTTTGATACGCACTTCATGATTGGCGGCATGAGAGGAGAAAAAGTTTCCGAATATCGTTTCGATAATAAACAACCGCTTCCAGGAAACTACGAACTTGATTTTTATGTAAATCACCAGTGGCGTGGGAAAAAAGATATCACGATCCCAGAGTCACCAGCCAAACCATGTCTGCCTAAGGTGCTGCTAACCACACTGGGGGTAAAGACCGATAACCTCAATACAGAAGATAATTGTATTTTACTGGATGAAGCGGTTCATGGTGGACAATATCAGTGGGATATCAGTGAACACCGACTAAATTTAACAGTACCACAGGCGTATATCAATGAACTTGAAAGAGGCTACGTTCCCCCAGAAAGTTGGGATCGCGGCATTGATGTTTTTTATACCTCCTATAATTTAAGTCAGTATCGCTCTTATGACAGCAATAATAACAGTAATACAGCCAGTTATGGCCGGTTTAACAGCGGATTAAATTTATTTAGTTGGCAGTTACACTCTGATGCCAGTTATAGCAAACCTGATGATATGAAAGGCAAATGGCAAAGTAATACTCTTTACCTGGAACGTGGCTGGTCGCAAATATTAAGCACAGTTCAGATAGGAGAAAATTACACATCCTCACTCATATTCGACTCTCTGCGATTTAGCGGAATACGCTTATTTCGCGATATGCAAATGCTACCTGATTCTATGCAAAGCTTTACACCTTTAGTACAAGGTGTTGCGCAAAGTAACGCCTTGATAACGGTTTCGCAAAATGGCTATACCATTTACCAAAAAGAGGTTCCCCCAGGACCATTTACTATCGCAGATTTGCAACTTTCGGGCAGCGGCTCTGATCTCGATGTCAGCATTAAGGAAGCAGATGGTAGTGTTCGTTCCTTTTTAGTGCCCTACTCTTCCGTGCCCAATATGCTGCAACCTGGTGTTTCAAATTTCGATTTTATCGCCGGACGCAGTCAGATATATGGTGTCAAGAATCAGGAGGACTTTCTCGAGGCAAATTATATATATGGCCTCAACAATCTTTTGACACTTTATGGCGGTACGATTTTATCCGATAACTATAATGCTATAACTCTGGGAAATGGTTGGAATACACCGCTGGGTGCCATCTCTTTTGACGCTACCCGATCGAGTAGTAAGTTAAATAATGATACCAGACACGAAGGTACGAGCTATCAGGTCGCCTATAATAAATATCTATTGCAAACGGCCACTCACTTTAGCGTGGCCGCCTGGCGTTATGCTTCGCAGGATTACAGGACATTCAGCGACCATCTTTACGAAAATGATAAAATAAATCATCAGAGTGACTATGACGATTTTTATGATATTGGCAGAAAAAATAGCCTTTCTGCCAATATCATGCAACCTTTATCCAATAATCTGGGAAATGTATCATTAAGTGCGCTTTGGCGGAATTACTGGGGGCGAAGTGGAAATGCTAAAGATTACCAATTCAGTTACTCCAATAACTGGCAACACATTAGTTATACTTTCTCTGCCAGCCAATCTTATGATGAAAATAATAAAGAAGAGGAGCGTTTTAATCTGTTTATCTCCATTCCTTTCTACTGGGGGGATGATATTGCCAAAACACGTCACCAAATTAACTTATCGAATTCGACCTCATTTTCCAAAGATGGCTATTCCTCCAACAATACTGGAATTACTGGCATAGCCGGTGAACATGATCAGTTAAATTATGGTATATATGTTAATCAGCAACAACAAAATAATGATACCTCGCTTGGTACGAATTTAAGCTGGAGAACTCCCATCGCCATAATAGATGGCAGCTATAGTCATTCTAAAAACGCCTGGCAAAGTGGTGGAAGTATTAGTAGTGGATTAGTTGTCTGGCCCGGTGGTATTAATATCACTAACCAGTTATCCGATACATTTGCAATTCTGGATGCGCCTGGGTTAGAAGGCGCGCATATTAATGGACAAAAATACAACCGAACAAACAGCAAAGGCCAGGTTGTTTACGACCCGATTATACCTCATCGTGAAAACCATCTGGTACTTGATATAGCAAACAGTGAAAGTGAAACAGAATTGCAGGGCAATCGTCAAATTATTGCGCCTTACCGTGGAGCAGTTTCTTATGTGCAGTTTACAACTGACCAACGTAAGCCCTGGTATATACAGGCACTGCGTCCCGATGGTTCGCCATTAACCTTTGGCTATGACGTACTGGATCTCCAGGAAAACAATATTGGAGTCGTTGGCCAGGGTAGTCGCCTTTTTATTCGCGTAGATGAAATTCCCACTGGCATAAAAGTTGCTCTCAATGATGAACAGAACTTATTCTGTACTATTACTTTTCAACACGTTATCGATGAAAACAAAACATATATATGCCAGTAAAAGGAGTTTACTATGAAGTGGCTTTTATTAATCACCTTGAGTCTATATTCTTTTATTGTGCAAAGTGCTCCCTGTGCATTGACCAATGTCGGTGAACAACGTGGAACATATATACTCAAGCCACTGAGTATGAAAGGTAATCTCACCGCCGAAAAAATTGAAAACACCGGAAATATCATTGAGTGTACAGACTTGCAAGAGACAACCAACGCCATTAAAGTTCATTTTTTAACACAGAACGCTTTAAGGTTTAAAGTCGGAAGTCGTCATTATATTATTAATTTCCCCTTTGAATCTGACGGTAAAAAAATAGAGCTTCCAGGGAAGTCATCTTATAATTTAGAAGAAATGCTATCTGCGATAAATTTCACCATTCCATATTCTATCGCATCTGTATCAGATAGTTCTAACACCGCAGACATTTTTCCAGGAACTCCTTTTCCTTTGTTGTTCGAAATTGAAGTGAGTTCATGTACAGGGAATAATACTAATTGTAATAGCGTCCGCTTTAATTATAATTTAAATACTATTTTACAGGTAAATTTAATGACCTGTGGTTTTGAAGATCAATCCATCGACACTGGACGATTTGTACTGTCTCGTATCAATAATGAAAATTATCAGTTTCATCATATAAGATTTGACTGCATCCAGGGCGAGCAAGGTGAATTAGTTTTTGAACCCAGTGATGTTGAATATTACTTTGAACCAGTGACGATACAGGAGTCAGGAACCAGCATATTAAAAAATGAGTTAGAAAACAGTGAGGACGGTGCGGGTCAAGTAGGCTTTCAACTCTCCAATGATGGTACGAATGAAATCCAGTATGGTAAAAGCAATTACTACTCTTTTCAGCATCCCCATGAAGGAAGTAATCAGATTCCTCTATTTATTCGCCCGCGTACATATGGAAATAATGTCTCAAGCGGGCAAATAATGAGCCGAGTCAAAATCGTGGTTATGTACAACTAATCTATCTCCCCCACTTTAACTTTGGGGGAGCTGCCGATTAACGCGCCGCTGGACTAAAAAGCGCAGAATAATCCGTATTGCAGATTCGCTGTACCGCCGGGTGCTGAATCATCCGCTCAGCAAAAATAGCATGGTACTCTTCCATCACATTCTCGACGCGACCAATTTCTACGACAGTTTTATCGGCATAAAAGTCATATGCATAAAGCGTTGGGGCAACGAAGATTGCATTGTGCATCGCACCAAAAGCTTTCATCAACGCGGCATCATCAAACTCGCCGAGGATTTCTACGTTTAATCCCTGGGAGTTAAACCAGTTAAGCAATTTGCGCCCTAACATTGAACGTCGCCCAGGAATCAAAAGTCGCCGTTCTTCCAGACAAGCCGGGAACGGTTTTTCTGGTGGTGGATTTGTACACCAGAAACTCACGCCACATTCGCCAATTCTCACGGAGAACAGGCCTTCCTGCTGCGTAGAGTCTATCGGACAGTCAGAAATGATCATATCCAGTTTATGCTGACTTAATTGCTCCAGCAGCATTTCGTGGGTGGATTCGAAGCAGCGAAGATGAATGGGCTCGCCTTCTACCACTGCGGCGTTAAGTACGCTACTGACCAGGCGTTTGGAAAGTGCATCAGCCACGCCAACGTCAAACAATAAATTGGATTCTTTGCGATAGTTCACAATATCCAGCATTTCCTGGCTTAAGGTGAACATTTTATCGGCATAGCGATAGACCAGTTCTCCCAGCTCGCTGGGTTCGAGACCACGTCCCTTGCGCTTAAATAATTTGCCTTGCAGGCGCTCTTCCAGCGCTCGAATCTGTCCGGTAATGGTTTGTGGAGTTAAATAAAGCGCCTCCGCTGCGCCAACCACGGAACCTTCTTTATAGACATGCCAGAAGTAATACAAGTGGTTGTAATTGATATGAGACATGCTCATTTCTCTCCCTGATAACAATGAAAAGGGAGCCGTTTATGGCTCCCCGGTAAACCGTCCTGTCAAACTGATGGACGCAAACGAACGCGTAACCAGCTGTATCCAATTACCGCCGAAGAGATAGAACCGACCAGGATACCGAGTTTCGCCCAGTTAATCAGTTCTGGATCTACGCTACCAAAGGCCAGGCTGGCAATAAAGATAGACATAGTAAAACCGATACCGCACAGGATCCCCACCGCCATAATTTGCTGATAAGTCGTTCCCTCAGGCAGATGCGCCAGTTTCAAACGCAGCGCCAACCAGCAGAACAGACTAATCCCCAGCGGTTTGCCAATCAGCAAGCCAGCGATGATCCCCAATGGCAGAATGGAGGTCAAGCCATCCAGCGTGACACCTTGCAGTGAAACGCCAGCATTAGCAAATGCAAACAGCGGCAAAATCAGATACGCCACCCACGGGTGTAACACATGCTCCAGTCGCTTCGCTGGAGAACGCCCATGCTTCTCTTTCAAAGGAATAAAGAAGCCGACAATTACCCCCGCCAGGGTTGCGTGAACCCCCGATTTCAACACCGCAGTCCACAACACTACGCCAACCAGAATATAGACGCCCGTGCGGCGTACACCACACAGATTCAATACCGCGAGTACCGCAATTGCTACAGCCGCGACGCCAAGAGAGGCCATCGATAAGTCATTAGTGTAGAACAATGCGATGATAATGATGGCCCCAAGATCGTCGATAATAGCCAGAGCCATCAAAAAGATCTTCAGCGCTAACGGAACACGACTTCCCAACAGCGCCAGCACACCAAGTGCAAAGGCAATGTCAGTAGCCGCCGGGATCGCCCACCCTTCGCGGGTAATCGGATCGGCATAGTTAAAGGCCAGATAGAGTAATGCCGGCACAATCATCCCACCAATAGCGGCGATAACTGGAAATGCGGCCTGGCGTAAGCTGGCTAGCGATCCTTGCATCAGTTCACGTTTAACTTCCAGACCGACTAACAGGAAAAATACCGCCATCAGCGCGTCATTTATCCATAACAGCATGTTTTTGTTGATTTCGAGTGAACCAACCCGGAGCTGAACCGGCGTCTCCAGAAAGTCGTGATACCATCCACTGGTTGCGCCGCTATTGGCCATAATCATCGCCAGGATAGCGGCAATGATAAGAATAATGCCTCCCGAGGCATCACTGCTAAAGAATCGATGCAGATGTTTCACTTTTTATTTCTCTTTCAGGTGAATAGATCGTTTTTACTATTTTACCCCGCACGAATCATCGTTAAAATCAGATTATAGTGTAGGAATAATTCGTTTTTTACGAACCATTGAAGGATTTGTGCCATCAGCGATGAGATGAGTTTTTGACGGCTGTAAGCGCTCACGAGTGACCCTGAGCCCTGATAATCATAGCTTAAGGTGAGGATTTCTGAGGGATTAATTAGGAAAAGTAATAATAAAATCGCACTGTGCTATAGCTGTTTATTCCAGAGATGCTTGAAAATATCTAATGTGGAGACAACATTGGCAGGCGACATTCGGTTTAATGAGGATAGAAAGGGATGAGACTCCAGGAAGTTGATAAAACGAGTCGCGCTTGCTAACGTCGAATACCGCATTTCATTTGCTTTCTTGTTTCCTGTAAGGTTACAAACAGCCATTGAATAATCACGGGCGGAAAATGCACGCCAAACATTATTTCTCACGCCACCACTCAAAAACAACCGCGGCGGCGTATCATAATGAGTCGTTTTCTCGCCGCGTTCTTTCACAAATGAAATATGGCACCGGCCTTGATGAATATGCTGTAAATTAGCCATTAGACAACCGCCTAATATAAAGCACTCGTGATCAAGGTAGTGTTGAATATTTATAGAATATGCTTCAGTCAGTACTCTAACCAGTTCAAAATGGCGATACGCCGGAAGAACAGGTTTCACCAGCATCCCCGGATCGTTTTGATGTAATATCGCCCGACCATAATCAATATCAAATAAAGTATCACGTCGCATAGTAAGTAACTCCTTGCGTTGTACGTGATGCGCCAGTGTACCTGGAGACAAACGCTCTTCATAACTTGATGCATATTGATAATGCGACTCTACCGCTGATGGAGAATAATTTGTTGAAATAGCGACGACTCTACCGCTTTGTTCTTCTGCGGTAACAAGGCTATAAAGATAGTTATTACTACCGTTAAACTTTACGCGAAAAGCGCGGGTAGATAGAGAAATATCAGAAGCAGAAGAGTATTGGTAACTTTCTTTATAGTTTACTTCCCGGGATAGTTTCATCAATTCACGGTTAAGCCCTGTGCTATTAAGAAGTAATAATTTACGGATATCTGCAAGTGAAGCGCCTTGATCAATCATCAATGCTAAATGTGTTCTTCGCGGCGTTGTATTTACATGATCCAGAGTGATAAAAGTTCTGGAACAATGATGACAATACATTCTCCTCTGCCCCTGAGCTGAATAGCCATACTTTTTCAGAGATGTGCTTCCGCAAGCTGAACATTGTGGAACCAACCCTCTCCATGAATGATTAACACGATTACGATAAATATTAAGAGATCGTTCAGATATCACAGGAAACAAGTAACCGCATTCCCGACATAAAATATTTTTGCCTTGTGCAATATAATCCTGGCTATTCAACAACCCCAGGTTTTTGCATCCTGGTGTTTTGCAACAATCAACATTTACGTTGGTAAACATATTCACTCCCTGCGAATACCCGGATATTATCGTCATATGTCAAAGAAAAGAACCTGATTCAATGTGTAACATTGAATCAGGCGGGCATGGCCCTGAAAGGCATACATTACATTTATTATGGTTATCAGATTAGCCCCAGGTTACCGCTTCCGGTTTATCACCTCTGGCTTTCATTAATGAATCATTATCAATATCGGCTTTATACTTTAAGAACTTACCATACATTTGTTTTTCAATGTCTGGATTTTTACCTATCTGATTAATGGTCTCAAAACGATCGGTTTTGAGGTTGTATAGGTACTTTGGCTTATTGTTACGATCGATGATCATTTTCCAGTCACCATCACGTATCGCCCATTCGTCGGTTGGATCATCCTGGAATGGCATGTCAATTCCGAAGATTAATGGCTTTTCACGTTTTAGCGCTTTGTTCTCAAGGACAGGAACCAACGATTCGCCATCAAAAGTCCGGTCCGTCGGTACTTTGAAGTTCATCATTTTCGCCAGCGTAGGCATCCAGTCCAGACCATAAACAGGCGTATCTGAAACCATTCCCTTTGGAAGATGCTTTCCGTATTTAATAATCGCCGGAACACGGATGCCACCTTCCCAGAGATTATCCTTGCGACCACGTAATCCATCAGTTTCCCCTGCCAAATTCAGTTCATAAACTTTGCGCGCTTCACGCGTTACTGGTCCGTTATCACTGGTAAAAATAACGATGGTGTTATCTTCTTCACCCATCGCTTTGATTTTATCCAGTACTTTTCCAACCTGAGCATCCAGATAACTGATGTTGGCATAATATTCTCCTGTACCACGCCAGGGTTTATCCGCCCAGTCGCCATAAAATAAATCAGGATGCTGCTTCTGATAGTCGCTCATATATTGTGAGTACATGTCGAGGTATTTTTTGGGCGAAGCCAGGGGACTGTGCACTTCGGTAAAAGCGACATAAAGGAAGAAAGGCTTACTGTCCTTTTTGTTATCCAACCAGTTAACGACTTCCGAACTGACATACTCACCACTCATTTTATCGGAACGTGGTGTGGGTTGCCCGTTACGCAACCAGCCCGTTGGATAGACCATGCCAAAACGGGGACGCTCCTTCGCATTATCCAGAGTAGCGTCGGTAACAAAACCCGCCGTATTAACCAGTGAGTAATCAAAGCCCATATCTTTTGCCTGCGGCTGATCGGTGCGATCGCCGCCTGCATTCAGATGCAGCTTACCCATCATGGCCGTGTCGTACCCTTGCGCTTTGAGTAGATTAGCAATCGTGAGTTCATTACGCCCTAATGCCACATCTTTTCCCGTTGGGATCCATGAGCGTATGCCGGTACGAAATGGCATCCGCCCTGTTAATAGTCCCGCCCGTGAAGGAGAACTTAAGGGGGCAGGTGCATAATAGTCGGTAAATTTGACGCCTTCCTGGGCAAGCCTGTCTATATTGGGCGTTTTAACGATCTGATGTCCATATGTTGCCAAATCACCATAGCCTAAATCATCCGCCATAATGATGACTAAATTGGGTTGTTTAGTTTCGGCGGCTACGGCTGGATTAAAAGCATTCCCTGTGCAAACTGCAAGGCCGATCAAACTGGCCATTAATGTTTTCTGCATAATTATTCCCTGATGAAAATTAGAAATCATAACCAAGCATATAAATCATTTGATCGCCAAAACCATCGTAGCCCAACTTATTATCGAAATAACGCCACGTCACACTGGCTTTCCAGCGAGGATAGAACTTCCAGGCCACTGTTAAACCGCCATTTAGCCCATTCCGACCAAATTGTTGTTCCGCATAGGCATCATTTCTGTCCAGTTCTATTTCATTCCAGTTAGATAAAACAAATTTTTCGTCAAATAACGTAAAAGGTAATACTGCTGTCCAGCCAACAACATAACCATTCCAGCCATTTGTTTGTCCATATTTGGCTGAGACGTAGTCTCCAGATTGATTATGTAATCCTATATACGGTTTAAAAAACCCCCATGAACCATTCCAGCCGAGGTAGCCCAAACCATAAAACATATCAAGATCGTCACCCCATGAGTTATCCCATTGACCATAGATCTTGCCAAAGAAAGTCATATTGGAGTCAAAGAGTCTGACATGTGTCATAGCAGAAACGGTATGATTACGCCCCGCTACGGCATGGTTAAGCACATTGCTTTCATAAAATGAGTAAAACTCGGCTTCTTTAAAATTCACACCAAAGTCTGCAGTCACTTTCCATACTTCACCACGATGAGTGTTAACGAAACCACTATTCCAGTCAGCATAACCTGCATTTATTGAGCCAAAGGAACCTTTATATTCTAATGAAGAATATGCAGGAAGATGATAGAAAATCGTTGTCAAGGCACACGCAATAAGAAGCCGTCTTTTGGCAGACATATAATATGCTCTCCATTCATTGTTTTTATGGTTCCATAGAAATCAATACATCAGATAATTCATTTTGATTAAGAACGACTCAGAAAGTATATTTAAAGGTGAATGGCAAAGCGTGATGGAGATCGCAGATTACTTTTACCCCCGAGTGTGGAGGTATCGTGTTTCAAAAAGTGTGTCGATTTTAAATATCACTCATTGATTTATAAACATTTTTCCTCACAAAAAGAAAATTCAATTCTGTACAAGAATATTTTGTATCTTCTATTACTTTCTCCAGTAATAACTCACCATTCTGGCATAACTTAAACCTCTTGTTCATAATCTCAACTTTTGTAAATGAAAAGGCACATAAGAGTTAAAATAAACAATGTACTAAAGATTGATTACGCAAAAATGCGAGGCGTCTTCAGGATTAGAATCGATAAAACAGAATGGGTTAAAGAGAGCGATATAATAGCGGCGGGTGCTTGAGGCTATCTGTCTCAGGCATTAGCTGAACGGCAGATAGAGAAAAGCCCCGAGTGAT
>ERZ808041.471-NODE-471-length-30797-cov-5.165527_pt1 | contig 30797 bp, 23 predicted proteins | sample MGYA00380192_ERZ808041 | MGnify/ENA primary metagenome ERZ808041 (study PRJEB31490, sample SAMN06133412) | mouse gut metagenome | isolation source: Z1_1 | host: mice | place: China: Chengdu | collected 2015-05 ...
CTCCGATTCTTTTGCTCGACGAAGCATATGACCGCATGGGCAAGGTCATTGACTTCTTGGTGGAAGCGCGGGCTGATGCGGTAGGACGGGCCGCTGAACTGATCGGCGGCTTTTGTGAACAAAATAACCTGACCGCCCGGCAGACGATGGCCGTGAGCCTTTCCATCGAGGAGATGCTCACGATTATGATGAAGCATTGCTTTAAGGAGCAGAGTCAAGCGACTGTGGATGTACGTGTGTTTGTCATTCAGGGGGAGGTTGGCCTGCGCATTCGCAATGCGGGAAAACAGTTTAATCCAATTGATTATTATCAGGCGCATCAGGCGGCGGACGAGATGGGCGAAGCTCTTGGCATCCGTATGATCTTAAAGCTGGCTCAAAGCGTATGCTATCAACGTACGTTTGGGGTGAATACCCTGACGATTCTGTTATAGGAGGATAGGTATGGGACAACAGCATACGCAGATAGCCGGTCCGGTTTCGATTGTGGATGGGGACGCGGCGTTTTACAAGGACATTCAACAGCTTTGCGATGAGAGGTACGGAACAGGCTATTTGCACAGGGATGATTTTGTACATTGGTTGGAGCGTCCGAGACTTTTGAAGATCGCACTGCTGGACGGCGAATTTGCAGGCTTTGCGGTGATGATCCCCGCAAGCGTCGGGCTGGTCATGAAGAAAATGGATATGCCGCGCGCAGATGTTTTAAGGATTTCCGGGGAAAAGCCGTCCCTGATCTATAAAAGTGCGGCGGTACAAAAGCGGTTCGAGCACCGCGGGATCATGAAGGCCATGGCGGACGCCGGCCTGCGCGAAGCCAGGGCGGAGGGATTTGGTGCGGTTTACGGTTCAGCCTGGGTTTGCAACGGGACGCTGCCCATTGAGGGGACGTTCCGTGCATTCGGCTTCCAACGCCTTTACGAGCGTAAAATGCTCTGGTATGACGACCCGGATTATCACTGTGTTGTCTGTGGGGGAAGATGTGCCTGTGATGCGGTAATTTATTATAAGAAGCTGTGAGGGATGGAGTTGGAAAAAAGAAAACGGGGTCTTGGGTGGAAAATAACGGTTCTCTGCCTGCTGTTGGCAGGAATTATTTGTGCAAGCGTTTGTATCAGCGGCTATCATCAGTACCGTGCTTCAACCTTTCGGACATATAACGACTTTGCCTATAAGCTGGCGGCGACAGCTCTTGCCTATGTAGATGGAAACCGGATAGCCGGTTATTTGGAAGGCGGCGGAACGGACGCGGCTTACGACGAGATGGACCGTCAGATTTATACGCTCTACAAAAATACCGGTTTGACGAGCATTTATATTTGTGTGCCGGACGAAGCCGCGATGACGGTCACAACGATCTATGATGTACGTGTCCATGACGCGCAAAATCCCCAGGCATATGCTCTGGGTGTGGTCGACCCGATCGGAAGCGACGACCCGCAGAAGGTGGTGGATGTTTACCGAACTGGGAAACGGCCGGATGATTATTTCATCCGTAAAAACAGCTTCGGCTACAACACCTCCGCCATTGTTCCGGTTCGAAACGACGCAGGAGAGGTCACGGCGCTGCTTCTGGCTGACCTGCCTATGCCGTTTATCCTTGAAAATCTCAATGCATACCTGCTTTCCACAGTTGGAATCACAGTCGTGCTGGTTTTTCTGATTATATTTGGATATCTGCGCTTTCTGCAAAAGCGTGTCGTTATGCCGATTCAGTTTTTGACGAAAAACGCGGAGGCGTTTGCAAAATGCCGCACAGGTTTTTTGGATGAAATGCTGAACATTCATACCGGCGACGAAATTGAGACACTGGCGGCCGCGTTGGCAAAAATGGAGGTGGATATCACAAAATATATCAACAATCTGGCAAGAGTGACGGCCGACAAGGAACGTATTGCAACCGAACTGGCGGTTGCTACGCAGATACAAACCTCCATGCTGCCATGCATCTTTCCGCCCTATCCGGATTTGAAAGAATTTGATATTTATGCGCTGATGCAGGCCGCAAAGGAGGTCGGCGGTGATTTTTACGATTTTTTCCTGATCGACCGCACCCATCTGTGCGTGGTGATCGCAGACGTTTCAGGCAAGGGCGTTCCGGCGGCGCTTTTTATGGTCATTGCTAAAACGCTGATTAAAAACCATGCTCAGGCGGGTATGAGTCCCAAGCAGGTGTTTGAAGCTGTCAATGACCAGCTTTGTGAGAACAACGAGGCAGGGATGTTTGTCACAGCCTTTATGGGCGTGTTGGATGTGACCGACGGCAGCTTTACTTATGTAAACGCCGGTCACAATCCGCCGCTGCTTTCAACGGGGGGCGCGCCCTATGATTGGCTGAAATCAAAACGTGGGTTTGTATTAGCGGGAATGGAGCATATGAAATACAGTCAGCAGCAGATTACGCTTTTTCCTGGCGACAGCCTGCTTTTATACACCGACGGCGTAACAGAAGCCCTCAATCCGCGCGAGGAGCTTTATTCCGAGGCGCGTTTAAAAGCGTTTGTAAATTCGGGCAGGTTGGACGGCTGCACGCTGGAGAAACAGCTCCACCTGCTGCGGCAGGAGCTTGCCGTTTTTGCAGACGGCGCGCAGCAGGCTGATGATATCACCATGTTGATTTTGCGGCTCAATGAGAAAGGGGATCAAAATGGCTGAACTGACCGTACCTGCAACGCTGGAAAATTTGGAGATTGTAACAGGATTTATTCATGAACGGTTGAAGCTGGCAGGTTGTCCGGCGAAGCTTATGACGCAGGTGGATCTTGCTGTTGAGGAAATCTATGTCAATATTGCACACTACGCCTACCATCCAAGCATTGGCGAGGCGACCGTTTGCTGCGAGGTAGGGGGCGAGCCGCTTCAAGTGACGATTGGATTTGCCGACGCGGGAAAACCATACAACCCGCTTGAACAAAAGGACCCGGATATCACGCAGGACGCTGATCAGCGGCAGATCGGGGGCTTGGGCGTCTTTATGGTGAAAAAGCTGATGGATGAAATTACATATGAATTTATTGACGGCAAAAATGTGCTGACAATCCGTAAAAGGATGTAGAGAAATCAGCCCGATTCGCCGAAAAAACCGCAAAGGCAGATCGCTTCAATCTGCTTTTGCGGTGGTGTCCGGCGGTTGCTGCGCGGATGGAGCTGTATCGTTTTGAAAAATAGAGAATCGGGCACGCAGGTTTTTCAGAAAGGCCTGCTGTGTTTCCCGAAAGTGCCGCTGGCTGATCGGCACCTCGCGCCCGTCCTCCAAATATGCGCGGTAGCGGACCAACCGCACAACATTGTCAAGATTGATGATGAAACTCTGATGGCAGCGAAAAAATTCGGACGGTAAGAGCGGCTCAAGCTCCGAAATTTTACCGCGATAGTAATGGACGCCGCCTTGGTGCCAGACGGCTACCTGTTTGCCCTTGATCTCAAAGCAGTCTATTTTCCAAAGAGACAGGCTGTGAACAGTGGAACCAATTTTTAATCCCAGATATCGCTTTTTATAATGGTTGCGGTAATCGTAGAGCACGGCAGCCCGCAGATCCTCAGAAGACACCGGCTTGAGGAGATATTTAATTGCCTGCACATCGTAGCCCTGCAAAATAAAATCGGGGCTGGAGGACACGAGGATGATGCTGACCTGATTGCCCATTTCGCGCAGCCGGGCAGCCAGCCGCATTCCGCCGTCGCCTTCGCCCATCAGGATGTCAAGCAGCACAAGATGTATCTCATCCTGTGAAGCGCACAGCGCGTCATAAAGCTGCGCAGGTTCGAAATAGGTTGAGATCCTGCACGGAATGTTAGACTGTGCCGTCAATGTGCGGATCTGATCGGCAATTCCGGCGACAAAATCAGGCTCGTCGTCACAGATTGCAATGTGATACAACTGACATCCCCCCCTTTTTTTTGTAAGAATCTGTGCCGGCGGTTTGGCTTTCCATGCGGCAGGATGACGCAATCATCCGGCGGCTGCAAACGGCAAAGCCGTTTGCACTGCGCATATTATACCATATCATCCGGTCAAAAAAAAGTTTCGAAATGGCCGCGCAGATTCTGCGGTATTCAAAAACGGTAAATATTTATTAATTTCGGTCGTTTTGTGATTAATTTCATCACCCCTCTTTTTTTCATGTCGAATAAAAGGATAAAATAGAAATGGTTGCTTCTATACAAAGAACAGCCGCTTTGAGCTTGTTTCAGGTCCGCTGGAAAATCTGTTTTGCTGGTTCATTTTTCAAGTGGTCTGTCGAAAAATGGAGGGGTCTGGATGGCGAATGATACGATCGATCTGGAAGAACTGTACAGGAGCTATTTCCCGAAAATTTACAACTTCTTTTTTTATAAGCTGCTGCACAGGGAGGATGCTGAAGATCTTACAGCTAAGACCTTTTTGAAAATTGCGGAGCATTTGCATACATATCATTCTGAGAAGGCAAAGGCCGGTACCTGGGCCTGGCGGATCGCGGAAAATACACTGATCGATTTTTACCGTACACAAAAGCGTCACCTCTCAACAGACGACGAACAGGAGGCCCTTGCCCAGGCGCTCAGCGTGTCCTTTGACGAGCAGTATGAGCAGATCGCAAGCCCAAAGCGCAGGGCGCTTTACGCCGCGCTGCGGCAGCTTCCTGAGCGGGACAGGATGCTGGTGTGCTATAAATACCTGCTCGGATGGAGTTATCATGAAATTGCAGAGAAGCTCCAGATCAACGAAAGCACGCTGGCTTCGGCTCTCCAGCGCGCCAAGGAAAAGCTGCGCAAATACCTCAAGGATACGCAGTTTTGACGCCAAGAGGCTCCATCAACTTGTCAAAGGAGCATATATCCATGACTCAAATGATTTTTCGCCGGAAAAGCCTGGAGCGCATCGCATCGCCCGATCAGCTTGACCGGTACCTGCAAGTGTCCGCGCCTTCGCTGTGGCTGATTCTCCTGGCGTTGTTTTTAATGCTGGGCGCAGCCGCAGCCTGGTGCTTTTGGGGCAGTATACCGGCCACAGTTTCTGGAACCGGCGTCCAATTGGAAACAGGGGCGGTATGCTTTGTCGCGGCTGACAAAGCGTATATGCTTGAACCGGAAATGACAGCGCATCTGACTGCAAGCGGTACGGATGAGGTGTGGAATGGACGGCTGCTCTATGTTGATGAGCCTGTCCCCGCCGAACAGGCCGCCAAAACAGTCGGAGCTGCCTGGTTGGCGCAGTCCATGCCTGCGGATTGGGTCTGCGTTGTTCCGGTAGAGCTGGAGGGCGCGCCGGCCAAGGCCGGCGCTGTTTTCAGTGCGGACATTATATTGAAGCATCAAAGGCCGATTGATCTGCTGTTTGGAGGTTGAGCGCGCGATGAACCGGATTGCAAAAGTACCGGTAGTCATGCAGATGGAAGCCACGGAATGCGGCGCAGCGTGCCTTGCCATGGTGCTGGCACATCACGGAAAATGGCTGCCTTTGGAACAGGTGCGCCTTGCCTGCGGCGTTGGAAGGGACGGCAGCAACGCGGGAAATCTCCTAAAGGCCGCCCGCAGCTATGGCCTGAAGGCGCAGGGCTACCGGTGCAGCTTGTCCGGCGTCAGGAATATGACCTTTCCGTTGATTATTCACTGGAATTTTAATCATTTTGTGGTGCTGTGCGGCTTTCGAAAAAGAACGGCGGTGATCTGCGATCCCGGCAGGGGACGCGTGGAGGTTCCTTTGCAGGAATTCGACGAAGCCTTCACCGGAGTTGCCATGGCATTTGAAAAAACAAAATCCTTTACACCGGCCGGCCGGCCGCGCAGCGTGTTGGCATTTGTCCGCTCCAGACTGCGCGGGACGCTCGCACCAATGATCTGTGTGGTGGCAATCAGCCTGCTTGCATCGTTGTCCGGGCTGGCGCCGCCGCTTTTTTCACGCGTTTTTCTTGACGAAATACTCAGCGGAAAAAATCCACGCTGGCTGCCGCTCTTTTTGATGGCGCTGGGCGCTCTGGTTGTATTCCAAACGATTGTATCGATCCTGCAAGCGGTTTATTTGCTGAAGCTGCGGGGAAAGCTTGCTGTTTCGGCAAATGCCCGGTTTATGTGGCATGTGCTGCGCCTGCCGGTGGAATTCTTTTCGCAGCGGTATGCCGGTGATATTGCGCAGCGGCAGCAAAGCAATGAAATGATCGCAGAAACGCTGATTTCCCAATTGGGACCTTTGGCGCTCAATCTGGGGGTCATGGCGTTTTATTTTTGTTTGATGATCCGGTATTCCCCGCTGCTGACAGCAATCGGACTTACAGCGGTTGTCTGCAACCTGTTGATCACGCAGTATACTTCCCGCAGGCGGACCAATTTATTCCGCCTGCGTATGCGTGATGCGGGAAAGCTTGCGTCAGCGACGGTTTCAGGCATTGAGATGATTGAAACTATCAAAGCAAGCGGCGCGGAGAACGGTTTTTTTCAGCGGTGGAGCGGTCTGAACGCCAGTGTCAACGGAGCCGATGTGGATGCGGCGCAGCTTGAAAGCGGCTCGGGCGCGCTCTTGCAGGCGCTCTCCGGTTTAGCCGGCATAGCGGTGCTGTTATTGGGCGCGGCCCTGATTTTGTACGGCCGTTTCACGGCGGGAATGCTGTTGGCATTTCAGTCGTTTCTGACTTCCTTCATGGCGCCGGCCGGGTCCCTGCTTTCTCTGGGCCAGCAGATGCAGGAAATGCGCGTTTCGATGGAGCGTGTGGAGGATGTTGAAAGCTATTCTCCCGATGTGGAGGCTCCGGCGGCGCAAACGCCGGCGCCAGAGGGCCTTGAGAAGCTTTTGGGCGGCCTGGAACTGGATGGCGTGACGTTCGGCTATTCCAGGCTTGCGCCGCCGCTTATCGAGAATTTTTCCCTAAGCCTGCGTCCGGGCGGCTCAGTCGCGTTTGTAGGTGCGTCAGGCTGCGGCAAATCAACACTGGCCAAGTTGATTTCCGGATTGTATCAGCCCTGGAGCGGGGAGATCCGCTATGATGGACGCTTGCGCCATGAAATCCCCCGTCCGGTGTTTACAGGCTCGCTGGCGGTGGTCGACCAGGATATCACGCTGTTTGAGGACAGTATCGCTGACAATATCCGTATGTGGGACCGGTCCATCGAGGACTTTGAGATCATTCTGGCTGCGCGGGACGCACAGATTCATGAGGACATCGTAGCGCGGGAAAACGGTTACAATGCGGTACTCTGCGAAAATGGCAAGAACTTTTCAGGCGGTCAATGTCAACGGCTGGAGATTGCCAGGGTGCTGGCGCAGGACCCTACGGTCGTTATCCTTGACGAAGCAACGTCGGCGCTTGACGCCAAGACGGAATATGAGGTTATCCGTTCGATCCGGGAACGTGGGATCACCTGTATCCTCGTGGCGCATCGTCTTTCCACCATTCGCGGCTGTGACGAAATCATTGTGCTGGAGGATGGCCGCGTGGTGGAACGAGGAACGCATGACGAGCTGTATGCTAAAAACGGGGTTTATACACGCCTGATTTCGATGGAGTAAAGAAAGGAACAAGGATGGGCCTGTTTGATGATCAATTAAAAACGCGTCTGGAACAGGACCGCGAATCCTTTGCGGACGCGCTTGAGGCGCTTGGAGAGTCTGTGACGGGAAAAGCAGCAGTTACAGGCAAAAATGGGAGCTTGGAGGATGCTGTGCACGAAATCCTGACTTGGTTTGGAGCGAAAGCGCCGGAGCCGCCGGGCCTGATGGATGATTTTAACGACCGGCTCGATTATATGCTCAACCCAACTGGAATCCGGCGCCGGACAGTGAAGCTGGATGGAACATGGTGGAGAAAGGCGGCCGGCCCGATGCTCGCCTACACGGCAGAAGGCGGCGCGGTGGCGCTTTTGCCGCGCAGGTTTGGCGGATATGCGTGGCGTGACCCTGCAAACAGGCGGACAGTGCGCGCCAGTGTGAAAACCACTGGGATACTGACTGGAGAAGCTGTCTGCTTTTACCGGCCTTTACCGTTGCGGGCGCTTACCCTGCGGGATTTATTTCTCTTTGCGGTTCAATCGGTTGACAGATGGGATCTAACGCTGTTTTTATTGGCTGGTCTGCTGGCGAGCCTGTTTGGGACGGCGGTCCCGTTTGTGACGCAGATCCTTTTTGCAACAGTGATCCCGATGGGCGGTATGGAGAATCTTGCGCCTGTTGGGATGTTGGCAGTTGGAGCGCTGTTTTCACTGGCTTTGGTTGGCCTGACGAAATCGCTGGCTGTCGACCGTATCGCGCAGAAGGTGCGGCTGGTAGTGGAAAATGCGGCCATGAGCAGGTTGTTAAGCTTGCCCGCGCAGTTTTTCCGGACTCACAATGCAGGTGAACTGCAAAACCGTGTGGATGCGTTGACGCAAATGTGCGCGTTGCTGGGCGACACGGTGCTGACAGGCGTCATAAACGGCGTTTTTTCCATCGTGTATCTGTTTTTGATCCGTGCGCTGGCCCCTGCGTTGTTCGGTCCGACAACCGTTATTCTATTGGCGCAGCTTACGGTTATGATTGCCGGCGTACTGGCAAAAGCTCATGTGGCGCGTAAGCGCCTGCATATTGCGGCGGATTTGAACGGATTGGTGTTCCGGTTGTTTTCGGGTATTCAGAAAATTAAACTGGCCGGGGCGGAGCAGCGCGCCTTTTCAAAATGGGCAAGGTGTTATGCAGAGAATGCGGCGCTGCTTTACAATCCGCCGCTTCTGCTCAGGATACAGCCAGTTTTATCGGCGCTGATTGCCTTGGGAGGATCTATCCTGCTTTATTCCTCGGCTGCCAAATCCGGAATGCAGACAGCCGATTATATGGCGTTCGCATCCGCATACGGCTTGGTGAATGGAGCCATGTTGTCGTTGGCTTCGATGACAGAGGGCCTGGCGGCGCTGAGGCCGCTGGCTGAACTGGCCGAGCCGATTATGAAGGCTGTACCGGAAACCGGCGGCAATAAAAAACAGATCCACAGAATGAGCGGCGGTGTGGAGCTGGCGAACCTGTCGTTTCGTTATGCACACGACGCGCCCTGGATTCTTGACCATATCAATTTAAAAATCCGTCCTGGCCAGTATGTGGCGATTGTGGGCAAAACCGGCTGTGGCAAAAGCACGCTGATGCGCCTGCTGCTCGGCTTTGAAACGCCTGTCTCAGGCGCGGTCTATTACGACAACCGCGACCTGCAAACGCTGGATTTGCCTGCTCTGCGGCGCAATATCGGCGTTGTGCTCCAACAGAGCCGTCTGTTTGCCGGCGATATCTATTCTAATATCGCCATTTCCGCCCCGTGGCTTACCATGGACGAGGCGTGGGAGGCGGCAAAGCTGGCCGGCATGGACGAGGATATCAAAAAAATGCCGATGGGGATGTATACGCTCATCGGCGAAGGCGGCGGCGCACTTTCCGGCGGGCAGCGGCAAAGGCTGATGATCGCACGGGCGATCGCTTCAAAGCCCAAAATTTTAATGTTTGATGAAGCAACCTCCGCGTTGGATAATATCACACAGCGGATAGTATCCGATTCGCTCGGTCAACTGAGATGCACCCGCATTGTGATAGCCCACCGTCTTTCCACGATCCGCCAATGCGACCGCATCCTGGTGCTTGACGGGGGAAAGATTGTGGAGGACGGCGCTTATGACGAGTTGATCACCGCCAAAGGCCTTTTTGCGGAGCTGGTCAGGCGCCAGACGCTTGATATGGCGCCGCTGTAAGGCTGATAAGATTTTATAAAAAGCCCTGCTTCCTGTATAAGCAGGGCTTTGCCTGTGCAGCCAAATGGATAAAACAGATCATTTTGAGCTGATATCCAAGATTTCGCCGGAACCGGATAGGCCTTCAAAGCCTTTGGACCCTGGTCAGGTCAATAGCGTTCGGCGCTCCCCCGAGCGCGGCGTTGGGAAGCTGCGATACCTGCGTCTGGCCGGGTGATGCGGGCAAAGTGGTCACATTTGCGCTATCCTGCTGATGACGATAGAGCAAGTTGTGCACAGAGCCGTCTTGCGGCAGAGGCGCCGTATATCCGCCGGTCATCTGTTCAAGGACATCGTCCTCCAATTGGACGGTTGACTGCTGCTCCTGCTCCGCGATTCTTTTCATGCGAAAGCCCCCTTTTCATTTATTTTATCTGGTTTCGCCGTTTGGAATGATATTTAGAATATCGGAAAAGCCGGTCATGTCGAATACCTCCATGATTTCGTCGCATACGCCGCGCAGGCTCATGCATACGCCGGCCGCCTTGCTCTGTTTTTGAGCGGCCAGCAGGACGCGCAGGCCGGCGGAGCTGACATAGTTAAGCCCGGTGAAATCAAGCAGAATGTCGCAGGAGCCGTCAAGCGCCGGAAGCAGAACGTCATGCAGTTGAGGACTTGTGGTCGTATCCAAACGGCCTGCCAAAGCAAAAACAGCCGTTCCATCCCGACTGGTTCGGTTGATTGTCATAGAAAAGATCGTCCTTTCATTTTTTTCTGAAAGCTTTATTCCTGAGTATACATACGACGCGGTCTGCAAAATCTCCCGCACCATTTATTTGCTTTCGGATGAACATTTTAAAACAACTATTTTTAAAATTTGTGGGAGATTTCACGCATTGATTCGTATTGATAACTTGGAGAGGAGGAGGTCGGGGATGACATGCGATGCAAGCAGCGATTTTGGACTGACAACATCCGATTTTGACTTTTCCCTGGAGTGCGGCGCGTTTAAAGACGCATTGCGCCAGGCATTTATGCAGGCGGTAAATTTGCAGGGGGTAGCGCCGCTCCTCGACACAGAGCTTGATGAACTCAACGCCGCGGGGGATGGAATGCGGCCGGACCAGCAGGGAAAAAACCGATTTGAGATGCGATAGGCGATCGTGGGTTTACATTGTGATCAGCCGGTCAAATGTCCAGGGGTTAGGAACGAATTCAACAGCCATAAGGCGATATCGGAACCGTTTTCGGCGTGTCTGTTGGCTTATCTCTCAACGCAGGCGCCGGCGCTATGCTGGTTTTTATGGGGGAGCGAAGCGGCGTCCAGCAAGCCGTATTTCAAGGCGGAAAGGCTGTTTGAGTGCCGTCATTCCATGATGTGTCCTGAAAAATATCCGGATGATTTTTTCAACTGTTCCTGTTTTCTGGAAACAATGGATGAGATCAACTGGATGGGCTGAAGAATATTGGGAATAAAGGGGAAAGCGGGGCTGCGTCCAAGTGACGCAGCTCCGCTTTCGTATAGAGAGTTGATAAGAGGATGTCAAAAGAATTCAGGCGGAACCGGCGCTGCATCGGATACCTGCGGCTGTTCGCGCCGGTTGCGGCGCAGCAGAGAACGCTTGCCGGTTTTATGTCCCTTTTTGCGGCGGTCCTCGCCGTCAAACAGAAGATAGACGGTCGGGACGAGAATCAATGTGACGAGCGTCGAAAGCGTCAGACCGCCGATCACAACGACGGACATCGACTGCATCATTTCGACATTGCCGCCGAAGCCAAAGGCCGAAGGCAGCAGGCCGAGGACCGTTGTCAGCGTTGTCATCAGGATCGGGCGCAGACGTGAACGCCCGGAATTGACGAGCGCGTCATGGGCGGTTAGCCCCTGTTCACGCCGCAGAATATTGGTATAATCAACCAGGACGATTGCGTTGTTGACGACGATGCCGACGAGCATAATCAGTCCGATCAGGGAAGTCATGCTGATGGACATGTCTGTCAGCAGCAGCGCCAGAAATGCGCCTGTCATGGCAAACGGCACAGAGAACATGACGACAAGGGAGAAGCGCAGCGATTCAAACTGGATGGCCATAACGACAAACACCAGGAAAATTGCTGTGGCCAGCGCGCCGTAAATAGCGTTGAATTCCTCGTTCATGGTGCGCATGCTGCCGCCTTCCTCGACCGTGACTCCTTCGGGCAGATTCATCTGTAAAACCCGCGCGAGAATCTGGCCGGAAAGACTGCTGTCCGACTGGCCAATCGCGGTCTGGCCTGTAATGGAAACCTGGTAATCGCCGTCCTCGCGCTGAATCTGAGAGGGGCTGTTATTGTATACGATGGTCGCTACATCGGTCAGCGGAACCTGGCCGCCGGAACGCGTGGAGATCATCAGGCCGGAAAGATCGCTGACATCATAGAAGCGGTCTTCCGGATACATGACCTTGACGGAATATTCCTGATCGCTCTCCTGAAGCGTAGTCGCCTCAATACCGGAAATCATGTTCCGAACGGTAGACAGCACCGCCGATGGGGTGGTACCGATTGCGGCCGCCTGCACAGAGTCCACAACGATTTGAGCACGGGGGTCGCCGTCGGACAGGCTTGTTGAAACGGAATCAATACCGTCAAATTCCTGCATAACCTCTTTGACCTCGTTGGCCGTTTGTTCAAGCACATCGAGGTTGCTGCCGGACAGATTGATCTGTACACCCCGGCTGCCAAACGACATACTGCTGCGTTCCTCCACTTCAACGCTGGCATTTTCAACATAAGCTGTTTCCTGACGCATCAAAGCGATGAATTCGTCCGTCTGCATGGAACGGTCGTCTTTGAGCGTAACGGTAATGCTTGCGGAACCGCCGCCGCCGCGCATGGAATAGCTTTCTACGTCGGGCTGTTCGGCCACCAGCGCCTCGAGCTGTGTCATGATCTGATCCGTTTCATCAATATTAAGACCGGTTTTTGTCGTGACAGAAATGCTGATGGAGCCTTCGTCGGACATCGGCATCAGCTCGGAATCGATCTGAGTGAACATAACGAACGTGCCCGCAAGCATGACAATGGCAATGGCCACAACAATCAGCTTATGACAGAGGGCCTTGTCAAGCAAGGCGCCGTACAGGCGTTCGAGCTTGTGCAGTCCGCGGTTGACAGCCGAAGTTTGTTTTTCCACGGGCCGGAACTTTGCAAAAAGCAGGGGAACGAGCGTCAGCGCAGAAATCAGCGAGGCTGTCAGCGAAAAGACGATCGTAAAGCCGACGTCCTTAAAGAGCTGGCCGGACATGCCGTCCATCAAAGCAATCGGTAGGAAAACGACGATGGTTGTGATCGTTGACGCGATGACGGCCCCATTGACGAGGTTCGCTCCGGCGATGGCGGCGTCGTCATAGGTGCGTATACCATCCTGCATTTTAAAGCAGCTGTCGATGACAACGATAGAGTTGTCGACCATCATTCCGATGCCGACTACAAGGCCGCCGAGCGAGAGAATGTTGATGGTCATACCAAACGCAGCCATCAGCACAAGCGCTGCGAAAACAGACAGAGGCATCGAGGTGGCGACGATCAGCGCGGCGCGCCAGTCGCCCAGGAATACGACCAGGACGAGCATGGAAAGCACAAGACCCTGAAGCAGGGTGGAAACGACGTTCATGATGTTTTCATAGATCGTTTCGCCGCTGTTGTTTGTGATTTCGATTGTAAGACCAAGCCCCTGCCCGTTCAATTCGTCTACTTTCTCGGAAATCTCATTGCAGATCTCAATTGTGTTGGCGCTTTGGTTCTTCGAAATGGACAGGCTGATGTTATCCATGCCGTTATAACGGCTGATATTGTTCATCTGCTCCTCGGCCATACTGACGGTCGCCACATCGGAGATATGGATAATATCGCCGGAGGCCAGAGAAATCGGGATGGTTTCCAGGCTTTCATAGGTGTCGTAGCTGACGCCGCCCTCGAGCGTCAGGGATATGTTGCCGCGGTTGATTTCCCCCGCGGTCGTTGTGAAGTCGGCCGAGGCAATGGCGCTGGAGATATCGGTCATTGAAAGACCGTATTGCTCCATCTCCTCCTCGCGCAATTCAACCTTGACATATTCGCGCGTACCGCCGCGCATATCGACCGATGAGACGCCGGAGATTTTTTCAAGTTCCGGGACAACGGTATTTTCGATATAGGAATAAATATTGTCGTCGGCGTTGGCACGGATGGAAAGATCCATGATCGATGAAGAATCCATGCTCATTTCCATAATCGTCGGATCATCGGCGGAATCCGGCAAACGCAGGCGCGTCAACGCTTCATTGATTTCGTCGTATTTTTCATCCATATCGGTGTTGTAATCAAATTCCAGGGTCGTCATGGACGAGCCTTCTGAGGAACGCGACGTCATAGTTTTAACGTCGCTGATCGAGGATAGGGCCGATTCCACAACATCGGTGACAAGGTTGTCAACCTCCTCCGGGGAGGCTCCCTCGTAACGCGTCATAACCATAAACACCGGCATGGACATCTCAGGGGTGGACTCCATCTCCATACCAAAGATGGAGGAGATGCCGAATACCACCAGCATCAGCACACACATAAGGACCGCAACGGGCCTCTTGACAGACAGTTTTGGAAGCGTCATCCTGTATTAGCCCTCCTGACCCGGCGCGTTGGCGCCGTCTGCGGCAGAGGGCGTGCTGTCCGCCGGGACATCGCCGGATTGCGTATCAGGGGATATTTCATCTGCGGACGCTTCATCAGCAGAGCTGCTGCTGTCTGCGGGCGCGCCATCCGCCGGGGGCGTATCGTCCGCCAACGCTGCATCGTCGGAAGCTTCATCACCGGTGCCGCTTGCAGACTGGCCGGCTTGTGGATCTGTCTGGCCGTAGGCAAGCGTGACAGACGCGCCGTCCTTGAGGTCGGGATGCCAGGTTGTGATGATCTGGCTGTCCATATCAAGCCCGGATTCGACAACGACTTCGTCGCTGCTCGTCATGCCGGTGACGATATCGGTACGGTGCGCCGTGCCGTCCGCATATGTAAAGACATACGGCTGCCCCTCGTCATAGTAGATCACATCAATCGGGATGAGCATCGCGTTCTCAGCCTTCTGCGTAGCAGCCGTTACCTTGACGGAAACGCCGGAAAGCAGCGCCCCATCGGCGTCCTGAATCTGCGCTTCGATCGGGAACAGACCTGTCGATTCATCCGCCTTTGTATCGATAGAGGTAATGACCGCGGTGTATTCTGTCCCGCTCTTTGTGAGTGTAATCTCGTCTCCCAGGGAGAGCGCGACAGCCGCGTCGGCGGAAGCGTTGAACTTAACCGACATGGTATTCTTGTTGGAGATCGTATAGGCGGCCGTGCCGGTCGAGGCCATCTCATATGGTGTGACCGATTTTGTTTCGATCACGCCGCTGATAGGGGAATAAACCTTGTATTTATCCAATGTCGCGGCGCTTTGCTCCAGTGAGAGCTGCGCCGATTTCAGCTCGGCTTCAGTGGCGCGCTGCGTATCCTCCAATGAACCGCCAAGCAGGAGGTTATAGTTTTCGAGCGCCTGCTCATAGCTTGTTTGTGCGTTCTTATAGGAGTTGCGCAGGTCGCGCGCTTCGCTGTCCTCGCTGTCCTCCAGTTCGTTGATTTCAGAACGCAGGAGCAGATATTCCTGTTCGGCTTTGGTGAATTCGTCAAGCAAGTCCTTGAGGGTATCCTCATCCGTATTGGGATCGTTCTTTGCGTCCTCATATGCCTGTTCGGCCGCTTTCATCGCTGTCTCCGCCTCATCGCGGCGTTTTTCCGCATTAATCAGGCTGTCGTCATAGCCGTCGTTATAATCTTTAAGCTTGAGACGCGCGTTGTTCAGACTTTGCTGCGCGGAATCAAGCTGCGCTTTGGCGGACAACAGCTTGGATTCATAGCTGCTTCCGAGCGTTGTGTCGGCTGAAATGACCTTTTGCTCATAGCTGGCCTGTGCCATTTCATAGGAGAGGGCCGCGTCGGTATCATCAAGTGTAAACAACAGATCGCCCGCCTGCACAGTATCGCCCGCTTCAAAATAAATCTCGCTGACCTTTCCGCTGATCTCCGGGTAAACATTCACGCTTTCTGACGGTTCGATTTTGCCGATAAAGTCGGTTGTGCGCGACAGGCTTCCAGTTTCAGGCGTCTGGAGCTTGACCTGGATCACACTCTCCGACATTTCCACCTGGCCGCTGCCCATATCGCCGCCCGGTCCGCCGCCGGGGCCACCGCCCGGACCTCCGCCGGCAGCGAATACAACAACAGTCGAAACAGCGACGGCGCCCGCCGCCACCAGAAGGATTCCAGTTGATAATTTTTTTTTGTCCATCGATCCAACTCCCCAATCTTTGGCCGCAGAGCCCGTTTTGCTGTGGTTCATTCTACGGGCTGAATGTGGGGACAACACAAAAAAAATGTGAACAAATTGTGTGGAAAAATGAAACAGTTTATGTTATGGAAATGTGTTGGCTTGGGTGAGACGGCCGTTTTGCTATGCATCCGCACAGCAAAACAGAGAGCCGTTTCCCACAGGAAACGGCTCTCTTTGCACACCGCCAGCAATCCCGCTTACAGCGCGGCAAAAACCGCGTCGACAGCTTCCAGCGTCCTTTGAAAATCCTCTTTTGTGTGCGCGGTGGAAATAAACATCGCTTCAAACTGGGCGGGCGCAAGATAGATGCCGCGCTCCAGCATCCCTCGGAAGTAACGGGCGTATCTGCCCACATCGCTGCCCTTGGCGTCCACAAAGGTGGTCACGCCGTTCGGTGTGAAGAACGGTGCGATCAGGGAACCGATCTGATTGATGCTGACATCGGTCCCATGCGCTGCCGCCGCCGCGCGCATTTCCGCCGCAAGCTCTTTGGCGCTGTGTTCGATTGAGACATACAGCTCCGGGTGGGAGCGAATATGCCGAAGCTGTGCCAACCCTGCCGCCATGGCCACCGGATTTCCGGACAGCGTTCCGGCCTGGTAGACAGGGCCGCATGGCGCTACCTGCTCCATCAGGGCGCGGCTGCCGCAATAAGCGCCCACAGGCATCCCGCCGCCGATAATCTTGCCAAAGGTAACAAGATCGGCCTTAATGCCGAAATATTCCTGCGCACCGCCGGGCGCCAGACGGAACCCGGTGATAACTTCGTCAAAGACAAGCAGCGCGCCGTACCGGTCGCAAAGAGCGCGCAATCCCTCAAGAAAGCCGGGAGAAGGCGCGACGACGCCCATGTTGGCCGCGACCGGCTCCAGGATGACACAGGCGATCTGCCCTGGCCACTCGTCAAAGAGGGCCTCCACTGTATCCAGACGATTAAATTGGGCGGTGAGGGTGTGTTTGACGATGTCCTCGGGTACGCCGGCGGAGGACGGATGTCCCCCGGCCAGGGCAGAGGAACCGGCATTGACCAGCAGGCAGTCGCTGTGCCCGTGGTAACAGCCTTCAAATTTAATTAGCTTATCCCGGCCTGTAGCCCCGCGTGCCAGCCGGATAGCGGACATGACCGCCTCTGTGCCGGAATTGACCATACGGACCATCTCAATATTGGGGACCATGTCTACCATCAGCTCGGCCATTTCGACCTCCGCCTCAGTTGGCGCGCCGAAGGACAGGCCGTGCTGCACGGCCTGTTCCACTGCCGCGCGGATAGCGGGATGATTGTGCCCGAGCAGCATGGGACCCCAGGAACAGACATAGTCGATGTACTTCCTGCCATCTGCGTCATAGATATAAGGCCCGTCGGCCCGTTCAATGAAACGGGGGCAGAGATCCACGGCCCGGAAAGCGCGAACCGGGGAATTGACGCCTCCGGGCAGAACCCTTTGGGCGCGGTCAAACAGCTTTTCTGAACGCAGCATCAGCCGATATCCCCCTTTCGCATGGCCTGTGCAAGCTCTTTGGCAAAGTAGGTGATCAGCATATCTGCCCCAGCCCTGTAGATGGACAGCGCGCTTTCACACATGATCCGGTATTCGTCGATCAGTCCGGCAGCGCCGGCGGCCTTGATCATAGCGTATTCACCGGAGACGGAGTAAGCGCACATGGGCAGATCAAAGGCATCCGAGCACTCCCGGATCACATCGAGATAGCTGAGCGCGGGCTTCACCATCAGGATGTCCGCGCCCTCCGCCGCATCGAGCGCGCATTCCTTAACGGCCTCCCTGCGGTTGTGAGGGTCCATCTGGTAGCCTCTGCGGTCCCCGAACGCGGGGGCTGAACCGGCCGCCTCCCGAAAGGGGCCGTAGAAAGCGGAGGCGTATTTGGCGGAGTAGGCCATGATGGGGACGTTTGAAAAGCCGTGCGCATCAAGAGAAGCCCGGATGGCAGCGATACGGCCGTCCATCATATCGGAAGGGGCGACCATGTCAGCCCCAGCCTCGGCGTGGGACAGGGCTGTTTTGGAAAGGACCTCCAGAGTTTTGTCGTTGTCTACGTCATGGCCGCAGAGAATACCGCAGTGGCCGTGATCTGTATATTCGCACATGCATACGTCTGTAATTACATAGAAATCGGGATATTTGGCCTTGATGGCGCGGATAGCCTTCTGTACAACACCCTTGCTGTCCCAGGCGGAGGAACCCTGCGCGTCCTTTTTAGCCGGCAGTCCAAAGAGGATGCACCGGCCTACGCCGGCGTCAATACAGGACTTTACCGCCTCATCGACAGCGTCCAGCCCATAGTGAAACTGGCCGTCTAGAGCAGGGATGGGGCGTTTGCCGCTGAGGGTTTCGTCCACAAAAACAGGATAGATCAGGCTGTCAGGAGACAGGCGCGTTTCCCGGCACATACGGCGGACAGCGTTGTTTTGCCGCAGACGGCGTGGGCGGTTGATCAGGTCCATAACAATCAGATCCTTTCAAAAAAGGCGGGCGCAGCTTTGGCGCGCCCGCCGCTTTTATACATGGAGAATGGCATCTACCAACGCGTCTATGTCGGCTCTTTTGGCCACAATAACCGGAATACCATGACGTTTGGCCTCGGCAGCGGTCTGCTCGCCAATACAGACGCCCGTAATCCGGGAGAAGTCGCATGCACCCACTGAGGCGGCGAAACCTTTCACCGTGGATGCGCTGGTGAAGGTAACAAGATCGAGCTTTCCGGACTGGATCAGAGCCTTCAGACTGGCGGCATATTCGCTTTCATAAACCGTGGTATAACAGTGGATATCGTCATAAGAAATCTTACCGCGATCGAGCGCCTCTGTCAAGGCCGGGGAACCAAGCTCCGCCCGAAGGATGAGAACCCGGCCGGTGCAGATCTCAGCAAGGCCCGCCCCCAGATGGGCGGCGTCGTAGACTGCGGGGATATAATCCGCCCGCAGGCCGTGTTTACGCAGTTCGCGGTCCGTCCCCGTTCCAATGGCAGCCAGCTTTACGCCGCCGAGCGCGCGGGCGTCCGAGCCATGCCGCTCCAGCATATCCCACAGGCAGCCGACGCCCGCAGGGCTGGTGAAGGCCAGATATTCATAGTCTGTAAGCCGTGCCACTGCCGCCTCCATTTCAGGGCAGGGAACGAGGGGCACGGTGCGGATACAGGGATATTCGAACACATCAGCGCCCAGGTTTCGGAGACGTGCGGCCAGAGTCCCGGCGCGCTCCCGGGGGCGCGTCACAACGATCCGGCGCCCTTTGAGCGGCAGGACGTCAAACCAATCGAACCGCTCCGCGAGCGAGCAGACCGGACCGATAATGCTGACAGCGGGACTGACTACGCCATTTTCTTCCGCCGCGCGAGGCAGCGTTTCCACAGTGGCGTTCAGACGCCTCTGGTCTGGCAAAGTGCCCCGTTCCACGATGGCGGCGGGGGTATCGGGAGCCATCCCGGCTGCCAGCAGGCCGTTGCAGATATCAGCCAGGCTTTGCACGCCCATCAGAAATACAAGGGTTCCTCTGGTGCGGACAAGCGCCTCAAAATCAATCTCGAGCGGTTTGCCGGCGCGGGCGTGCCCGGTGATGATGTGAAGCGAAGAAGTAAAGTCCCGGTGCGTTACAGGAATACCGCCGTAGGCCGGCGCCGCGATGGCGGAGGTGACGCCGGGCACCTCCTCAAAGGCAACATCATGCGCGGCCAGCAGCTCCAGCTCCTCGCCGCCGCGGCCAAACAGAAAAGGATCGCCGCCCTTAAGGCGCACCACCTGTTTGCCCTCCAGCGCCTTCTCCAACAAAATTTGATTGATTTGTTCCTGAGGCACGGGATGATGATTTGCCTGTTTGCCCACATTGATCCGTTCGGCCCGCTCCGGAATCAATGCCAGAACGCAGGGGCTTATCAGACGGTCGAACACCACCACATCGGCTGCCTCCAGCGCCTCCCGGCCTTTGATGGTCAGCAGGCCGGGGTCGCCGGGCCCGGAGCCGACAAGCGTCACTTTTCCAGCCATGGTTTATGCATCCTCCGTCCGTTTTTGTAAGATTCGTTCTGCAAGCTCGATTCCCAGGGCTTCGCCCTGGCTGCGCGGCCCAAGAATCGTATCGAACACCGGCGCGCCTTTGGCCGTTACGTCCATGCCGCGCAGGGTGAGCGTCTCACCCTGCACAGTGGCATAGGCCGCTGTTGGCGAGGTGCATCCGCCGTCGAGCCGCCGCACGAACGCACGTTCCGCCAAAGCGCAGTCGGCGCTGTCCCGATCAAAGAAGGCCGACAGATAAGAGGCGTTTTCTCCGGCGCGCGCCTGCACCGCCAATATGCCTTGTCCGGCGGCGGGGAGCATCTCATCTGTGGAAAAATAGCGGGTAATGCGATCTTCAAGCCCCAGGCGGACAAGTCCCGCCGCGGCGAGAACAAGCGCGGCATACTGTCCGTCATCCAGTTTTTGAAGGCGCGTCTGGACATTGCCGCGCACAGGGGCGACCGGCTGACCGGGAAAAAGTTTTTTGAGCTGAACGGCCCTGCGGGCGCTTGCACAGCCGATGGGCTTGGCCGGATCCAGTTCATAAACGCCATTCGGCAGGACAAGCGCATCCCGCGGATCGGCCCGTTTTGAAAAACCAGCCAACGGAAGGCGTGGGTCGAGATCCATAGGCAAATCCTTACAGCTATGAACCGTGAAGTCAACCATTCCATTTAATAAAGCGGCGTCAAGCTCCCTGACAAACAACCCTTTTCCACCGATCTTGTCCAGGGTGCGGTCCAGAATTTTATCGCCGGTCGTTTTCATCGCAACAAGCTCCAGCTCAATTTCAGGGTCCCATTCCCGGACAGCGTCCATGGCCAGTTTTGCCTGAATGACGGCAAGCCTGCTTTCCCGGCTGCCAACCTTCAAATGCTTCAATCCAATCCCTCCAATGCCGTCCGGATTGCCTTGGCCGCCTCTGCGGCCCGCTGATGATCGGTCCCCTCCTGTGAAATGACGCCGGCCACCGCTCCGCCGCCTTCGCAGACTGCCGGAAAGAAAAAGGTGCATTCCTCCCTGCGGTCTGCCACAGCGACGGGGATTCCAAGCGCCCTGGCGTCACAGCCCACCCGATGGTTCACATCACGGCGATCGGTAGCGGCTATAGCGAGATATGCGCCGTCGAGATCGCCGGGGGCGTATGGGCGCCGGAGCCACTGGATATTTCCGGCACTGCCGCTCCAGACAGGAGAAACCACTGTGACCGCCGCCCCGAAGCGCGCAAGAACATCCGCCCGCCGGGCAGCGACGGGTCCGCCGCCGACGACCACGCACCGTTTGCCGGTCAGATCAACAAACAGCGGGAAATGAGGCGTGTTCTGTGTCATTGGCGTTCTCCTTCCCCCGGCTCCTGACTGAGGTATGGGTGTTGATTTTTTTAACGCATCGTTCCAGCTCCTGGGGATTAATCAATTCCTTTAGTCCTCCGGTGATCAGCTCGACCGCCCGGCCCACGGCAAGCTCCACCAGCTCGTCGCGCTCTATCTCATCCCCGATCTCCGGATATGTGAGCAGACGCTGCGTGATGGCTTCCTTCAAGGCTTCGATCGCTGGCAGGCATCTGCGATAGTTGTTCCAATCATAGAAGCGGCTCATATAATCATCCAGGATATTAAGCGCCTCCTGTGGAATTTGTCCCCGGTGTTGTTTTGCACCAAGAGTATCCACATTGTAAAGCTTGATACCGGGGAGAGCGCCGACGCATGGGTCCACATCACGGGGCATTGCCAAGTCGACCACATAGGCAGGTTTTGAAGACAGCATACTGAACTGCTCTGCTGTAACAGTATAATGAGGGCTAACAGTGGCAGACAAAAGAATATCTGCCTTTTCCATGGCGGAAAAACGGTCGTCATAGGGTGTGGCGGTACAGCCCGCTGGAATGACCGTCATTCCATGACGATAGGTGCGCAGCGTCACAATGACCCGACAACCCTCCGCATGAAGCAAAGTGGCCGCCAGCCGTCCCATTTCACCATTTCCAATGACCAGCGCGCTGCGCCCATGCAGACTGCCGAGATCGCGCTTGAGGACCTGGACAGCCTGCCCGGCGGCGGAAACAGCGACATCGGTGAGATGTATCTGCGTCTTGATTGCCTTTCCGGCCGCTACAGCATTGCGAAACAGCGTTTCCAGAACAGGGTCCGCCGCACCAGCTTTACGGGCAATGGCAATGGCTGACTTGACTTGGGAAAGAATCTGATCCTCACCCCAAATCTGCGATTTCAGGCCGCCGGCCACCTCCATCAGATGGCGGACGGCGTCTCTGTCCCGTCTGGTCACGAACGCTCCGGCAAATGAGGCGTGGCTCAGTTTTACGGCGTGACATAAAATCTGATCGGGACACAGTGTGCTGTCCGAAGCGCAGGAGAGATAAAGCTCCGTGCGGTTGCAGGTAGAGACAAGAACACAGCCGAGCACCCCCTTGACATCGCGGCGGATCCGCTCTGTCAGCGCCTCCACCTGGGCCTTTGTGAAGGAGAGCTGCTCGCGCAACCCGATAGGCGCCAGATTGTAATCCAATCCGGACATAATGATCTGCATGTGATCGGAACACTTCCTTTGCGCCGGGCTTTCTTTAAAAGCTCGGCTAAAAACTTTATAACTTTTATAAAAAAGAGAAATTGACGAATTTTTTGCAAACAGCAGGAGAATGCAAGACAAAAAACGCGGTAAAGAAAATTTTATCCGGCTGCGCCGCAGACAGCGGTGCAGCCGGCAGAAAAAAGGTTTATGTGACAGACGGCTTGTTGACCACGCCGATCAAAAGAGGGATTTCACGATCGATAGATGAATCGCTTGTAATGGCGAATAAAAAGGGACGATCAAAGGTAAGCTCAGTTGTTTTGCCGGCTTTCCGTATATTTGTTTTCACCTCAGTATTGGAACTTGTTCCTATTCCATACTCTCCGATGCTGATAGCAGCCTGCTGGCGTACATCGGTGAGCGTCGTTTTGCCGCCGGAAACCATAGCGGAAAAATCAGCTTGTTCAGAAAATGGCGTGAGTATTCCCATGGATTTAAGCGCATTGTTGAAGGTGAGATCAGCGGAAAAAGAAAATTTAGGAAGCGACAATGCAACTTGTTGATTTTCGCCGCCCGGTGCGAACAAAGCGGTCGTTGTTTCAGGTGAGTTCAAAAGCTGATTGACGCCAACGCCTTCGTCCGGGAGAATGAGCAGCATGCTGCCGCCGCTTTTTAGCGGAACACGCAGACGTGTAAAATTGCCTTCCGCCCTGTAAACCTCCGCGGAAGCAAGCGTACCCTTCATAAAGCTGCCGATGGCCGTATTGCCATTGGCAAGGGCAAAGGGACCAGCCTCCGTATTGGCGGGGTCAAAGGCATAGAGCCATTCGTCTTCAAAATAAGGGACATTGATGATGGAAAGCTGCTGTGAAGCTGCGATTTTGACCGGAGGGATGACGTTGCCGCTGGAGTTTTTGACGATCCATTCGGAAATCTGCCGTGCAACCGAGAGACGGGCAAAATCCACATTCATTGTCTCTGTATAAAATTGAGAAGCTGCGGTATCGTTGAAGTCACTGCGGAAGATTGCGTTATCATGCAGCCAGAAGGAGCTTGCGAGCCGGAAAACGCCGATACCGTTATTTGTATAAAGCCGGCGGAACAAATTTCCGTTTTGCTTGGAAAGATAGGAAATGGTTTTATTTTTCATCCCGAGCACTTCCAAAAGCTCCTGGCGCGTATCACCACGCGCGCCGGTCGCCGCAAGAGAAAGCGACATGTACAGGGCGGTCGGACTGTAGATTGTGTTGCCTGCCTGACCATATAGAATTTCCGGGGAACAGGCATAGGAAAATGTGTTGATTGCATCGAGCAAATCGGTTTCAAGAGGGTTTTCCTCAATCAATGTTTTTTGTGCCTTCTCATCCCCGTAAACCGGTGCATCCGGATAGGTTGGCGCAGCCGCCGTGCCCGGGATACATAGTCCAGCGCAAATAAACACAGCCATTGAAAATGCGATCGCCTTTTTCATAATTACTTCCTCCCCAATAGAGGGCTTGCCCAGCCCTATTGAGCCTGTCAAATTCCTGATAAGCGGTCATCAAACAGGTCTTGTAGAAACAGTGGCAAAAAAAGCGGGAATTATTTCATAGAAACCGATTTTTCATCAAAATTGGAGAAAAAAACGCCGGTCTTTGGACCGACGTTTTCTTAAGGACAAATTTCGTAAAAATCGATCAGACATCGTGCATTTTCAGATATACAAGATAGGCAGCTCCACCTGCACACGCGAGGACAACCGCCGCGGCTAACACACCGAACAATGGGAAGGAGCGGCGCTGGTTGGAGGCGGGCTGTGTAACCTGTGGAACCGTCGGCTCAGTCACATCGATCTGTCCGGTCTGTGCTGTTTCGCGCTCAGGCTCGGAAGATTCCGCAGGTTCGCTCCCGGCAGGCTCCGAGGAAATCCCATCTGAGCCGCTGGTCGTGGGCGGCGGCAGGATTGTCTGTGTGACCGGCGGCGTGCTGTTGCCGCCGCCGGTTGAAGGATTCACTTTAATCTGCTCCTCATAGGAGTCGGTGGCGTTATCGTCGAGATCGATGTCGTAATCTTGCTCCAAATCCAACTCCGTGTCTGAAACAATATATGTACCCAGGGTGCGAGTTCTGGTGGTCCATCCAGGAATTTCCCGCTCGCTGCGGCTATAAGAGAAACTACTTGTGACATCGGTCAGATTGCCGCGCGAATCGACCTCATAGATATAACAGTCATTGGGATAGGGGGTGTAATCATCAGCCTCATCCCATGGGATGCCAAGCGTCAGATATGCACGGGAAGAGGAGGGAACCTCGGGATGGCCGACAAAGTCGTAAAACCAGAGGTTTGCATCCACCGGATCACCATACTCGCTGTAGATATCGACATCGGCCTTTGTGGACAGGCGCGCATAGAAGCTGTCGGCGTCGTCAGAAGCATAAAATTCAAGCGCCGCGCGGTCATCACCCCATACATAAACGTTCCAGTCGTTATCGTCGGGATCAAGGTAGACGTTATCGCCTGTATTAATGTTGTGATCGGAACCGGAAGTTTTGGTGTTGGCGATCCACATAGTGATATCAAGCGTCGCACAATCGCCGGAATGCCAGTCACCCTCGTCGCCGTCAGCGGTTTTCAGGGTGTTGCGCGCCTTAAAGGTGACAGTTGCAGTCGCTTTTTTTTCATCGGTTGAGGTCGAATCTTTGAGTACAACCTTGAGATAGCTGCCGCGTGTGGACGAACCGCCTAACCGTTTTTCGTTGACCTGTGTGATGGAACGGATCAGAGATTTGCCGTCGCCCTCCTTGTCAATTGAAATTCGGAACAGACTGTCGTCAGCCAGTTGGCTTGCAGTTGCCATGCAGCCGTCGTCGAGGATGGTTGTCGGGTTGAATCTGTCGTCTCCAAGCTGGATATAGAAGGTGCGGTTTGGACGCACACCGTCAAGCGTAATACGCCCGTCGCCTGCAATAGAATCGATATTGAAGGCGTCGCCGTCCTTATCCTCGAGCGTGTCGCCGTCATCGTCAAACACGCCGGTCGGCATGGCGACGCTGCCCTTGTCACCGTTCGGCGCATAGGCCCCAAGCGAGGCTGTGACTGTCAAAGCCGTCGCGTCGCTTTTGACGGCGGCGGCAAATGTCAGCGCGCGTCCGGGACTTGGCAGAGCGGGCATATTCTCGTTGACCCCGGTTACATTGAAAGCGGTGATCTGATAACCGCTTTTCGGAGTTAACTCAAATTGCAGCCGGTCGCCTGTCTGAACGGTGCCGGTTCCGGCCGCGACAACCTTGTTCTGCGTCAGGTTGCGTATAGTCAGCGTTCCCTGCTCGGTAACAAGCGTGGGAAGCGTGACGGTGACATCACGCTTCGCAGCCGTCTGGAAGGTGGCTGCAACGCTTGTGACCGCTTCCTTGACGGTATAGGGGACCGTGATTGTATCGCCGGTATGGGCGGCCGCACGGGCCGGACTGTTGAGATCATAGATGATTTCGCCGTTGACAGTAAGCGTTACAAGCTCCTTGCCATCATTGGGGACGATCCGGAATTCGAGCTGCGCTCCAACAGGCAGGGTCGTATCTGCCGTCAATGGCTGACCATTGTAATAAATTGTAAGCTTGCCATCCGCTGGCTGTGTGTCGGGGATCTCAACCGGTACGCTGTCCGCGGTCTTGAAAGCTGCTGCAAAGAGAATATCACCCTTGAGCGTATAGGGCGCGCCGCTTGCAATCGGCGTGCCGCCGGCCGTCAATGTATCGAGAACATAACCGTCGCTGGGCGTCGCTGTAACGACCAGCTCCGTGCCCCAGTCGAGCTTTGTACCGCTCGCGACGGGCTGGCCGCCGTTTGTGACGGACAGTGTTCCGTTAACGGGCGCGTCATAAGTGACGGAATGCTGGAGCGCCTTAAAGGACGCCGCGACCGTCGTATCCTGCTTGAGCGTAAAAGTCGCGCCGCTTGCGACCGGCGTGCCGCCGGCCGTCAGCGTATTGAGTGCATGGCCCTCGTCAGGCGTCGCCGCGACAGTCAGCACTGTGCCCCAATCAAGCTTTGTACCGCTCGCGACGGGCTGGCCGCTGTTCGTGACGGACAGCGTACCACCGGTGGGAGCAGTATATGTAACAGAATACTGCATCGGTTCAAAGACGGCGGCAATGGTTTTGTCCATGTCCGCAGACTGGAAAGATACTGTATACGGCGGTGTCAATGCGATGCCCTTTGCGGCAAGGCTCAAAAGCCGCTGGCCCTCGCCGGGAACAGCTTCGATTTTGATTGCGGTATTTGCGGGGACAGCCGCCTGGCCATTGACAACCGGATAAAATTTAGACGAGTCATCCCTCTCGCTCAGTTTGATTTCACCGCTGCCTGTAACTGAAACGGTGACAACGACGCCGGTGTCGAGAACCGGATCGGCCGCACCCTCCGCGAGCACCACCGCCGAGATGCAGCCCGCCAGCAAAATACAGGCAAGTATCAATGAAAGGACACGCTTCATGGTTGGTCCTCCTTTTCTTTGGTCAGCCGAAGGGCAGACACATCCTTATTATATTCAGTATTATTTTACCGGAGAAATATGTACGAATCATGTCGAGAATGTGTCTGAAATATGAATAGGGCGTCGGAATTCCGACGCCCCGCTGTTCGTTTGATTATTCCGGGTCATTGACAATCCACTGGCTGATATGCTTGATAAAAGTAGAATCCTCAGTGACAACCTTGACAGGCTTCGTATAATCGAGCGCCATCAGGCCCAAAATCGATTTGGCATCCGCGATTTTACCATCTGCTGTGTGCACGCCGATATCTTCGGACGACTGCATAGCCTGATACATAAACTGGCGAAGATCTTCGGCCGAATGGAGCATGACGTTTTTGATAATCATAATGATGACCTCCTTATGAAGTGTCTGTTTAGTTTCCTCTTTTTACATCTTTATTAAACTACATTTTCCGAAGAATGTCAATATGTATAATAAAATTTTTTGTGATTGTACAAAATGACAGATATTAGCAATCTCTGTATTTGAGTGACAAAAAACTGTAAACATTTCGTGAATTCACTTGACATCTCTGGAAAATGTGGTACATTAGTGTTGTTAGCAATCAAAAAGGATGAGTGCTAAAGCAAGCGGGGTGAGATCGTTGAAGCTCGATATCAGGAAATTAAAAATCCTGACGGCCATTGTTGAGACATATATTGAAACTGGTGAGCCTGTCAGCTCGAAGATGCTGACTGAAAAACTCGGACTGCAGGTTTCCTCAGCTACGATCCGCAACGATATGGCGGCACTCTTTGAAATGGGCCTGCTCGAACAGCCGCACACGTCCGCGGGGCGCGTGCCGTCGCATCTGGGATACCGCATTTATGTTGACCAGCTCATGCGATGCGAACCTCTTTCAGATGAAGAACGCCGCGAGATCGACGCTCTGTTTAATGTGCGCGACCCCGATCCCGACAAATTGCTTGAGGACGCGGCCGAGGCGCTGGCTGATTATACGAACTGCGCGACCGTATCCACTACGATCACGCCGCGCACGGTCCAGGTCAAGCGCATTGAAATCGTACCTGCGGGCGCGCGGACTGTGGTTGTGCTCGTTATCGCGACAAACGGCGTGATCAAAAATAAAGTCTGCCGCGTCGACTTCAGGCTGACGAACGAACTGGTCGGTTTTTTAAACCAGTTTGCCAACGGCCGCCTCGTCGGTAAGCCGGTCAGTGAGATTTCGCAGTATTATGTCAACTCGATCGCCGTCACGCTCGGAGAATATTCCGCACCGTTTGTTCCGGTGCTCGCCACGATTTACGAGCTTTGCCGCGAGATCAGCGAAGGGCAGTTTTATACGTCGGGGGGCGCGAACCTGCTTGGCTACAAGGAGTTTGGCGACATTGCTCGCGAACTGCTTTTGACGATGAACAGCCGCAGCGATCTGCTCGGAGTGCTCGCCTCGCGCGACGACGCGGTATTCATCAGCATCGGCAAGGAGAACTCAAAAAGCGAGTTGGCTGACACCTCGGTTGTGGTGACACACTACAAGATCGGGGAACAGAACTCGGGAGCGATCGGTGTGATCGGGCCGGTGCGTATGGATTACGCTAAGATTATTCCGCACCTTGAATATTTTTCACAGACGCTCGGAAAGCTTTTGGCGGAAACCTTTGAACAGGAATAGATATTACAATAACACAAACAGATAGGTAGTGATCAGAATGCCCGATACCACCATGAACGATCAGATGGAGCAGGAGCCTGTGGAGCAGGAGCCGCAGGCGCAGGACGTGCCTGAAGAAACTCCCGCGCAGGAGCAGACCGCGCAGGAGGAGCAGGATGGCGAGGCGAAGCTTCAGGCGCAGGTGGCCGATCTGAACGACCGCCTGTTGCGCACCATGGCGGAGTACGACAATTTCCGAAAGCGCAGCCAGCGAGAAAAGGAATCTATTTATCCGCAGGCGACGGCCGCTGCCGTCGCGCAGTTCGTGCCGGTTGCCGACACGATCGAGCGGGCGCTCGCGGCGCCGTGCGCCGACGAGGAGTATAAAAAGGGCGTTGAAATGATTTTGCAGAATTTCAACGACATTCTTGCCAAGATGGGCGTCGAGGCGTTCGGTGCTCCAGGCGATACATTCGATCCGCAGGTGCACAACGCTGTGATGCATATTGAGGATGAGGCGGCCGGGGCAGGTTCGATCGTCGAGGTGTTCCAAAAGGGATACCGCCTGGGCGAGCGGATCATCCGGCACGCGATGGTGAAGGTAGCCAATTAGTTTGGGCGGCTGTTTTGCCGCCAATATAAATTCTGTTACATTTTATTTTTCAATATTTTGGAGGGCTTACATTATGGGAAAAATTATTGGTATTGACCTTGGTACAACAAATAGCTGCGTGGCGGTTATGGAGGCTGGCGAGCCTGTTGTAATTGCGAACGCGGAAGGGTCCCGCACAACACCGTCTGTCGTCGCGTTTTCAAAGACGGGCGAACGCATGGTCGGCCAGGTGGCCAAACGTCAGGCAATTACGAACCCGGACCGCACGATCGCTTCGATCAAGCGCCACATGGGTTCCAGTCATAAGGTGACGATCGACGACAAGAGCTATACGCCGCAGGAAATCTCGGCGATGATCCTGCAAAAGCTGCGCAGCGACGCGGAGGCATATCTCGGCGAGAAGGTCACGGAGGCGGTCATCACCGTACCGGCGTACTTCTCAGATGCGCAGCGCCAGGCGACAAAGGACGCCGGACGCATCGCGGGACTTGATGTCAAGCGTATCATCAACGAGCCGACAGCGGCCGCGCTGGCCTACGGCATCGACAAGGAAACCGATCAGAAGGTCATGGTTTACGACCTGGGCGGCGGTACGTTCGACGTTTCAATCATTGAAATGGGCGACGGCGTGCAGGATGTCCTTGCGACAAACGGCGATACGCATCTTGGCGGCGACGACTTTGACGAGCGCATCATCAATTATCTCGCGGATACCTTCAAAAGCGAGAGCGGCATCGACCTGCGCGGCGACAAGATGGCGATGCAGCGTCTGAAGGAGGCGGCTGAAAAGGCGAAGATCGAGCTTTCCGGCATGACGACGGCCAATATCAACCTGCCGTTCATCACCGCCGACGCGACCGGCCCGAAGCATCTTGACGTGACGCTGACGCGCGCCAAATTCAACGAGATGACGGCCGACCTTGTCGAGCGCACGATGGAGCCGGTGCGCAAGGCGATGGCCGATTCAGGGCTGAAGGTTTCCGATATCGACAAGGTGCTGCTGGTCGGCGGCTCCACGCGTATTCCGGCCGTTCAGGAAGCTGTCAAGGCATTCTGCGGCAAGGATCCGTTCAAGGGCATCAACCCGGATGAGTGCGTGGCGGTCGGCGCGGCTATTCAGGGCGGCGTGCTCGGCGGCGACGTCAAGGGGCTGCTTCTGCTCGACGTTACCCCGCTTTCGCTCGGCCTTGAGACGCTCGGCGGCGTCTGCACGAAGATTATCGAGCGCAATACGACAATTCCGACGAAAAAGAGTCAGATCTTTTCGACAGCCGCCGACGGGCAGACCTCGGTTGAGATCCATGTGCTCCAGGGCGAGCGTGAGATGGCGCGCGACAACAAGACGCTCGGCATGTTCCGCCTTGACGGCATTCCGGCGGCCCCGCGCGGCGTCCCGCAGATCGAAGTCACCTTTGATATCGACGCCAACGGTATTGTTCACGTGACAGCCAAGGACCTCGGCACCGGCAAGGAGCAAAATGTT
>ERZ808041.475-NODE-475-length-30614-cov-10.622196_pt1 | contig 30614 bp, 22 predicted proteins | sample MGYA00380192_ERZ808041 | MGnify/ENA primary metagenome ERZ808041 (study PRJEB31490, sample SAMN06133412) | mouse gut metagenome | isolation source: Z1_1 | host: mice | place: China: Chengdu | collected 2015-05 ...
GCAAGCAAAAATCCATTTGCGAAGCAAATTTTGCATGGATTTTTGCCTGTTACTGAAACGGAGTGAACAGTAACGAAAAATTCCCTACTTTTTAAAATTCTACAAAGATATCATTGACATCAGTCTGGGATTTTGGCTTAATAGAGATATAAGAATATTAAATTTTTATAATATTTGTAAAGAGAGGAAACAAAAATGGGTGGCTTTTTTGGAGTAACATCACAGCAGGATTGTGTCTTTGATCTTTTTTTTGGAATTGATTATCACTCGCATTTGGGAACCAGACGAGGCGGTATGGCGGTTTATGGAAAGGATGGGTTTAATCGGGCGATTCATAATATTGAGAATGCACCGTTTCGCACTAAATTTGACAAGGATGTGAACGAGATGCATGGAAATTATGGGATTGGCTGTATCTCAGACTATGAGCCACAACCGCTTATTATTCGCTCACATCATGGAACTTACGCGCTGACTACAGTGGGAAAGATTAACAATACAGACGAGTTAATACAGCGTCTGTTTGACGTAGGACATGCACATTTTCAGGAGATGAGTGGTGGTGAGGTCAATGCTACAGAGCTTGTCGCAGCGCTGATTAACCGCAGGGAAAATCTGATTGAAGGGATGAACTATGCACTGGAATCTATTGACGGCTCTCTGTCAATCCTTTTGATGAACAAGGCGGGGATTTATGCAGCTCGAGATAAATATGGGAGAACACCAATTGTGATTGGTAGAAAGGAAGATGGTTTCTGTGCTTCCTTTGAGAACTTTGCATACAAGAATCTTGGATATACAGACTACAAGGAATTAGGACCTGGTGAAGTGGTTGTGATGACAGAGAAGAATTGTGTCACGTTGGTAAATCCGCAGAAAGAAATGAAGATTTGTACTTTTTTGTGGGTATATTATGGATATCCTGCCAGTTCCTATGAGGGTGTGAATGTGGAGCAGATGCGTTATCGCTGCGGGGAGAAAATGGCACAGCGCGACAATGTGGAGCCAGATATTGTGGCTGGTGTACCAGATTCTGGCATTGCACATGCAGTTGGATATGCGAATGAATCAGGTATTCCGTTTTCCAGACCATTTATCAAATATACGCCGACATGGCCGCGATCTTTTATGCCAACGATACAGAGCAAACGGAATCTTATCGCGAAGATGAAGCTTTTGGCGGTTGATGAACTTATCAAAGATAAAAGTCTGCTTTTGATTGATGATTCCATTGTGAGAGGAACGCAGTTGCGGGAAACAACAGAGTTTTTATATCAGAGTGGTGCAAAAGAAGTGCATATTAGGCCGGCTTGTCCGCCATTGCTGTACGGTTGCAAGTATCTAAATTTTTCGCGTTCCTCCTCAGAGTTAGATTTGATTACCAGACGTGTGATTGAGCGGCTAGAGAATGGCAATATCACAGAGGAGATTTTACAGGAATACGCAGACCCTGAATCGGAGAAATATGAACAGATGGTTGAGGAAATTAGAAAAGAGTTAAATTTTACCTCGCTGCGTTTTAATCGTCTGGACGATATGTTGGATGCGACGGGAATTGAACACTGTAAACTCTGTACATACTGCTGGAATGGAAAAGAATAATATAAAGGTGTTTTTAACAGTGAGAAAGGCGGCGGAGGATGAAAGAGAAAAAACAAAGGAAAATGGTTTCTATTAAAGTGAAGCTGCTAGGAATTATTCTGCCAGTGGTGATTATCATTATGGTGTTGTTGGTAGGATTTCTGTATTTTATTTCCAAAAATATTATTAAAGAGTATTCCGAGAATCTGCTTAGTTCTTCCATTGACAATCAGACAAATCAGATTGAAGCATGGTTAAATGAAAATTTGTCTGCGTTTAGCGCAGTAAAACAGGCAATTGAACAGACAAAACCCAATGTGTCGGAATTGCATGCAATACTGGATAGCTATTATGGTTTCCGTGACAATTATCCAGAGGGACTTTATATTGGAGATGCAAATGGAAAATTGATGATTCCCTCTGGATCGGAAAAGAAAGAAACCAACCCAACACAGTCTGTGTGGTATCAGGAGGGACTGACGCGCTGGAATATGGGACTGACAAATGCATACACGAACGCAGAGGGCAGAAAAGTGATTAGTGCATCAGGAATATTAAATGATGGTTCTGGTGTTGTCAAAGTAATTTCAGCAGATCTTACCCTTGAGCGTATCAGCATTATTGTAAATAGTTATATTGAAATGGAACAGGCGCAGGCGTTTTTGGTGAGCAGCACAGATGGGACAATTTTGGCACATCATGAGAACGACTTGATTTCAACAAAACTTGGGGATTCCAAGGACGATTTTATGCAGGCTATCTGGCAGAAAGTGGAACAGTGGGATTTTGACATGGCGGAGATTGACAACAATATGACTGCATTTTCACAGATACAGGGGACAGATTGGGTGTTGGTATCCTATATTCCAACCAAAGTAATCTATGCGGATATCGACAATGTACGAAATATGATGCTGGTGTTTGGGTTGCTGTCCATTCTTTTGTTGGCAGGGTTAGTAGAGCGTGTTGTTCATGTGGTGATTCGTCCTGTTAAAGAGTTGATCAAGGCGATTACAGCAATGACCAACGGAGACTTTACGGTGCAGGTCAAAACTGGCAGCAATGATGAGATTGGAGCGATGAGCGGTTCTGTAGAACAGTTTATTCAAACAATGCGGCAGATGATTGCCTCAATACATAAGGTGTCAGACAAGCTAAATATGCAGGCGGGAAACAGTGATACAATTTCTCATGAAATGTATGATGCATCCAAGAGACAAGGGCAGAATATGAGGGAACTCAACTCTACTGTAGAACAGTTGTCACTCTCTGTCGGTGAGATTGCAGAACATGCGACAACACTTGCTATGGTTGTTACAGATACCAAAGAAGATGGCGAGCAGGTGGATAAAAAGATGCAGGAGACTGTAATTGTCTCCCAGAGCGGACAGTCTGATTTGCAGCGCGTCAGCAGTGCAATGGATACAATCAATGTCTCGGTACAGAAGCTGCAACAGTCGATAGATGAAGTGGGAAAGGCTTCTTTGGAGATTACAAACATTACGGAGATTATTGGAAATATAGCAGATCAGACAGCGCTGCTTTCCCTTAATGCATCGATTGAGGCTGCGCGTGCAGGAGAGGCAGGCAGAGGGTTCTCTGTGGTGGCGACAGAGATTGGACAACTTGCCAATACCAGTGCTGATGCTGTACACAATATTGAAGGGTTGATTGGACAGATTAACAGTTTGGTAGGAGATACTGTGAAACAGACCAAGGAGAGTGTAGAAAATATTAACCATAGCAGCAACTTGGTAGGGGATACGCTTCGGACATTTGATTCCATATTCGGCAATATTGATCAAGTCAGTACATTAGTTCGCGAAATGATTCAAAAGGTGGAAAAAGTAGATGATGTGGCGACAAATGTGGCTGCAATAACACAGGAGCAAGCTGCAAGTTCTGAGGAGATTTTGGCAACTTCTGAATCGATGGTACGTCAAGTAGACAATATAACTGGAAACAGTGAACGTGTTTCAGAGGGTGCAAAAGAACTGACAGCGTCGGCAGAGGAATTGTATCAGCAGGTTGCCAGATTTAAGGTTGGAGAGGGGGCATAACTGTGAGAAAGAGTAAAAGCTATTTGAGAAGATGTGTTTCCCTCTGGGTTCTCGTTGCTATGCTGATTGTTGCTGTGACAGGATGTGGGCGGTCATCAGGCGGGGAAAAAGGAGGCATACGAATATTTTTTGCCCTCAATGAGATGGACACATTTCGGGAGACACTTGTGGGCAGCGCCGCAGAGCGGGCAACACAGAAGGGTGTGCAGATGGATGTGGGAGATGCGCAGGGATCAATTGAAAAGCAGGTAGAGCAGTTGAAGGAAGCGGCTGCAAAGCAGTATGATGTGATTATTTGCAGTCCAGTATCTGTAGATACAGTAGTGCAGTTAAAAATGAGTGCGGGAGATATACCAATCGTATTTGTCAATAGTTGTCCAGATGAAAAACATTTGCAGTCTGGAAAATATGTTTATGTTGGTTCCAGTGAACAGGTAGCAGGAGAATTTCAGGCAGAATATGTTTTGCAAAAGTTTGCTGGCAGTCAGCAGATAAATGTAGTGCTAATCAAGGGGCCAGCGACACACTCGGCGACAAAGGGACGCACGAATGGGATTAAGAGGACACTAGAAAAGAGCGGAAAACAGATTCAATATGTGTTTGAGGACAGTGCAAATTGGGATACAGAGCAGGCAAGAGAGCTATTTGAACTGTTTTTGAGCACAGGAGTTGCGGCGGATTGTGTTATCTGCAATAATGATGCGATGGCACTGGGCGTTGTGGAAGCTTGTAAAAAGCATGGCATTGATGGCAGTACACTTCCGATTTTGGGCGTGGATGCAACAGCGGACGGGTGTGAGGCGATTCGCAGTGGCGACATGGCATTTACAGTATATCAATCTGGAAGTGGGCAGGGACATGCGGCAGTGGACACAGCAATTGAGCTTGCGGGAAAAGGAAATATGAAAGAGATTGAGGGAAGTACAGAAGATGGAAGATTTGTATGGGTAGATTTTGAGCGCGTGGACAGTGGAAATGTTTCCCAATATGCAAAATAATTTTTACCTGTGCGGTTGGAATAATTTGTAAAAAGATATATGTGGAGATAAATAGTTTTGCAATACAAAACAGTTGTTATAATATGATACGGACAATAAAAATGTGTTGAAAAATATGTTGGAGCTATTATAATAAAAGAGGATTATTATAATTTGAAGGAACAAACGGAGGACTCAGAGAATGGGAAATGTAAAACGTATTTACGTGGAAAAAAAAGAATCTTTTGCCGTTAAGGCTAGGGAACTTGAGGAGGAATTAAAGAGCTATCTGGGCATCACTGGGCTTAAAAAGGTCAGAATTTTTATTCGCTATGATGTGGAGAATCTTACAGATGCTGTTTTTGATAAGGCGTGCAAGTGTGTGTTTTCGGAGCCTCCTGTAGATGATTTATATATGGAAAACATTGATTTGCCAGAGGGTGCGCGCTGTTTTTCTGTAGAGTATCTGCCGGGACAGTTTGATCAGCGAGCAGACTCAGCAGTGCAGTGTGTACAGTTTCTAAAGGAGGACGAACAGCCTATTATCAAGACGGCTGTCACCTATCTTCTAATTGGAACGATCTCGGACAGTGAGTTCGACAAGGTAAAAAATTATTGCATTAATCCTGTGGATTCACGGGAAACTGGAATGGAAAAGCCAGAGACGCTGGTGCAGTCCTTTGCAGAACCTGCGGATGTTGGAAGCTTTGATGGATTTGTTGATATGGATGAAGATACATTGTCAGAGTTGTATGGATCCCTTGGACTTGCCATGACATTTAAGGATTTTCAACATATTCAGAATTATTTTAAAAATGAGGAACATAGAGATCCGACGGTCACAGAAATCAGAGTGTTGGATACTTACTGGTCCGACCACTGTCGCCATACGACGTTCTCTACAGAATTAAAGGAAATTACCTTTGAGGAAGGATATTACACAGAGCCGATTAAGACTACATATGAAAATTATCTTGCAGTTCGGGAGGAAATTTTTGCAGGCAGAAAGGACAAGTATGTTTGTCTGATGGATCTGGCGCTGATGGCAATGCGAAAACTAAAAAAAGACGGCAAGTTGGATGATATGGAGAAGTCTGATGAGATTAATGCATGTTCAATAGTCGTTCCTGTAGAGATTGACAAGGAAGATGGAAAGGGCGTTGTCACAGAGGAGTGGCTGATAAACTTTAAGAATGAGACGCACAATCATCCGACGGAGATTGAACCGTTTGGCGGTGCGGCGACCTGTCTTGGCGGTGCGATTCGCGATCCGCTTTCTGGGCGTACATATGTTTATCAAGCAATGCGCATTACTGGTGCGGCGGACCCTACTGTGCCAGTGGGAAATACAATGCGGGGCAAACTTTCACAAAAGAAACTGGTACGCGGTGCAGCAAGCGGTTATTCCTCTTACGGGAATCAGATTGGACTTGCTACAGGATTTGTCAAGGAAGTGTATCATCCGAATTATGTGGCGAAACGAATGGAGATTGGTGCTGTGATGGCAGCGGCACCAAGAGCAGGTGTTATTCGTGAAAATTCAGATCCTGGAGATATTATCATTTTGCTCGGCGGACGGACAGGACGAGACGGCTGCGGCGGCGCTACTGGTTCTTCTAAAGTACATACAACAGCGTCTCTGACAACCTGTGGCGCAGAGGTTCAGAAGGGAAATGCGCCGACAGAGCGCAAATTACAGCGATTGTTCCGCAGGGCTGAGGTTAGCAGAATTATTAAGAAATGCAATGATTTTGGCGCGGGTGGTGTGTCTGTCGCAATTGGGGAGCTTGCAGATGGCCTTGTTGTGGATATGGATAAAGTGCCTAAGAAATATGCAGGGCTAGACGGAACAGAACTTGCTATATCGGAATCTCAGGAGAGAATGGCAGTTGTTGTAGATCCCAAAGATGCGGATCAGTTTCTTGCGTATGCCGCGGAGGAGAATCTTGAGGCTGTGAAAGTTGCGGTGGTCACAGAAGAGCCAAGACTGGTATTAAAATGGCGCGGTAATAAGGTTGTGGATATTGCGAGATCTTTTCTCAATACAAACGGTGCACATCAGGAGACGGGTGTATTTGTGGATACTCCTGTAGAGGAGGACAATTATTTTCACAAGACAGCAGTGAAAAAAGTGGAGGAAGCGCTGGAAAAGGACAGCGTAAAGGAAGCGGTTCTCGCTACATTGAACGATCTGAATGTATGTTCGCAAAAGGGACTTGTGGAAATGTTTGACGCGTCGATTGGCGCGGGTAGTGTGTTTATGCCTTATGGTGGAAAGTATCAGCTCACAGAGACACAGACAATGGTTGCAAAGCTTCCTGTATTAAAAGGAAAGACAGATACTGTGACAATGATGGCATATGGGTTTGACCCATATCTGTCCAGTTGGAGTCCGTATCACGGAGCAATCTACGCAGTGACCGAATCAATGGCAAAGATTGTGGCAGCAGGAGGCGATTATACAAAGATACGGTTTACATTCCAGGAATATTTTCGGCGTATGACGGAGGAGGATTCCCGTTGGAGTCAGCCTTTTGCGGCGCTGCTTGGCGCGTATGATGCACAGATTGGCTATGGATTGCCTTCGATTGGCGGCAAAGATTCGATGTCGGGAACATTCAATAAGATTGATGTGCCGCCCACACTCGTTTCTTTTGCGGTGGATGTCGCAAAGCAGCAGGATATTATCACACCAGAATTAAAATGTGCAGGGGACAAACTGGTTGTGTTTGACTTGCCCAAAAATGAGTATGACCTTCCAGAGTATGCCAAGGTGATGAAACTTTACAGTGGCATTGCGAAATTGATTGCGGACAAGGTGATTGTAGCTGCCTACGCACTTGATTCCAAGGGGATTGTGGCATCGGCGGCAAAGATGGCATTTGGGAATAAGATGGGCGTGCAGTTTGACAGTGCACTTGATGTAAGGGCGCTTTTTGCCAATGAAATAGGAAGCATTATCGCAGAGGTTTCCGCAGATAAATTGGATGTACTTGCCGCAAGTGGTGTGGCTTACAGGATTGTTGCGACAGTGTGCGCTGAGAACGAGGGCTTTGTATATCAGGATACAACCGTGTCGATGGACGAGGCGTTAAAGGCTTGGACATCGAAACTTGAAAAGGTATTTCCGACAAAGGCTGTAAAAGATGCAGAGACAATTGAGATAAAATTATATGATATAAAAGATATTTATGTGTGCAAAAATAAAGTGGCAAAGCCAACAGTATTTATACCAGTATTTCCTGGTACAAATTGTGAGTATGATTCGACAATTGCATTTGAGCGCGCAGGTGCCAATGTTGTGACAAAAGTATTTCGCAACCTTTCGGCAAAGGATATTAGAGATTCTGTGGACGAGTTTGCACAGGCAATTGCACAGGCGCAGATTATTATGTTTCCAGGTGGTTTCTCGGCAGGTGATGAGCCGGATGGAAGTGCGAAGTTTTTTGCGACAGCATTTCAAAATGCAAAGATGAAAGAGGCAGTGAACAAGCTGTTGAATGAAAGAGACGGTTTGGCACTTGGTATCTGTAATGGATTTCAAGCAATGATTAAACTTGGCCTTGTGCCTTACGGTGAGATTGTTGGGCAGAAAGAAGATTCGCCAACGCTTACTTACAACACAATCAATCGTCATATTTCTAAGATGGTTTACACAAAAGTTGTCACTAACAAGTCACCGTGGCTGCAGCTTGCTGAACTGGGAAAGACTTATGTGACTCCAGCTTCTCACGGTGAGGGAAGATTTGTGGCGCCGCAGGAGTGGATTGATAAACTCTTTGTAAATGGGCAGGTTGCGACGCAGTATGCGGATTTTGATGGCAATCTTTCCACGGATGAAGAGTGGAATGTAAACGGTTCTTACGCTGCGATTGAAGGGATTACTTCGCCGGATGGAAGATGCCTTGGCAAGATGGCACATGTGGAACGCCGCGGTGATTCTGTGGCAAAGAACATCTATGGAGAGCAGGATTTAAAGATATTTGAGAGTGGTGTGCTTTACTTTAAATAAATAAGAGTTTGGAAATCACAGGATAGACAAATACATGCATTCCTGATATCATAATTATGAGAATGCTCGTTGATGGTGATGGAATGATGAATGTTATATTTGTGGGAATTGGAATTTTTGGTATTGGTATTATTGTTTTTGCATTGACGCTTCTGCTCCGCGGCGATGGTTCGAGAGAGCAGAAGCTGATGCAATATTTTCTTCTGGGTGCTTTGGTGCAAAATGTTGGATATCTATTAGAGTTAACAGCACCTACATTGGATGCTGCCATAGTGTCTGTCAAAATACAATATTTGGGTTCTCTGACAATCCCCATCAGTTATTGCCATTTTATATTTAGTTATTGTTGTGAAAAGGCGCCGAAAAAGGTTTTGGGTGCTTTGAAGATAGTTGATATCTTTATTATAGGGCTTGTTTTTACTTGTGATTTGCATAATATCTATTACCGCAACATTCAATGGGTGGAAACGACAAAGGGACATGGTTTATTACATTTGGAATATGGACCAGGATATTGGATTTTTATGGTATGTGGAACTGCTATTCCATATATTTTGTCCCTTTATGCATTGATTCGTTTTTGTATTAAAAAACCAGAATATGCCGCAGACAGAAGATGCGGGCTGATTTTGGCACTTTCTTTTTTACCAGTAGGGGCACTTTATGCATACACCACAAAGCTAACACACGCATATGATCCAACACCAGTGGTATTGGGATTGGTACTTTCGAGTGTAGTTATTTTAATTTGGATTAGAAAGGTATATGATTTTAGCAGTTTAGCGTTTGGTAGTTTACTCAACAGTATGAGTGACAGTGTAATTGCATTGGATGAACAGCGACAGATTACAAATTATAATCGGGCGGCAGCAGGGATTTTTAAAAATTTAAATAGTCGTATGATTGGGGAGCCAATTGAGACATTGGAAGGGTTTCCAAAGGATATGTTAGGCGAGGAGGAAAAGTGGGAACTTTGCCTTAATGAAAGATTTTATCAAGGACATGCGGAACCAATTTTGGATGAGTTTGGGAAGAACAAGGGGTATGTTGTTCTCCTTTTTGATGTGACAGAAACAAGAAATTATATTGAGGAGATCAAGCGCGTGCGGGAACAGGCAGAGCAGGCAAATATTGCAAAGAGTGCTTTCCTAGCAAATATGTCCCATGAGATTCGCACGCCAATGAATGCTATAGTAGGGCTGAGCGATATTATTATGGAGGAGAGCAGGGGACGAAAAGTATATGAGTATGCCTGTGATATCAAATCGGCTTCGCGCAATTTGCTGGCACTGATCAATGATATTCTAGATCTGTCTAAGGTGGAGGCAGGAAAGATGGAGTTGGTTCCAACAGAATATCATGTGATTGCTCTGGCAGATGAAGTGTTGAGTATGATGGATATTGTGGCGTCACAGCGAGGACTTCAACTGAAAAAGGATTATGATATGTCCATTCCATGTCGTTATCTGGGAGATGAGGGCAGGATTAAGCAAATTTTAATCAATATTCTCAACAATGCCTTAAAGTTTACTAAAAAAGGCTTTGTTGCGTTTTCTATCACTGCAAAACAAAGTGATGTAGAAGGCATTGAGATTCTTTCTTTTCGGATTGAGGATACAGGATGTGGTATCCGAGAAGAAGATTTAAAAGAGATTTTTGATAATTTTAAACAGGTGGATTCGCGTAGAAATCGCGCGGTGGAAGGAACAGGGCTTGGTCTTTCCATCACAAAACGTCTGGTGGATCTGATGCAGGGAACAATTCAGGTAGAGAGCGTGTACGGAGAGGGGACTACGTTTACTGTAGAAATTCCGCAAAAGATTGTGGATGCCAGACCTCTGTCAGAAGTGCCAGTATTGCAAGTGCAGATAAATGAGGAGTTGAATCCTTTTACAGTGAAGAATTGTCGCGTGTTGGTGGTGGATGACAACCGGATTAACAGGAAAGTTGCTGCTACTTTTTTGCAGACTTATGGTTTGGAGATCGATGAGGCAGAAAGTGGAGCTGATGCGATTGCGCTTGTGCATAAGACATTGTATGATATTATCTTTATGGATCATATGATGCCAGAAATGGACGGAATAGAGACTGTACAGAGAATAAGAAGTGAGTGTGGGGATAATGGTAGATTTCCGATAATAATCGCATTGACGGCAAATGCAATAAAGGGTGTCAAAGAGATATTTTTGGAAAATGGTTTTCAGGATTTCATTACAAAACCGTTGGATAGACGGTCTTTGCACGCAACGTTGCTCCGATGGATTTCGGAGGAGAAACGAATAAAAGATAAAATTTCGGATAACGTTTCAATAGAGACAGATAAAATAGTAGATGGTCAAGACATGGAATCTCAAATAAACATTACGGGAATTGATGTAAAGGAGATTTCAAAACAGTATTCTAATAGTCTTGAGGATTATCTTGAACTTTTGGATTTGTACTGTTTGGATGGAAAACGAAAACTGATAGTGCTGCGTGAACTTTGGGAAAAACGTGATTACAAAAATTATGGGATTGAAGTTCATGGATTGAAGAGTGCTTCTGCCAATGTGGGGGCTATGGCAATCTCAAAAAGTGCAAGAGAGCAGGAACTGGCTGTGGATAGAGGGGATATGGCATATGTTGACGCACATGCAGCGCAGTTGTTGGCAGCATATGAAACGCAGATAGAACATATTTCTCAATTTCTAGAAAGTGTTCATCAATCAACACATTTAGGGGAGAAAGCACAGAGGATTGATTATGGAGACTTTGTGCGTATGATTAACGAGGCGCTAAATAGTTTGGAAAATTTTCATGCGAAGGACTGCACGCATAAAATAGAGGAGATTTTACAATATCAGATGAATCCTGAGATTGAAGCCAGATTAATAGAAGTGCAGAGTCAGTTGAAATTATATGAAGATGAAGCAGCAGAGCAAATGCTCCGAGAATTGTTGGAAATAAAATGGTAAGAGGAGATGAATATAAATGGGAAAAATGCGGATATTAGCGGTTGATGACAATAGTATCAGTCTTGCAGCAATTGAACAGGAGTTGAAAAAAGAATATGAGGTGATTCCAGTTAATTCTGGTGCGCGTGCGCTGCAATATTTGCGGCGGGAAAGACCAGATTTGATTTTATTAGACATTCAGATGGCGCAAAAGGATGGGATTGAAACATTGCGGGAAATTCGTCAGATGGAGAGATGTTGGGGAATCCCAGTGATTATGCTCACCGCAAAACAGGACAAAGCAACGGTTGTAGAAACTTCTAAATTAGGAATATTTGACTATGTGCTCAAGCCATTTAAGGGAGAGGACCTGCATAATCGGATTGATCGCGCGTTGAAAAAGTAGGAGGTCTAAAAATTTGACTACAAGAGAAGAGGCATTAAATTATGGACTAACATTCAAGGAAGTATATCAGGACACGCCCTTTCATGACACAAACTGGATTTTGGTGCGTTGCAAGAAGAATCAGAAGGCTTTTTTGTGGACTTATCAATATCAAGGGCAAATGCGCATTAATGTAAAAGTTAGTCCAGAATGGCGAGATTTTTGGCGAGATACATACACAGCAGTAATTCCAGGCTATCATCAAAATAAAGAGCATTGGAATACTGTGATTCTTGACGGGAGCATTCCTGATGAGGAAGTGAAGCGAATGATTGCGGAAAGTTATGATTTGGTAAGGGGGAAATGATGTATGGCGGTTCATTATCCGAATTTATTGGCGGGTATGGAGAGGAAGCTTTTTATCGTGTTTGTATAGAATTGGATATGAGGACGTTGTATTTGGTCAGTGATGACAAGAAATTATTGGTAATACAGACAGCAGAATAATCTCTAAAAAATGATTGCATTCAGAACAAATGTGTGATAAGATAAAACAAACATAAATTTGGAAAATTTGTTTGCTTTTATCTTACCACACATTTTTTATACACATGGGCGTCCAAAAGAAATATGTCAGCAGAGCTGATGGACGCCAGACGCGCGAGTAGAGAATAAGGATTGGAGACTGAAAAATTAGGGTTGGAGATAGAGAATTATGAGTGATATGATACAATTGCATTCAACGTTGAAACAGGCAGTTGCAGAGGGAGAGCAGTTTACGGAATCGACACAGACACTTGCAAAACGAGAGCTGCACACAACACAGACACAATCGATTATGGAAAAACTTGCAATTTTGTCAGATGCTGCAAAATATGATGTGGCGTGTACGAGTTCTGGCATTGACAGAAAAGGGAATGGGCGTGATATGGGAAACTGTGTGGCGGCTGGAATCTGCCACAGCTTTTCAGCGGACGGCAGGTGCATTTCTCTGTTGAAAATACTGATGTCAAATGAGTGTGTTTATGATTGTAAGTATTGTATTAATCGCAAAAGCAATGATGTGCCGCGCGCAACGTTTACTCCTGATGAAATCTGTGAATTAACTATGAATTTCTATAAAAGAAATTATATTGAAGGACTGTTTTTGAGTTCTGGTGTCATTCACAATCCAAGCTACACAATGGAGCTGCTCTACCAGACACTCTATAAGCTTAGGAATGTGTATCACTTTCGCGGTTATGTACATGTCAAAGGAATCCCAGGTACTGATCCAATGCTGATTCAGCAGATTGGTTATTTAACGGATAGAATGAGCGTAAATTTGGAGTTGCCTACGGCAGAAGGGCTGGAAAAGCTTGCGCCAAACAAGCACAGAAAAGCAATTTTAACACCAATGCGCCAGATACAAAATGGCATTGCACAGGGAAAACAGGAGCTTGCATTATACCACAATGCGCCCTCGTTTGTGCCAGCAGGACAATCTACACAGATAATTATTGGGGCGACACCAGAAAGTGATTATCAAATTATGTCTGTCGCGGAGGGACTGTATGATAAATTTGGTTTGAAGCGGGTGTTTTATTCCGCATATGTGGGGATAAATGAAGATCAGGCGTTGCCTTCTGTTCATGCAGCTTCCCCGCTGTTGCGCGAACATCGGTTGTATCAAGCAGATTGGTTGCTGCGATATTATCAGTTCCGAATAGAGGAGCTTTTAAATGAAAAGCATCAGAATTTTAATGTATTATTAGATCCAAAGTGTGACTGGGCATTGCAGCATTTGGATCAATTTCCGGTGGAGATTAATCGAGCGGATTACAAGATGCTTCTGCGTGTGCCAGGGATTGGGGTAAAGAGTGCGCAGCGCATCTGTAAGGCGAGAAAAAGCGGTGTGCTCAATTTTGACAATCTTAAAAAAATTGGTGTTGTCTTAAAGCGCGCCCTATATTTTATCACTTGTAATGGGAAGATGATGTACAAAACAAAGCTTGAAGAAGATTATATTATAAGAAATCTGCTGGCAGAACATGAGAAGCTGCCGCTTGATAAGGACAAAATGACCTACAAACAATTGTCGCTGTTTGATGATGTCCACGAAAATGCAGAGCAGTTATTTCAGAACAGTTTCTTAGAAAGGGATTTTACGTGAAAGAATATGTATTAATCTGCGAGGGCAGTACAGAGGGAATTTTGACGGGAGTTTATGAGGCGTATCTTTTTAAAAAGAAGATGGGGATAGAAAGTCACAATTGTATTCATCTTGCGACAAAGGAGCCAGAGATGCAGCGCCTGTTTACACATTATGAATCAATACAGACAGATGCTGAAAAGGCGGAGAAAGTAAGCAATACGATTGTGAGACAGTTGGGAAATGAAACGTGGTATAGAATTGGCATGGCAATGGTGTCCTGCTATGAAGATAGGGCGGATGTGGTATATCACACGATTGTTCTTGGCTTGCAATTGCGGGATAAAAAGATTATGGACCGATTACAGGAGGACTGCGTACAGCGCACATTTCAGTGTGCACGTGCATCTGAGAATGAGTTGTGTCATCTAAAACAGTTTTTACGTTTCTCAGAGTTGCAAAATGGTATGCTGTATGCGAAGATTAATACAAAACATCATGTCCTTCCGCATTTAATGCCGCACTTTGCTGACAGATTGCCCGCTGATAATTTTGTGATCTATGATGAAAATACACAGACATTTGGATTACATGCAAGCTATAAGAAGTGGTATTTGATGCAGGGGGCAGATTTTGACGAGGACCAGTTGGTTTATTCTGAGCTTGAGGATGAATATCAGGAGTTATTCCAGTGTTTTTGTAAAAGCATTGCAATTGAGGCGCGTGTGAATCCTGCATTGCAGAGGAGTATGCTGCCGCTGCGCTTTCGACCAAATATGACAGAGTTTCAATAATAGACACTTAGGAACCATAGTTTCTTAGAAAGGGGAAAAAATGGCAATTATCGGAATTGATTTAGGTACGACAAACAGTCTGGTATCTTATTGGAAAGAGGGAACAGTAAAATTGATTCCTAATTCTATGGGCAGTGTGTTGACGCCAAGTGTAGTCAGTGTAATGCAGGAGGAGATTCTTGTAGGGCAGTCGGCAAAAGAGCGAGGACTGACGCATAACAGTGAGACGGCGGCTTCTTTTAAGCGCTTTATGGGGACCAAAAAGAAATATCAGTTGGGAAGTCGAATATTTACTCCTGCGGAACTTTCGGCACTTGTCTTGAAGAAATTAAAACAGGATGCCCAAGCGTATCTTAATGAGCCAGTGGAGGAGGCAATCATTACGGTTCCAGCGTATTTTAATGACAGACAGAGGACAGATACTAAACTTGCAGCAAAGATGGCAGGGCTTAAAGTAGAACGGTTGATAAATGAGCCGTCGGCGGCAGCGCTTGCCTATCAGACGATGCAGAATAAGGAGGAGACTGTTCTGCTTGTATTAGATTTCGGAGGAGGGACTCTTGACATTTCTGTTGTAGAGTGCTTTGAAAATGTAATAGAAATTGAGGCGGTAAGCGGTGATAATCATTTGGGGGGCGATGATATTGACCAGCTTCTCTACAGAGATTTTATGGAAAAACACCCAGAACTTTCCATTCTGGAGGAAGAGGGTATTGTTGGGTTGCGAACTGCTTTGACAGAGGCGAAATGTGCACTTGGCAAACAAGACAAACTTATGTTTTCTTATACTTATGGAACAAGTGCGGTTGAGGATTATATAACGCAGGAACAGTTGTTGGAGTTGGGATTGCCCATATTGGAGCGTATTCGACATCTGTGCGCGCAGGCGATGCGGGACGGAAAATGCAATATGGATGAGATTGATGATGTGATTATGGTGGGTGGTTCCACACAGCTTTATTTTGTACAGCGATTTATGGAAGAATTGTTTGGCAGACCACCAATAATAATGGAGGAGACAGACAAGATTGTGGCAAGAGGCGCTGGTATTTATGCAGGGATACGAATGCGCGCCGCGGATATTAAAGACCGCATGATGACAGATGTCTGTCCATTTACACTTGGAACAAATGTTGTATGGGACAGAGAAGATGACAGACCACATATTTGCCCCGTTCTGGAACGCAATTGTCCGTTGCCTTTTTCAAAGACAATCCAGTTGTATACCACAGGAGATTATCAGGAATTGATGCGCGTCGGTATTTATCAGGGGGAAGCGTACTATGCGGATGAGAATGTGTGTCTTGGAGAGCTGTTAATTGGAGTTCGGCGGCGTCCAGCAGGGGAGGAAGGAATTCGCGTAACGTTTTCTTATGATATTAATGGTGTGTTGCAAGTCGAGGCGGAGAACGCGATGCATCAGGTAGTTAGAAAGTTGATTGTCAATGATGCGTTGAGCGAGAAGGAAATAGAGGAAAGTCTAATAAGATTAGAACAGTTGAAGATGCCGGATAAAGAGGCAGAGGAATATGAGCTGATTCACGCCAAGTTAGAATGGTTGTATCGACAGCAGACAGGGACAGTAAGAAATCAGACCGCGGGAATGTTGTATCATTTGGAGAAGGTAAGGGAAGAGGGAAAACATCATTTATATTTGAAAGTGAAAGAGGAAGCGAAACAGTGGTTGGTGCAGGCGTCTATATATCTTGACGCATTTGAACCAGAAAGCTAGGGGGAATACAATGAATACGATTTGGGAAATTCTTGGAATAGAGCCTACATTGGATAAAAAAGAGATTCGCAAAGCCTATGCTACTTTAAGCCGTACCTATCATATGGAAGAATTTCCAGAGGAATTTGCCAGAATTCAACAGGCGTATCATGCGGCATTGGAGTATGCGCAGTATCAGAGGAATAAGGCGACACAATTTATGCATGTTGTCCCATCTGACAATATAGAGAACGGCAAAAATCGTACACCAAACTCTATTTTATTGCGTTTGGAACAGTTTCGTCAGAATCAAAAAGTTACATCTGTTACATATAACAGCGAGGAAGTGATTGCTCAAATTATAGAATTGTTGACAGGACGCAATCAATTAACAGATTTAGAGAAAAAAGAATCTGATAGACTGCTTTTATGGCAGAATTTTATATTATCTGATGCATTCCTCACAGTTTATGACAGAGAAGGGTTTGCGGAAAAGCTTGTACAAGAGCTTTCAGCTTGCGGAGAGCTTTCTTTATCGGAATTGGAACCAGAATTTTTGAGTGAATTGTCACTGGTTTATGGTATCATTCATTTTGATGATATAGGAAGATATGACCGTGGGAACAAGGTTGTTTTGGGGGACTTGTTGTTGGAGCAGAAAAGCGCTGATTGGCTGGAAGTTAGATCGACTGCACAGCGAGTTAGCCTAAGTTATTCTTTCTATTCGTTTCATAAGTTGTGTCAGAGTGCGTATAAAGGAGAGCTTAAAGATTACCAGTTAGATAAATGGGGAAATCTGTGTTTTCATGCAGAGGATAACTACATTCCAAAAGTGACAGCAGAGGAAGCTCCAAAGTGGCAGTTGCGAATCGAATCTGTAATAGAGCCGCTTGCGCCGGCTTGTGTGGCAATGCACCGTTATCTGGTTGGGCATTATGGGATTTCAGAGCAGGTTTGTCATTGTATGCGCACAAACTTTGAAATTGATGGAAGGCTGGGAGAATATTCACTTTGTTCTTATCAGGAAGCGTATGAGCAAATGTGTCAGAAATATCCGCATATGAGTCAGTCCGAGGCTGCCAAATTGACAGAGTGGAAACTTGCACTGTTGTCAGATCCGCCTGTATTTGCGAAGAGAAAACTGGATTTTGAGACAATGGAGTGGCTGATGTTGGTCTGGAAAGTGCGACAGTGTTCTGCAGAATTGACACAAGAGGTCTATGACGCATACAAGGATGAGGGGGCGATTGCCCTTCCGTTGTTAGAGATGCTGATTGGACGTCTGGTAGATTGTAAAAATGAACTTCTATACAATTGTGGGGCAGAAATAGAGCGAGTGTCATTGCAAAATCGTTGTTTTTGGTATTATTTTCTAGGAACAGTGTATCCATATACAAATGATGGACAGAGTTGGAGAGAATCAGATTATCATTTTGCATTGTCGCAGTATATGAAACAGGTATACCCCGTTTCAAAATACTTTATCAGACTATTTTTCCCAAAGGAAACACAGTCGTCAAAAGATAGTATGCATTATGTTTTGCAAGTGGGAAGGCAAGAAAAGACAGTATTTTTGGGAGAGAAAGAGATACGAATTGTGTTTACTTTGCATCATGTAGAGTATTTTATACAGGGAGTGCCTGTTTTTTATCAGATACTTTCTTTTGCGGAGTTGGCGGCACTGCCGGAATCTGAGGAAGGAAATGTGACATTTTTCCTACTGATGCCCATTACAAAGATACAAGCAGAGGAACAATGTAGAACTGAGGTGTTGCAACGATTCAAATACTTGCCATTTTATAAGCCTACTTGGAATTTCCTTGTGGATTGCATCATGCGAAATACTGATTGGGAAGTTGTGCCAGAGCATCCACAAAAGCAGTTGGAGGAGGTATATTTTAGTGAGGATTCGTTACACTGTTTCCGTGGCAGATTGACAGGACGAAAGTTTACAGTAGAATACAAAACACCAAAAGGCTGGTATGCAATGAAGCTGTTGCATGGAGAGTCGAAGAACACACGAGCGGTCGAGGATAAAACCGAGCGTCTTTGTCTAATGCATAAGATTGTTGATGGATTTTTGCCGCCGGAGCCAAAGTTGATCAAAGAGATTTCTGTCAGAGGGAAAACTCTACAACAAAAGGCAGATGCAGTGTATCACATGATATTGGAAAGCAAACAAATATTAAAAATCAAGTTTTCTGTAGTTTTATGGTTTTGGGAGGATGAGGCTGCTATTCCACGATTGTGTTATCTATATATGAGTAATCATTGGGATGCGGCAAACACTTTGCTTGAAATCACAGGGGAGCAAAAAAACACATATTTAAATCGTGAAGAACGTCTAAAACGCATGATAGGAGAGCCAGCAAAAATTGTAGGTTACTTTAGTGTGGAGGATATGCTGCCGTTTCCTGTTGGCATTGGTGAGAGCGGAAGATTTTATAGTTATTTTAATCATAAATTGATTGTGGCGGAGTGTTATCCAGAACTGATAACACAATGTGTTAATTTAGAGCATCTATATAAGATTGAGATTGATGATGGGCTGCGTAGTGTAGATGTATTTACACGAAAACTAGAAAATTGGTATATGTCTCGATACCTTCAAGAAACAAAAGAGGTTATGAGAAATTATCCCTTTGAAGTATTTAGAGAATTGTTTAAGGAAAAGTAACTGTTACTTTTCTTGGGTCAGGAATGCGCTGAACTGCGCATTCCGTGAGAACATGATTCAGGAGTGAGGGGCGATTTTTGCAAAGCAAAAATCTGAATATCGCCCCGAATCGTTACTATGAGCGGCCCCTAGGCCGTGAATAGTAACAAGTAACTATGATTGTGTTGGATATTAAGAAACATTTTATTTGCCATTTTATACGAAAGATTATATACTAATGTAAAAACATAAAAAGGGGAAAAAGCAAATGAAAATAATTGAAAAACAGACATTGGACGAGGAGCGTGCTTTATATGGAAGCAATGGCGTTATCATAAATGAATGTTCATTCGATGGTCCAGCAGATGGAGAGAGTGCGGTAAAGGAGTCGTCAGACGTACAGGTAAACAAATGTTTCTTTAACTTGCGCTATCCCTTTTGGCATGTGCATGGATTGACAATTCGTGATTCGGAAATGACTTCGTTGTGTCGCGCGGCACTCTGGTATTCAGACCATGTGGAAGTTACGGGTACAAAGATGCATGGAATTAAGGCATTTCGTGAGTGCAGTGATGTAGTAATTCGCGACTGTGATATTGTTTCGCCGGAGTTTGGCTGGTCTGTAAAAAATATTGAGATGACAGACTCCGTGGCAGAAAGCGAATACTTTATGATGCGCTCGGAGAATATCACATTTAAAAATGTGACATTTAAAGGAAAATATTCTTTCCAGTACATAAAGAATGCCGTGTTTGAAAATTGTACTTTTGACACAAAGGATGCCTTTTGGCATGGCGAGAACGTCATTGTGAGAAATAGTGTTGTCAAGGGAGAATATCTTGCATGGTATGCGAATGGACTTACATTTGAGAACTGTAAAATTATTGGCACACAGCCACTATGCTACTGCAAAAATCTAAAATTGGTTGATTGCGAGATGATAGAGACGGACCTCTGTTTTGAAAAATCTGAGGTGGAGGCACGAATAACAACGCCAGTGCTTAGTATTAAGAATCCATTGTCGGGGACCATTGTTGTGCCAGCGGTAGACGAGATTATTATGGATGATGCAAATGCAAAGGGAAAAATTGAGTTACGCTGAAACAAATCATAGAATTTCATGTAATTAGGAGGCGCAGGAATGGATTTAAACTTACAAATTACAGATATGGCAGGAGCTAGACCAGAACATTCAACAGTGATTGTGAACTTTGTTGCTGCTGTGCGGAAACAATTAAGAAATAGTATGTGTTATGTGTTTTCTGATAATGTACAGTATAAATTTAAAACAGAGGATGGGGAAAACAAAACGGTTATACCAGACGCATCTATAAATTGCCGAACAAAATCGCGCAGAGGAAATACTTTTATTGATGCACCACGTTTTGTAATGGAAGTAATAAGCCCTTCAACGGAAAAATATGATCGTGGTGAAAAGAAAGAATTGTATCGGCAGCAGGAAATTGACGAATATTGGATTGTAGATTTAAAAGATAAAAAAGTTGAAATATACGAACTTGATTATGATGAAACTGGAAAACCGCAATATTACTTGTGGAAGATAATCACAGAAAAAAATAAAAATGAATTGAAAATGATTCATTTTCCAACTTTAAAGATTACATTTGATGAATTGTTTGATGAATTGGATATAGAATATTAGAAAGTGCAGATAGGACTTGAAAAAGACGATAAAGTGTGCTATGGTAAAGAAAAGCGGAGGATTTTCTATATTTTAGGAGGTATTTGGATATGAAGAAATTGTTGGCTATGGGACTTGCCTGTGCAGTAATGCTCACTCCGGCGTTTTCCGTAAATGCCGCAGAAGAGGTTGAGACCTGTCATATCGGAGGCTGTAAATTAGGGGAATGTTTTATGGATACAGACGGTGATGGAATCTGTGGAAATCACTATTTCGTTGATGAAGATGGTGATGGGATCTGCGATTTTCATTGCTATTCAGATGTCAATGAGGACGGAATTTGCGACTATTTTGTAGATGCAGATGAAGATGGAATCTGCGATCACTGTCACGATCATGGGAAACCAGTTCCAGCGAGTACATTGGACGGTGCTGCAAACAGCACAGCAGCTCCAAGTACACCTACAGTTACCTATGCAGCACCAGCACCTACTGTGACATACACTACACCTACAGTTACCTATGATCCCAATTATTATTATGGATGTCATAGCAGCAGACATCACAGCAGCGGACATCATGGACATTGCTGGTAGATTTTTTCGATAAGACAGAGGGCACGGACTCTAAGAAAACAGGGGGTTTGTACGAAATCTCAAGCTTTTTGGAAAAAACACCTTTTTGGAGGTGTTTTTTTTCTGTACAGATCCGCACAATAGAAACCAAAATTATTTCTAAGAGAAAATAACAATTGTAGTTTGTTATAAAAAATAGATAGAACAAACAGACACAATTTTTGCAGAATTGGAAAGGAAAAGAGATTTTATGATTACAATATATGGAAAATATACAAATGCGATTGTTTATACAACGGAGAATGAACAGTATGCGATGGATGATTACGCACGCAAACAGTTACAGATGATTTGCGATCACCCTTGTGCTACAGGTAGCAAGATACGCGTCATGCCAGATGTGCATCCTGGAAAGGTGGGAACTATTGGGTTGACAATGACAGTGGGGGATTTGCTGATGCCAAATCTGGTCGGTGTGGATATTGGTTGTGGCATGAGTATTGCGAAGCTCAAAGCAAAGCACCTAGAATGTCAAAAATTGGATACGATTATTCGCGACAATGTGCCTGTCGGCGGTGCAGTCAGAAAGACTTGTCATAAGCTGAGTGATAAAATTGCACTTCGCAGATTGCGTTGTTACAAGGCGATTGAGGAGGCAAAGGCAGAGTGCAGTATTGGAACCCTTGGAGGTGGCAATCATTTTATAGAAGTGGACAAAGATGAGGAGGAGAATCTTTATCTGGTGATTCATTCTGGTAGTCGTCATCTTGGCATGGAAGTGACAGAATATTATCTGAAAGAGGGACAAAAGGAATCTCAGATGAAAAAGCAGGGCCATGCTCCATATGAATTAACTTGTCTGGAAGGAACGTTGTTGCAAGATTATCTCTATGACTTGGAAATTGTGCAGGAGTTTGCGCGACTTAACAGAGAAGCGATGATTGATGAGATCACACGCGGTATGAAATGGAAGGTGCAAGACAGTTATACCTGTATTCACAATTATATTGATTTTTCGGGAGATGTGCCTCTTTTAAGAAAGGGCGCAATCAGTGCGCAGGAAGGCGAGCGAGTTATTATTCCAATGAATATGCGAGATGGAATTATTTTAGGGACAGGGCTTGGAAATGCAGATTGGAATCAGTCTGCGCCGCATGGTTCTGGACGTGTTTACAGGCGTTCAGAGGTGAAAGAGCATCATACTGTTTCCGAGTTTAAAAAGGCGATGGAGGGTATTTATTCTATTTGCATCAATAAGGATACTTTGGATGAATCCCCATTTGCGTATCGCAAGATAGAGGATATGGTGCAGGTAATTGGAGAGACTGTAAAGATAGAGAAGGTCATCAAGCCAGTCTATAATTTTAAGGCAGGCGCGGCGAAATAAGGAACTGTGAGAAAATAATATTTCTTAATGGACAATCTTTTTTAGATAGAGTAAAATAATTTTAAAAAGAATGGGGGTGCTAAACTTGGTAATTACAATCAGTCGAGAGACAGGGAGCGGTGGACATACAGTAGGCAGACTATTGGCAGAGCGATGTGGATATGATTTTTACGATAAGGAAATTGTGGCATCAGTGGCGAGTAAAATGGGGATTGATGAGAAACTTATTTTGGAAAATGGCGAAAATATGTCTGATCAGGATTATATCGATATGAAGAGCGGTTTTGTGCCATACTACAGAAAAGCGGAAGTGCCTTATGAGGAAATTAAGGAGGCGCAGGACAAGGTAATTAAAAGTATTGCAGAGAAGGGAAACTGTGTGATTGTGGGACGTGGCGCAGATTATATTCTCAGAGAGCGCAATGATGTTTTTCATGTGTTTATTCACGCAGATATGGAGCATCGTGTAAAGCGTGTCCAGCGTCATGAAGGCGTGACAGGTCAAGAGGAGCGCATCCGAAGAGAGCTTGAGCAGAAAGATCGCTCCAGAGCTACTTATTACAGATATTTTACGCAAAAGGAATGGGGAAAAGTCGAGAATTATACTATTTCTCTTGACGCAGGCATTTTTACTAAGACACAGTGTACAGAATTGATTATTCAAGCAATACAAATGAAGCATTTGTGATGTTGAATGGTTGAATTGTTACCAATTTACAAAGAAATTAACAGATAAAAACTTGCAATATAAAAACGATTGCGATACAATTACACAAGAGTATTTTGTATTGAAAATATTAGAAAAATAAGCGCCTTTTGCGATAAAAGGTGTTGAGAAGGAGTAAAAAGAGATGAGCAAAGAATATTCTCCAAAGGACATTGAGAAAAAGTGGCAGGATATCTGGGATAAGGAGGAGGCCTTCAAGGTCGGTGTGGACAAGACAAAACCGAAATACTATGCGTTGGTAGAGTTTCCGTATCCGTCAGGACAGGGCCTTCACGTAGGGCATCCAAGACCTTATACCGCGATGGATATCGTGTCAAGAAAACGCAGAATGCAAGGTTATAACGTTCTGTTTCCTATGGGGTGGGACGCGTTTGGTCTGCCGACAGAAAATTATGCAATTAAGAATAAGATTCACCCAAAGATTGTGACGAAAAACAATGTGGAGCGTTTTAAGAATCAGTTGAAGGCACTTGGCTATTCGTTTGACTGGTCCAAGGAAGTGAATACCACAGACGAGAAATATTACAAGTGGACACAGTGGATTTTCTTGCAGCTCTTTAAGAAAGGGCTTGCATACAAGAGCGAGATGCCAATTAATTTCTGTACTTCCTGCAAGGTTGGACTTGCCAATGAGGAAGTGGTAAATGGTGTGTGTGAGCGCTGTGGTTCTGCGGTTGTCCGAAAGATGCAGTCACAGTGGATGCTGAAAATCACAGATTATGCGGATAAGTTAATTGAGGGACTTGATCATGTGGATTATATTGAAAAGGTTAAAGTTTCGCAGAAAAATTGGATAGGACGTTCTGAGGGCGCTGAGGTAGAGTTTCGGATTAAGGATAAAGATGAAACACTTTTAATTTATACAACAAGGCCAGACACTCTTTTTGGTGCAACTTATATGGTAATTTCGCCAGAACACCCGCTGATTGAAAAGTACAAGGCTGAGATAGGAAACTATGCTGAGATCGTTGCATATCGGGATCAGGCTTCCAGAAAGTCTGATTTTGAGCGCACAGAGTTAGCAAAGGATAAAACTGGCGTGTGCATCAATGGCATTTCGGCAATCAATCCGGTTAACAATAAAGAAATTCCAGTATGGGTTTCTGATTATGTATTAATGTCATATGGTACAGGCGCAATTATGGCGGTTCCTGCACATGATACAAGAGACTGGGATTTTGCAAAAAAATTTGATCTTCCTATTATAGAAGTTGTCGCGGGTGGTGATGTGCAAAATGAGGCGTTTACAGATGTTGCGACAGGCACACTCTGCAATTCTGATTTCCTGAATGGAATGGAAGTAAAGGACGCGAAGGAAGCAATCACAAAATGGCTTGAGGAAAAAGGAATTGGTCGTAAAAAAGTTAATTTTAAGCTTCGTGATTGGGTATTTTCCCGCCAGCGTTATTGGGGTGAGCCCATTCCTATTGTGAAATGTCCTTGTTGTGGATATGTTCCACTTGACGAGAGCGAATTGCCTTTGAGGCTGCCGGAGGTGGAGAGTTATATGCCTACTGATACAGGTGAGTCACCGCTTGCAGCAATGCGCGACTGGGTGGAGACCACCTGTCCAAAGTGCGGTGGCAAGGCGGAGCGTGAGACAGATACCATGCCGCAGTGGGCGGGGTCTTCCTGGTATTTCTTAAGATATATTGACCCAGACAATGACAAAGAATTTGCGTCAAAAGAGGCGCTGGAATATTGGATGCCAGTTGACTGGTACAATGGCGGTATGGAACACACAACACTTCATCTGCTCTATTCAAGATTTTGGCACAAATTCCTCTATGACCAGAATTTAGTGCCTTGTGACGAACCGTATAAGAAACGGACTTCACATGGTATGATTCTCGGCGAGAATGGAGAGAAGATGTCCAAGTCAAGAGGAAATGTAGTGAATCCCGATGATGTGGTAAATGAGTTTGGCGCAGACACGCTCAGAACTTATGAGATGTTTATTGGCGCTTTTGATTTGAGCGCGGCATGGAGCATGGAGGGTGTTAAGGGGTGCCGTCGTTTCCTTGACCGTGTGTGGAAACTTCAAGATATGATAATTGACGGAGATAATTATCGTCCAGAGATGGAGACAAAGATTCACCAGACAATTAAAAAGGTTTCTAACGACTTTGAGGGACTGAAATTTAACACAGCGATTGCGGCAATGATGGCACTTGTCAATGATTTTTACAAGGCGAACAGTGTTACAAAAGGCGAGTATGCGACGTTGATTTTATTGTTGAATCCAGTAGCACCACATATGACAGAGGAACTTTGGGAAATGCACTTTGGCAATGGAAGGGTTTATCAGCAGAAGTGGCCGGAGTATGACGAGGCAAAGACCGTAGAATCTACCGTGGAGATAGCAGTGCAGATTAACGGTAAAGTAAAGGCAACGTTAAAAGTTGGACTTGATGAGAACGAGGCTTCTATAAAAGAAAAAGCATATGCGATTCCCGTGATTACAGACCTTACGGCAGGAAAGAACATTGTGAAAGAAATCTATGTAAAAGGCAGAATTTTGAATATTGTAGCAAAATAATGAACTGTATTTAATGGATAATAAAGATATCGGAGACGAAAATGGTGAATGATATTTTGACGCCGATGAATCATAGAGAAATTGAATATAATGCAAAGAAACTGTCGGGGTGTGATATCCCCGACAGTTTTCTATGCACGCGGGTATCCAAAGGAAATATGTCAGCAAAGCTGACTAAGCCACTCGATTATGTGAATCTATGCACCACAAATTTGCGAGAGAATAGAACTGCTCTATTAAGATGGCTTGATGAGATAGGGAAACGTGTGTTTGATGAAGATCTGATAATGGATTATGGCACAGACTGTCTAAGATTGTATTTGCTGTTTGAACAGACACCAAAAGAGAAGGATGCCCCCTATTATAATAGTTGGCAGGAAGGTGCATTGGAAGGCATTTACAAGTTTCTTGGAAGATACCGAAGAATGATACTTGTCGCTGACGCGTGGAACAGGAGCGGCAATTACAGCGGAACAATGCTCTCCACGGAAAGTATTTGTAGGCTGAAAGAGGTGGTGGAGAACACAGACCTAAAAATAAAAAAATGTATTGACCGTGGCAATACAATGTCAAACCGCCATAAAATTGTATCGGCATTGATGGAACTTTTGAATGTATATCAAAAAGAATTGAAAATTGGAGAGATAGTGACTAGACTTCATGCACATGCAGTTGAGACGGCTGTTCCACATGGGGTTTTAGAGCAGAATCTTGAGCTGGAACAGAAAGAGGAACAGGTGCAAAATCCAGAAGTGACAAAGCTTTGTCAGAAGTTTATTGTGCTCATGGCGCCATATGCGCCGAGTTTGTCTGTTGTATTGTGGTCGTCAATCGTGTTACAAGAATAATATATTTTCTGTATTTCCTTGCCATTTTTGGTTGGAGCTGATAAGATAATAATCAGGAGTTATGGAAAAAATGGGGTGAAGGAATGGCATTCTCAAAGGGGAAACGGATAGAAGATGAAACAAGCAAGCGCATTGTGAACCTTGCAGTTAACATCGGTTGTCATGAAGGGGTAGATGCGCTGACTGTCACAAGACTGTGCAGAGAATTAAACTGTGATAGAAGAGTGATTTACAATAGATTTCGGGATATTGATGAGATTAATTTGGTGGTTGCACAGCGATGTAACGAGGAGATTTTGGCGAAGGCAAAGACTGTTCTAACTTCGCAGATTTCTTTTTATGAAAATATTATAGCGTTGGTTCAGGCGATGTTTACTTATATCTATGAGAAAAATGCCTACTTTCAATACTATACGATACTTTATACCATTACAGATAAGAGTGTAAAAAATGAGATAATCCATTATTTGACGTATCTGATTGAGCAAGGAAAGACATCTGGCGACGTGCGTGCAGAAACAGACAGCAGCAGGGTAGCGCAGAATATTTGGATACTTTTGACTGGAATTGGCAGTATGCTTGCGGCGAATGTGAATTATAAATATCAAGATGGACTTGATACATTGTTGTATGGCGTGGAGGCATTAGTCTCTTATATAAGGTAAAACTGTAACAGTTCAGTGGGTTATCTGAACTGTTACGAAGATTACTACAAACAGAAACGGCAAAGGAGAAGCGGTTATGGTAACAGTAAGACTTGGAAATACGGGGATAGTGGCAAATAAGAATGGTTTTGGCGCACTGCCAATTCAGCGAATTGACACAGAACATGCAGTGAAACTCATACATATGGCGCTTGACGGCGGTGTGAATTTTTTTGATACGGCTAGGGCATACAGTGACAGTGAGAAGAAACTGGGCATTGCTTTGGAAGGTGTGGATAGAAGTAAATATTATATTGCTACAAAGACGACGGCTCAGACAGGCGAGAAGGTTTTTGAGGATTTGGAGACTTCGCTGCGTCTATTAAAAACAGATTATATTGATATCTATCAGTTGCATTGTGCGCCGCGATGCTTTCGGCCAGGGGAAGAAGATGGCGTCTATGATGCTGTTGTAAAGGCAAAAAAGGAAGGAAAGATTCGGCATATAGGAATTACTGCGCATTTGTTAAATGTTGCGGAGGAGGCGATTGAAAGTGGTCTGTATGAGACATTGCAGTTTCCATTTGCGTATATATCCTCGGACAAGGAGATTGCACTTGCCGAAAAGTGTGAAAAAGCAGGAATGGGTTTTCTTGGCATGAAGGGATTGGCAGGTGGATTGCTGACAAATGCAAAGCTTTGCTACTGGTTTGCTTGTCAGCATCCGTCCGTGTTGCCTTTGTGGGGAGTACAACGAGAATCTGAGCTTGCAGAGTTTTTGTCTTGTCAGCAGGAAATGCCAAAGATGGATGAGGAGATGCAAAAAACATATGAAAAGGACTTGAAGGAGCTGGCAGGGGAGTTTTGTCGCGGATGCGGCTATTGTATGCCTTGCCCTCAAGGTATTAAAATCAATAATTGTGCGCGTATTTCACAGCTTTTGCGCCGCTCTCCATCTACAAACTGGCTTGGAGAAGATTGGCAGGCAGAGATGGCGAAGATTAAGGAGTGTCTCCACTGCGGATTGTGCGCATCCAAATGTCCTTATGGACTTGACACGCCAAGACTTTTGGAGAAAAATCTTGAGGATTATGAGAATGTGCTGGCTGGTAAAGTGCATGTAAGTGAATAAATAGGAAAGGAAAAGGTACAGATATGGAATTTGCGTCAGTATATCATAGAACCGTCGATAATTATTGCTATATGCTTGATGAGGAGCAGCTTATTATCAATCTTAAAACTGGATATGATGTAAAAGAAGTGAATATTGTTTATGGAGATCCGTTTGCAAATGGTATTTTGGGCGGCGGTGAGGAATGGACAGGCGAAAAGGCAAATGTTCCATTTAAGAAACGTTTAAAATATCAGCTCTGGTGGACAACGACAATCAAACCGGCTTTCAAGCGCTTAAAATATTATTTTGAGCTGGTGACAGAGACAGAACGCTGGTATTATTTTGAAGATGGTTTTGTCAGCGAAGAGCAGATGCAGATTAAAGGGCGGAGCAGACAGTGCTTTACCATGCCTTGGATGAATCCTGTTGATGTCAATAGAGTGCCAGCGTGGGTCAATGAGACGGTGTGGTATCAGATTTTTCCAGAGCGATTTTGCAATGGAGATCCTTCTTTAAATCCCGAAAATACAAAGCCTTGGAAATATGAGGGCGGCGTTGGACATCATGACTTTTATGGCGGTGATTTAAAAGGTATGACGGACAAGTTGGATTACCTAAAGGATTTGGGGATTACCGGAATTTATACAACGCCGATTAATGAATCGCCTTCCAATCATAAATACGACACTACAGATTACGAGAAAATTGACCATTGTTTTGGCAATGATGAGACAATGAAAAATTTTGTTGAGCAGGCACATGCGCGCGGAATCCGTGTGATGCTGGATGCTGTGTTCAATCACAGTGGATATTTCTTTAAACCGTGGCAGAACGTATTAAAAAATGGGCGCGATTCCAAGTATTTTGATTGGTTTATGATTAACGAATGGCCATTGTCGAATCAGTGGGATGCAGCGAAGAGAGGACAGTTGTATACATTTGCCTTTTTTGATGAGATGCCAAAACTTAACACCAACAATCCGGTGGTGCGTGAGTATCTAATTGGAGTTGCCTGTGAATGGGTAAAAAAGTATGATGTGGATGGCATTCGTATGGATGTGGCAAATGAAGTGTCGCATGTATTTTGCAAACAGCTTCGACAGGCAGTAAAAGCGATTAAACCGGACATCTATATTTTGGGTGAGGTATGGCATGATGCGATTCCGTGGCTGCGAGGAGATGAGTTTGACTCTGTTATGAATTATCCGCTTGCGGGAAGTATGAAGGACTTTTTCCTGGACAAGAGTCTTACGGGCGAGGACTTTGAATTTATGATCAATCGCTGTTATACAAATTATATGCAGCAGACCAATGATGTGTTGTTTAATATGCTTGACTCGCATGATACGATTCGTCTGCGCAATGTGACAAGTGGGCTTGATGTATACAATTGTCTTTTTGCGCTGTTGTTTACAATGCCAGGCAGTGTTTGTATCTATTATGGCACGGAGATTGGCATGGAGGGCGGTTTTGACCCAGATTGCCGTAGATGCATGCCTTGGGAGGACATTGAACAGGGCAAATATAATGAACAAATTTCGATTATAAAGCAATTGATTAAGCTTAGAAAAGAAGAGCCGCTGATGCGGGAACGAAATTTCCATTTTCCAGCAGACTATCAAAATCCACGGGTGATTCAGCTTCAGAAAATGGGATGGGGAGAGACTCTTGAGGTAATTGTAAATAGTAGTGATGAGGACATTGAGATTGCAAGAGATAAAGACAACAAGATTATGTTCTCAAGAAATCTGGAGGGAGACATTTTGCACCGCAATGGAGTCTGTATCCGATATCTTGGAAGTAGGAAGAATATTTAGTTTTAGGAGGAAGTATAGGCGATTAAAATAGTAGACAAATATGTTTAAATATTATAGAATGTGTTTATAAAAGAGAGGAGA
>ERZ808041.477-NODE-477-length-30529-cov-6.895672_pt1 | contig 30529 bp, 29 predicted proteins | sample MGYA00380192_ERZ808041 | MGnify/ENA primary metagenome ERZ808041 (study PRJEB31490, sample SAMN06133412) | mouse gut metagenome | isolation source: Z1_1 | host: mice | place: China: Chengdu | collected 2015-05 ...
CATAATTCTTTTGAGCCGCAACGCTGATTCGCTTCAGCGCTGCGGTCCTCTTTTGGATTGGCTAATTTGACGTTTACAAACACAATGGCTACAGACAAAGAATAGCCCTACCTAATCCGAACAACTGACAACAATTTGTTCAGATTGGGTAGGGTCGTTCAATTTTTTAGAGATCATAGTAGAAAATATTCGGTAGTCCTTTTGCTCCCTGGCATAATGCTGATAGAACATGGTCAGAGAACAGTTCCCCTGGAGGATATTTTTGATTAAGGATAATACTATATCGTTCTGTCCCTACATCAAAACAAAAGAAAAGCAGTGAATTTATGTCAAAAAAGCGGTATGCATATAAAGTTCTTTCTTCCGAGTCCGAATCCTTTGGCCTATATATCAACAAGTTTTCTTCCAAATTGCCATGTAATATCGGCCACATATCTTTAGTAGTGCCATTGCGAACATACATACGTAACTCATTAAAATCTTTGCGAAATACATCATTCCCAGAGGATTTATACCAGTATTCTAACGCAATCTTACCCAAAAAGCGTCCAAGATAGACTAGTATTTTGGGTGTCAGTACAATTTGGAAATCCTTCTTTTTTCCTGTAACAACATCATCAAATAAACTATCATTGCTAAATTCAGCGTCAATGATTGTTTCTCCGTCTCCTGGATGTATAATAACTCCACTATCCGTTTGAGGATGGTAATCAGGTAGTTTCCCGTTAGATTTTGGATTTTGTGTTGGGTTAAATGCTGGTGGTTTTCCCTTCTTTGTAAGCGTTCCAGCTATCGTGCGCCAAAATCCAACTGGTGTCTTTTGAAGAACATAGCGTTCGATTTCTCTTCCAAAGTAGTTTTGGCATTGATCACATACCCCATATTTTAAAATATCATCTGTGTTACCTAACGATTCTGGAACTATATGTTCAATTGTATGGAATATATCACCGGATTTTAAACAAAAGATACACCTTCCCATTTAGTTTATCTCCATTTCCAGAATAGGTTCATTTCATATGGACATGGTTTCTTCAAATTGCTTATGTTTCATTTCTCTGAGACACAAACCAACCCTATCCAGTCCGCAAAATCCCTCAGGGTTGTTCAGATTCGATAAGGTCGTTCAGATACACGAAAGATTGGGGAGGTTGACTTACTCCGTAATCAGATAGTTTTTTGGGTGTGTCATAAATTATCACATCCCTCAGCTTATATGCAACAGCCTTGTCTTTCCCTGCATAATAGGAAAAGTAGAATTTCTTTGTAATACCTGCTGCCATCTTAGCGATTTCCCATATTTCTTTAGGTGTTCCCGTTAGTATTGCTTCTATCATAGCCTCTCCAACTACCTGCTTTTGTGGCGAAGATGCATAGAAGATAATTCGATTCACACCATCTTTTGGCTTATTTTTCCTAAATTCATATTGTTTTTTCCCTTCAAGTATGACTTTGGCATATTTAGGTTTAATCGATAATAACATTGTCGACATCGACATTGCCCTCCCGCAATATTTGCTTGAAATCATTTGGTGTGAGCCTGATCAATGCCGGATATATGCCACCATGGCTACTGCTCCAGTAGCCATTTGTATCAAGCCAGTCCATGTTGATATTATTACCTTCTCCAAAGTAACCATAATAGAGCATTTCTACGACAACCACATTTTTGTCATTATCGTATCGGTTTTTCAGTTCTTCCGCATCAAACACCGATTTGTTTCCAATTTTCCTCAGCAAGTCATCAAATGTCATGAGATGTTGCCAATTTTGCTTTACCGCAATAACATTTGTAACGATGCAAAAAGAAGTCAGGCAAGATTTATATCTTTTTACCCCGTCACCATTATGAATTCGATAAATGAATATTGGCTCTCCAACTTTGTACGGAGGCGGCGTATATTGAGCGCCAACATAAATCTTGCTCAAACCATTGCGCACATTTAGAGCTACATAATTCTGCAAAGTGTTTTTTAGTTCTGAGTACGGGAACATCGTATCGTGATAATAGTCTTTAATCATCAAATATCCCGCATTTTTGAAATCGGGGTTGATGAAAGGAAATGATTTATATGGATCACTATAATCCACATTATTTCGGCTTCGGAGAAAAACACCCTCATTATTCAAATTATAGCCAATCTTCTCAAAACCGAACTTGGTAAGCTGGGAAATTAGCACATCTTGTTTGTCGAAAGCGGTAACATAGATGTCTTCATGTCCAAGCTGTTGCCACTTCCATAATACAAGGCCAATTGCACCTTCGCCAAGGCGCTGACCACGAAAACGCTCTGCAATCTTGATCGTACTAATTTTGCACCGAGTAATTTTGGGCAAAACGCGATTTTGAAGGATAATGTGTTCAGTCTCTGATTTAATGCATACGAAAGCACCGAGGCCATTCTCATCATCGAAGACCAGTGCAGTGCGGCCCTCTTGAGCCTTTCTTGGAAACCAGTCCGCAAAGGCAGAGGTGCTGTCTGTTCCGGGGTAATCAGCTTTTAAAGAATCAAAAAAAGGATCATTCAGATTAATGTCGCTGAATTTTTTGAGAGAAAAATTACCAGCCATAAGTAACACTCCCTAAAGTGCCTTTACAAAATCAATTGCTTTTGAAAGGTCGTCAGCCCCTTCGGATATGAAGAGCTTAGCACCGATATCAGCAGCAACCTTTGTAGCAAAGGCTTTTTCTTCCTGTTGAAAGTTTTCGATACTTTGGGTTGTGACTTCAATGTTGTCTCGTTCCCTACGCCGTGACACGATTACATCCGGCTTTTCTGTCAAGAGGATGATAGCATCCGGATTAAGCATAGTAAATGTATTGTAAGCGATACGTTGCACATCGCCAGAGGCATTCAGCAGGCAGAAATGGCCGTCCAGAATAAAGTTTTTCCCGGCATCTTTGATTTCGTCCACCGCAAGTAGAAGATACTGCTGATTATCATCGATATCCGGGATGAGTTTGTCCTTTGCAAAACCAGACTGCTTTTTCCCTGCAATCAGCGCACTAGCAGAATAGGTTTCAATGCCTGTGGCCTTTTTGACTAGATTGCAAAAATATGATTTCCCTACCCCATGAACACCACTTATAAAAATCATGACTACTATAACTCCGCAATACAAATTGAGTTAATAAACCAAATATAGTTTTTCATAATAATAACAGATTAGGATGTAAAATGCAAGTCAGACTAATCCGCTAATACAATTTCTGGTTTCTTGAGTGTACGGTGCTGTGATGAATTATATCATTTGAAAGGGGTCGCCACATGACTTACACAGATCAAGAGAAAGCTGCAATCGTTGCCCAGCACAAACAAGGAACTTCTGCCAAAGAACTAAGTGTAAAATATGGAGTATGTGAGCGTACAATTTATCGGTGGATAGGAATATACCGAGAAATGGATCTCGGTAAAAAGCGAGCCTTTATCGATAGCGAATATAATATGCTCCTTCGCCGTGTCAACAAGCTGGAAAATATCATTGCCATATTGAAAGCAGTTAACTGTACTGTCCATGATTCATTGAAAGAGAAACTTCACGAATTAGAACTGCTTTATGGTCAATATGATGTCCACACACTTTGTGAGGCTTTAGATGTTTCTCGGGGTACCTTTTATAACCATATCCTCCGCAATAAGCGTGGCAACGCATGGTTTGAGAAACGTCGGGAGGAATACCGCATCCTAATCCGCGAGGTATTTGATGAGTATCATCAAGTATTAGGTGCTGAGAAAATCCGTACGATTCTCATGCAGCGAGGACATCAGGTCAGCACAAAGTTTGTAGCGGAGCTGATGCGGGAGATGGGTCTGACTAGTGTTCGTACTGCAGCAAAACAAGACTATTTAAAGCTCCAAGAACCAGAGAAGAAAAAGAATGTTCTTAGGCAGCAATTCCATGCGGATAAGCCAAATCAGATTTGGGTCAGTGATGTGACTTGTTTTAAGCTGGGAGATCGTTATCTATATACTTGCGTGATTTTGGATCTTTTTTCTCGCAAAGTCATTGCATACAAGACATCAAAGAAAAATAGTACTCAACTAATCACATCTACATTCAAGATGGCATGGGAACAGCGCTCTCCGGAAGCTGGCTTGATTTTTCATAGCGACAGAGGTTCACAGTATACATCTCATCGTTTCCAGCAACTACTCCTTGAGCGCTCTATGGTACAATCCTTTTCAAATTCTGGCAAACCGCATGACAACGCAGTGGCCGAATCCTTTTTTGCTACATTCAAAAAGGAGGAACTTTACCGAAAAGATTATACATCTGAGGCAGAGTTCAGGCGAGGGGTGGATTCGTACATAGAATTTTACAATTGTCGGCGTCCACATCGTACATTGAGAAACCAAACGCCATGTCAAGCAGAAGAGAAAGCATTGAACTGCAAGGCCTAAGGCTGACATAGGTGATGTCAGTAGGGGTTCGAATCCCGCAATTTACACGTTTTGCACTCTGATTTTGAACTGTTTGCCGCTGGCCGGTGACATGTGGTGTCCTAAGTTAAAAAAGCCTGCAGCCCTTGAAACACAAGGGTTGCAGGCAAAGAACAGCCCTACCCAATCCAAACAACTGACAACCATTTGTTCAGATAGGGTAGGGTCATTCAACGATGGCCGGGACCAACTGTACGGCAAGCACGCCCGGAACATCATGAAGACGGACGTCCGCGAGGTAGGCGACAACTATGAGGTGGATATCGACCTGCCCGGGTTTAAGAAGGACGAGATTCAGGTGGAACTGAAGGACGGCAACCTGACTATCAGCGCCGCCAAGGGTCTGGACAAGGACGAGCAGGACCAGCAGGGCCGCTACATCCGCCGGGAGCGGTACGTGGGTACCTGTAGCCGCAGCTTCTATGTTGGCGACCTGCGGCAGGAGGATATCTCCGCCAAATTTGAGGACGGCATCCTGAAGCTGACCATGCCCAAGACGGAGCGGAAGGAATTGCCCCAGGGCAACTTCATTTCCATTGAATAACGCCCATACTCTCATAAAAGTCCCCGCCAGCACTCACTGGCGGGGACTTTTCACAGTCAATGTTCCAATCGTTTTGGATGCCCGCTCGTATTGAGGAGCGGCCAGTGAGGAGAGCTGGTTGTTCAGGGGCTGATACCTATCATTTCAGCTTCAGCCCGTCCGAGAACGCACTCCCCACCTTCTCGCCCAGCTTATGGTAGGCGTTGTTGACGGGGTCGAAGGCGATGGGGGCCAGTTTAGCCACATCCACCTTTCCGTCCGGGGTGAGGACGCTCTCATCCACGCTGACGTTGACGATCTCACCCACCAAGTGTCCGCTCTGGGGGTCGTAGCTCACCAGGCGGCACTCCACAGCCATAGCCAGCTCGTCGATGAGGGGCGCGTCCACGAACTCGCTTTTGGTGGTGTGGAACCCGGCTTTCACCAGCTTGTCCGGCACGTCGTTGGCGGACACTACCCCCATATAGTCGCACTCTACCACGTGGGCAGCGTCGGCCATGTGGACGGTGAACGCCTTGCGCTCCAGGATGTTTTTGGTGGTCTTGTGCCCGACGCTCAGGCACATGGACAGCTCGGTGGTGTCGCTGATGCCGCCCCAGGCGGCGTTCATGGCGTCCGGGGTGCCGTCCGGGCCGTAGGTGGCGATGATGAACACCGGCTGGGGGTAGGTGTAGGGCTTTGCTCCAAAGTTTTTCCGCATGATGGCTTCCTCCTCAGATTATTTTGAAATGATATGTTATCCTCTGCTTTGCACCATATTCCAGATTTCTTCCGCGGTCCTGTCGATCTGCTCTTTGCTGGAAATGGACGGTGTGCCATCGCCGCTTTGGGGGCCATAGGTCCCGAAGCCCGCATGGCACCCACCCTCAATGACCACTTCGATTGTGTCGGCAGGCAGGTTGTTTCGATTGGCCGCGTATTTTTCAGCGTTGAGCACATGGTCTTCGGAGCCGCAGACCGACAAAACCGTCAAATCAGAGCCGCTCAGGTCCTTGGTGGAATAGGCGGCCAGCAGGATCAGGCCGTCAAATTCACCGCTGTGGCTGGCCGCGTAATTCGCCGCCATGGCGCCGCCCAGGGAGTGCCCGCCCAGATACCAGGCATCGATATCCGGATACTGTTGAGTGATCCCATCTGCCGCGTTCACGTCCAGCACAGCCAAATTCCAGGGCATTTTGAGGAGCACGCAGAAGATCCCTCGCTGTGCGCACGCACGCATCAGCGGCGCGTAGGCGGTGTACTCCACCTTCCCGCCGGGATAGAAGATCAGCCCGGATTGGGGATTATCGGGCAGGAACAGAAGGTTTCCATCCTCCGCCTCGCTCACTGTGATATGGCCGTCTGACGCCATGGCCTGCACCGCCGCCTCCTCGGCGTGATAGTAGTCACTCACATAGACGGCACAGCTGATCCCGCACAGCAGGATGATCGCCAGGATGACAGCGACCACCGCATATATTCTCTTTTTGCGAACAACTGCCTGCTGCCGCGTCATGAGGCGTTATCTCCCAATTCCAATAGTCGTTTGCCGATCCCCGCGAAAAAGGCCCTGTGTCCGCGCTCTGAAAAATGGACTCCATCAAAGGTCAGCTCCACGTTCCAATCATTGGCGTCCGCGAAGGCGATGCCCAGCTTTTGGGCCAGCCCCTGGTATCGCGCACCCAGGCGTTGAGAGGTCTCAACGATTTTGGGATCGTCTACCCAGGCCCCCAACGCCATGGGCGGCGGCGCGATCAGCAGGAGCTGACAGGGACAGGGTCTGCTTCAAAAGCGCCGCTAAAAACCCCTCCATCCGCTCCCCACAGCCCGCGGCGGAGAGGCCGGGGTCCTGAAGCAGATCGTTGCTCCCCAGCATAACGGTGACGATGTCCGGCTGCTGACGGCAGACCATTTGGGCAAGCGATTCAACGTCCCGACTGTTCCGGGGGATGGATCGTCCATTTTGTCCCGCGTTGAAAATGTCCCAGCCCTGTGCTTGAAGCAGGGCAGTCCACCGGACGCTTTCCGGGTATCGCCCGCCAAGGCAGGACCGGGGATCGTACCCATAGGTATTGGAATCCCCATAGCATAAAATCCGGCGTACCATGGGCTCAGCGCTCCGCATCTTGCAGGCGGACGAGGAGCCCCCGGCATCCTGCCAGAACATCCTGCCAGGTGATCTCAAAGTCGCCGGTGTACCACGGGTCCTTGACATCGCCAGGGCGGTCCGTGTAGTCCATCAGCAGATGCAGCTTGCCATCGTGATCGCCGCCGCAGATGCGGCGCATATTCCGTAGGTTGGCCCGATCCATTCCAATCAACAGATCGAAGCGGTCGCAATCGGCGCGGGTGAGCTGCCGGGCGGTCTTGCCCGCGCAGCCGATCCCGTGCTCGGCCAGCTTCCTGCGGGCTGGAGGGTAGACCGGATTGCCGATTTCCTCCCTGCTGGTGGCGGCGGACTCGATGTAGAATTGTGATTCCAGGCCAGCTTTTTTCACCAAGTCCTTCATCACGAACTCTGCCATGGGGCTCCGACAAATGTTCCCATGGCAAATAAATAGGATTTTCGTCATATCTCACATTTCCCTTTATAAGTCTACAAATGCCGTTATATCAACGGGTTTGGCGTCTTTCCCATTTTTGGTGCGCTGCCCGTTTCCCACGTAAATCTCCGTAAATCTGCATAGGTTTTCGGGCAAATGGTGTAGTAAGTGGTGTAGTAAATGGTGCAGGAACAACCCGGTTTTTTCAGTTTGCTCAACCTGCGGCATCCCGGAAATCAACGAGCTTTGCCATCTGTTCCGCTGCCCGGTCATAGCTGGCGTGAGTGTAAATGTTCAGCGTGACACCCACGTCAGAGTGGCCCATCAGGTATTGCAGGGTCTTGACATCCATGCCCGCGTTCGCCATATTTGTGCAGAAAGTGTGACGGAACACATGGGGCGTGATGTTCGGCAACGGCTGGTCAGGGTGCAGCTTACCATATTTCTTCATGGCCCAGCGCATTTCGTTCTCAATGTGAAGGGCCACCTTCGGCTTGCTGTCTTTGTCCAGCAGGATAAACCCGCTGTACCCATCCACAATCGTTTCCACCTTCACTTTCTTCCGGCGGGCAAGAATGTTTTTCAGGCTTTGGTACACATCGTCAGTCATGGGGATATAGCGGACACCACAAGCGGTCTTGGTCTTTTCCACATAATACTTTCCACTCCGCTCCCGAACAAGCTGATGATCCACTCGAATCCTGCGGCTTTCAAAGTCCAGATCATTCATGGTCAAGCCACAAAACTCGCTGACGCGCATCCCGGTTCCGAGCAAAACAACAAATTCATCATAATACTTGGCATAGGTCTTATCCTCTCGGATGAAGGTCATCCAGAGGTCTTGCTGTTCCTCGGTCATGGCCCCGCGTTTCTTTGAATCATTGGGAACGACATCCACCAGCTTGAAGTCAAAAGGATTCCGGCGGATAATATCCTCATTACAAGCCATTTGAAAGGCAGGCTTTACAACACCGCGAACGCTGGTGATGGTGCTGTAGCCTCTCCCGTCCTTGTGGAGCTTTATGATCCACTGTTGAGCATCGGAAACTTTGATGCTCCCGATCTGCCGGTAGCCGAAGTCCTCCTGCTTGACCAAGTTAAGCACAAAATTGTACCCGACCCTGGTATTATAGCGGACGCCCTGCTTCAACCCAATGTAGCGTTCCAACAGCGCGATCACGGTGGCCTGTCCAGCGGCATAGTCGATCCCATCGTTAAGGTGCTTCTGGATTTCCTTTTCTTTTTCCCGAAGCTCTTTCAAATCTGAGGAATAGATCGTCTGCCGCTTTCCGCGAATATCTGTGTACCGATACTGATAAATCAGGTCTTTCCTTTGGCTCTCTCCTGCCCGCAGCACGCGGCCTTTCGCATCTTTGCGTTTCTCGGACATTCTAAACTCCTTTCCCTGGTGGAAAGAGCCTTAAAATGACACGCTCATTATAGCACAACACGCGACATCATAGCAAGACTGCCTTTACCAGCACCGTATTAAACACATTTCGCTAAATGGAATACGCCTGCTCGATAAAAAGATCGAACAGGCGGCGTTTTATCAATCGCTTGTTTCCAACCCACAGGACGAACTTGCAGGATTCATCGTTGGTTATATCGCGCAGCTTATTTACCCCAATCCCGGAGTAAGCTGCTGCTTCTTCCAGGCTAAGATTACTCTTTTGCCAAATTGGGATTTCTTTCATAAGCAGCTCCCCATATTATACACAGCCGCGCCGGGATATGGCGGTGCCGCATAACATCTGCGGCCTGTTCCCGGCACGGCTGTTGATTTGTTTCCGTTTCGATGCAGTTTCGCCGTATTTGCCACGCATCCCCGGCGAAAGGGGGTATTGCCTCTTATTCATGGGCCGCCGCTGGCGCGGCTGTCATAACTCCACAGCATCGTTCAAAACGTGCGCCGCAGGGTTCCGTCTCAAGTCTATGGACGGGCGTGAGCAAGTCTCATTATCCCCCATACAGGTCAATGCGTCCTGGACGCGACTCCAGTTTACAAGGGCTGCGTTGATCGCTCGTACAGCTTGTCCATTTCCCCCCCTTCACAAGCTGTCGTCCTGGCGGCGCACCCTATCCCGCTGCTGCATGGGTTTTGTACCCGCAATACCGTATGTTCAGTTGTCGATGTACGAGTGAAGGGTGAAGGGAAAACGTGCCCTTCACCCTTCACAATAAAAGGGGTAATTTTAGCCCCTGCTACTCAAAAATTTCTCAAAATTTTTTTAAGTACAGCGATCCCACTGGAGATGGATGTCGAAATACGGCGCTGCCCTACCCCTTCTATCTTTGCTATCTCAGCCTCAGTCATTCCTTCCAGAAAGTATTTATGCAAACGGCGGTACTGCTTCTCCGTCAGTGCGGATCTGACCTTTTGGAGCAAAGCATTCCGCTCTTTCCGTTGCTCAGATTCCAGCAGCGGGGCAAAGAGAGCATCCTCCGCCGACGTGCCCAAAGAAACTGATTCCTCGGACAAGGAAACGCAGTTATCATAGAAGTCTCGTCCTGCTCTTTCGGTGTCTTTGTAATCACCGTCAGACCATTTTTTCCAGTATTTGAACTCATCCTCACTGGAAAAAACTTCTTGGGTCAGCCGGATATGTACGCCAGTCGTGCTTTTACATACGATGGCTTTTTGATCCAGCTTATTCAACGCAAAGTCGCTTTTTGTATCAAACATAGGGGTTTCCTCCGTTTCGATGGTTGTAGGGGCTGGGTATTTGCACATCGAAACGGAGGGTGGGCCATGGCACCCGCAGGGATACGGTTTTACTTTATGGCAAAATAAAGCGTCAGATGCTTCTAAAGTGCATCCGACGCTTAATTGGCTAATTCGACGACATTCGACATCATCGGGTTGGGTATACAAATAATTTACAGAGCTTTTTTTGAAAAATCACCCCAATATATGAGCAAAATAAACATGATACAACGCTCCTTGCGGACCACAAAAAAACGGCGGTCTTGAATTTCAAAACCGCCGTCCAACTTGTTCTGGTCTTTTAGGCGCATAGAAGCGCACCTGCCTCAACAACGGTTTTTTTATATGCTGTCTGGCAGGTTATTTTTTCTTTTTCAGGTAGATTCTTCCAATAAAGACAGTCTACCACACAAATCTCACAAAGTTATCACAAAATGCTCACAAAGTTATCACACTTATAGACACGTTTCAATTTTTTTCGACACTCTCAGGTGTAAAACGGTAGCCCAAACGGTGAACAGTCCTGATATAAACAGGCTTTTCCGGGTTTGGCTCTATCGCTTGACGCAATAGGTAGATAGGCTGTGAGATGCCCCGATCATAACCAGCCTCCATATCCCAGGCATTTGTGCATATGTGATCTGCTGACAAAATAACATCGGGATGCTCCATAAAGTACAGCAACAAAGAAAACTCCCTGGGACGCAATTTAACATTCCGCTCTTTCACCCGGACAACGCAACGTGCTGGGTCGATATAAATATCACCAAGTTGAAAGTCGTTTCCTCGACGGCCCTTTAGGTGATTATAGGCCACATAGCGGCGAAATTGAGCCATGGTATGATCCGCCGCCAATTCAACGGAACACTCGCTTCCAACACACAAGTCAGCCCCGGATTGCAAGGCAGAACGGGCAGTATTAACATCGTACTGATCTAAAAAGATAATCACAGGGGCATAGCTAACATGGCGAAGCGCAATGAGAAATTCATTACAAAGGGTTGCTTCGGGAAACCTGAGTATGGTAAGATGAAGTTGTTGCTTTTTGCAATAATGAGACGCATCAGGAGAGGTTAAGGCAATGATAAAATCGACATCCATCTCCTTAAATCTCTCCTTGATTGCTTCGTCAAACTTTTTGGGGACATCCAACATCAAGACTTGATACCGCATGATTACCTCCTCTCAACTTGCAGGGAACACCAAACGTTAGAAATATTTGCGGGGGGTTTTTACATAATTAGAAAAATTAACCACAAAGAAAGTGGGACGGATATTCCGTCCCACTTTCGCATATTTACCGATCTTCCATAAAATTCTTTAGCATTTGCGCCGCCTCTGCACGGGTGGCCTGCCCGGTGGGATCGAGGATGCCGCCGCCCTTTCCGTTGATAATGCCGTTCTCTGTAGCCCAGCGCAGAGCGTCTAATGCCCAGTCGCTGGCCCGGTGTGCGTCGGCAAAGTGCAGCTCCCGATCCGTGGCGGCGGGGCTCCCCGAATATCGCCACAGCATGACGGCCAGTTGTTCCCTGGTGATGTTGTCATTGGGGCCGAACCGCCCGTTGCCGTAGCCCCCGATAATGCCCTGGGCCTCCGCCCAGGCCACGCCCTCGGCATACCATTGGCTGTTGTCCACGTCCGCAAACGCACCTGTTAGGGCCTGGGCCGGGTTGTTCTCCAGATTGTGGAGTACCACCGCCAGCATCCCCCGGCTCATAGGCAGGTCGGGGCTGAATTGGTTCGCGCCGGTGCCGCCGAACAGCTCATGGGCACTGGCAAAGGCCACGGCGTCCGCCGCCCAGCTCGTGGCGGGCACATCGGCAAACTGCCTGCTGTTGTCCACGATCTCCAGCTTGGCGGAACCGTCCAGGGGGATGGTCACGGCGCCATTGTTCGCCACGGACTTCCGCACGACCTCCCGTGTGCCGTCCGGGTGAACCAGCACGGCCACGGTGCCGGGGGTGGTGTTGGCGGCGGGCACAGTGAGGGTCACGCCCCCTGGAACGTTCTGGATCGTCCGGCCCCCTGCCGTCACAGTCAGCTCCACGCTGCTGCCCACCTGCTCGGCGGTGACGGTCACGGTGCCGCCCGCGCTGGATAGGCTGCCCAGTCCGCCGTTGGGGATGGTCACGTCAGCCACAGGGGTGGAAACGGTCAAGCTGGCGTTGGTCTGGCTCCCGATCTGGCCCACGGTGGAGGCCGGGATGGAAACCTCGGCCTTGGTGACGCTCCCGGTGACGTTGGGGGCGATCACCACTTCCTCACTCTTGTTGGCGACGGCCTGCTTCACGATCTCGTTGCCCATGGCGGTGTTGATCGCGGTGGTCGCCGTACCGTTGTTGACGCTGGCGGTAGGGGCGGCGGTGGTCGTGGTGGTTGTGGTGGAGCTGCCCTGGCCGGTGGTGGTCACGGGGAGGGTGGAGCCGCCGGGGTTGGAGGGCACATAACCTCCGCCGCCTGTGGAGGGCTTGGCCGTCACGGACAGGGTGCCGTCCACATAGGTGATGGTCGCGTTGTAGTTGCCAGTATTGGGGACAGCCGCTCCGCTGGCGGTGATGGGATAGCTGCCCACAGTGTTCATGTCGGGGGTGCAGGTCAGGGTGGGCACAGTATCCAGCGTCTCGCCATCGGCCAGCCCGGACACGGTATAGGTCAGTTCCGGCTGTGCGCTCCCCACCACAGCGGACTTGTTCGCCGCCGTAATGGTGACGGTGGCCTTTTCGATGGTGAAGTCCACCGTGGTGCTGCCGATGTATTTTTCGCCGCCCACAGAGATCGTCAGCGTGTAGTTTCCTGCATTGATGGGGCCTGTGTCCCCGCCGCTGCTCCAAGTGTAGGTAACTGTCGCGTCCGTGACGGTCTTGCCGTCCAATGTCTTGATGACCGGGGTGCCGGTGTGGTCGATGGCTTTGCCGTTATAGGCCCGCCCGGTCACGCCCACGCCGCTGATCTCCACGGGAATTTTATCGGTGACGGTCACGGTGGCCGTCTTAGCGGCGGCGGTGTACTTGCCGTCCACGGCGGCGGTGCTGGCGGTGACGGTGATAACCGTACCTACCGCTGTCCCCTCCGGGATGGTAAATTTGCCGTCTGTGATAGGCTGTTCAGCCCCGCTCCCAACCTTGTAGGCCAGCGTAACGGCGGGAAGATCGTTCAAGGTGGCGTCATGGGGATTTGCCGCGGTGTACTTGACCTCCACGACACCATTGGCAACCTGATAGGCGGGGACGGTCAGGGTGATCTTCGGCTCGGCGGGGTTCACGGTCACGCTGGTATCAACATTTTCCGGCGTGTTGTAGTTTGCGGTATCGCTGGGGACAAAGGCCACGGGGAAAGTCCCGGTTGCCGTGGGCTGTGTGTTCCCATTGGCCCAGCTCCAGCTTCCGGCAACGGTGGCGCTGTCATTGGGGTTCGTCGCTGTGCCGCCCGTCAAGGTGCTGTCGGACAGCTTCTGGCCGTACTGGATGGCCCCCGCCGTGGGAGCAGTCAGGGTGGGCGTGGCCTTGGCAACGGTCACAGACACATTGACTGTCGCGGTGTCATAGTTCGTGTCGGTGGGTGTGAACGTCACTTCATACTGCGCTGTCCCGGCGTTGGGCTTGGTGTCGGGGGCCGTCCAGTTCCATGTTCCCGCAATCGTGATGTCCCCGGATACAGCCCCGCCGCCCGTCAGGGTGCTGCCGCTCAACGCCTGCCCGTAGGTGATCCCGGAGGCGGTGGGAGCCGTGGTGATGGAGCTGCTGGCCCTGTTGATGGTGCCGGTGGCCGTAGTCGTATTCTGAGCGAGACTGTAATTCTTCGCCTTGTCGCTGGTGAGGGTCACGGTGACAGTGACGTTCTTACCCGTCCCGGCGCTTACGCTGTCAAATTTGCCGGTGGCGGTGTAGTCTGTGCCCAGGGCCAGCGTCTCGCCGTTTACCAGCCCGGTGAAGGTTACGCCGGACACGATGGCCGTGTCTGTTCCATCGTAGGGCTTGGATGCTACTGTCGCGCTGGTGGCGGTCAGGGTTGCCTTGCTGATGGTCACTGTCAGCGGAGAGGTACTCGCTGCCGCCGTATTGTCTGTTTCCGGGATATTGGCGGTGAGGGTGTATGTCCCCGCATCCTTGGGCGTGGCGCTCCATGCAAAGGCCACGTCGCCGAAGGTCGCGCCGGTGATGGTCAGATTGGCTTCGACGGGATTGGGGATCGTCTGGCCGTCGTAGGTCTTACCGGGGTTATAGCCGTCGGCAAAGGCAATGGTGGGCTGGGACTTGTTAATGATCAGCGCCCCCGGCACATAGGTGATCTCATAATTCCCGGTCACGTCCGCGCCGCTTTCGTTCTGGATTTGCACTTCAGAGGCGATGATTTTTCCGCCGGGGACGTCCTTGGTGTCGGGTGTCAGGGTGACGCCAACCACGTGATCGCCGGTGGCAAGCCCGCGGGTCAAGATCGCACTTGCCCCCTCGCGGATAGATTCGCCGTAGCGGATAGTCTGGCTATTGGGAGCTACATACAGCGTGGCCTTGCCGATGGAGAAGGTCGTACTGACAGAGCCGGAATAATTACCTGTTTCTGTGGCGGTAACGGTCAGCGTGGCCTTGCCCACGCCCGCGTTGATGTTGTTGCTGGCGCTGATGGTGTACTGGTCGGAATCAATCTTCGTCCCGTTCAGAACGACCTCAACATTCCCTGCCTCCGGGACAATCGCCGCGCCGGTGTAGGTATAAGTGCCGGTGATGGTCACAGAGGCATTTTCCAGCATAGCTTTCCTGGTGGTGATGGACGTTCCCGCGCTGCTGGTGGAGGCGTTGTGGTTGCGGTCCGCTTTCAGACGGGCGTAGAACGTATATGCCTGATTCGGCTCAAGCCCGGTGAACGTCGGGCTTTCCTGCCACTCGCCATCGCCCCTTTTGTACTCAGCGTTTGCGATGATGGTCAGCGTAATGCTGGTGTCCTTGATGTTTTCCTCTGTTGCGGCGGGTGCGGCAGGCGCGGCCTGATCCGCATAGTCGATATGCAGATTTAGCCCAATTTGCGTTATTGCGGTGTTATAATTATCCTGTTCCGGGATACTTGCCTTGATGTTGCCATAGGTTCTGGCATCGGTGGGCGGGACAAGGCTGTCAGCAACACCATACCAGGAATAATGAATTTCCCCTGAGTATGTCTCCCCGTTCACCAGCGTCACAACCGGCTTGACATCGGCGGGCTGGCCGGTGTAGATCGTTTCCACGTCTGTGGGATTCCACGCAATCGTGGGTGTGGCCTTGCCGATGGTGTAGGTTTTTTCCACACTCCCGGTATAGTTCCCCTTGCCGGTAACGGTGATGTTTACCGTTCCGGCGTTGGTGAAGTCGGTGGTAACAACGCCGTCACGGGTATAGCTGACCTCATAATCGGTTCCTTCGGTCAGCGCGGTTTCCCCCTGCTGGACGGAGAGGGCGGGCTTCTGCTCTGTGCCGCTGTAAGTGGCACTCTCTGCGGACAGCGTCACCTCGGGCAGCGGGGCGGGATCAACGGTGACGGGCAGCGAGCACACGTTCGATGTCACATCGGCGTAGCTGCGGCAGTACACGTGCAGTTGGTAGTTTCCGGCGTTGATTTCCTGACTGCCGAAAAGCTGTTTCAGAGGAAGCGATACCTGTGTATCGCTACTTTCAAGCTGCAATTCCTCCCCGCTGTCGATCTGTACCATGAGTGCATACCCATTGGGGTGTTCCCAAGTACAGCTCACCGTCTGGTCGGTCTGCCCATAGGTCAGCTTGGGGATGGTAAATGCCGCGGTTGCCAGAGTTTCCGCCCGATAGTCGCAACTTTCGCACCCCCCGCGGAAGGTCACGGTGTTCCCGCTGACTGTGGCGGTAAGGGTGGTCGTGTGTTCGGAATGATAGCCGCAGTAGGGGCAGTCCAGGCCATGCTTGCCGCTGCCCAGGTCCTTCACCTCAACGCCTGTGTGCTGGCACTCCTGCACGGTCACGGTGCCGTCCAGCGTCTTTTGCCCCTCCAACTCGGACAGGAGGATGGGGGTGCTGCCTCTGTAATAGGCGCAGTTTTCGGCCAGCAGACTGGAAAGGGTATAGGCAGTTTCTATCTTTCCAAAGGTTCCACCGTATAATGTAAGCGTTCCGTCACTTTTTATATAAGAAACATTTCCGGTTTTGCCGGTACTGCTATCCTGGATGGTCAGATTGCCCATAGGCAAAACATAAATAGCTGTATCTGTGCTGGTGAAGTTATGTCCGGCCAAGTCCAGTGTGCAGGTAATGTTTACCATTGTGCTGCACGTTGTACCTGCGTCAGAATTGGTGCCCGGCTGCACATCGCCCAAGAGCGTGATCGTTGCATCTGCGTAATCATTCTGGCAAAACAAATTATTTTTTCCCTCAAAATTGCTTACGCCAAAATAGTCAATAACATTTCCGTCCCTCTCGGCCACCGCCACGGCGGTGATGCTGACCGTTACCGTCCCCGTGCCGTCTGCCATATTGTTATTCTCAACGAATTTCGCGGTGAGGGGGATTTCCGTACCCGGGCCTCTCGCGGCAAGCAGCACATCGGCGGCGCTGACCTCCATGGTGTAGGTGCCGTCTGCTCCCACGCCCACAGGCGCGGACACCTGGGTGTCACTCACGAACACCGCCATCTGGCCCGTGGTCGGCGGGGTGAAGCTGGCCGCGAACATGGCGGAGTTGGTGGGAGCCTCCCCGGTAGGCGTGGGCGCGGCCTTGACGGTGATGGTGTCGCCGGCGGTAAAGTCGCTGCACTCCGCGCCGTCTTTGTAGGTTTTTACCTCGCCGTCCCCGACAAACTGGGTGCCGGACTTCGCCACGGTAAAGGTCTTGCTGATGGATGTATGCCCCTCTTTGGAGAAGGTCACGGTATAGTCCCCAGCCGCTTTTACCTCTGATGGGTTGATGGCGTATGTCCAGCCGTCTGCGCTGGCTTTTACGGTGAAGGTCTGATTGAAGTAGGTGCCTGTGCCGGTTTTGGAGTCGTCAATGTAGATTTTTCCGTCCAGCTCCTGCGCTTTGCCGTTATACACCAAATCCGTGGGCACCACGATCATGTCCTCGGTGGGGTCGCCGTTGATGGTATATTTGCCGTTGGGGTCCAGGGTCGTGCTGGAATCCAGATAGCTTTCGTCCGCCAGCGTCAGTTCGCACGTCCCGGCGGAAGTATTGGGGTCGCTGCTGCCTCTGCCGAAGCCGTAGGCGGTGCTATTGGTGGAGTCATATTGTCCGGGAGCCAGCGTCACATGACCTCCGTTGATGGTCAGGGTGCCGCCGCTGCCCGACAATAACTCATTCCATTCGTTAAGCACGCCGCCACCGCCGCCAATTCCGGCTCCGCCGTAATAGTTATCACTGCCGCCTGTTGCGGTCACCGTTCCTCCATTGATGGTGACGTTGCCGCCGTTGCCGGGGTTAGGATAAGCATCTCCTCCACCAATCCCGGCACAGCAGGAACCTCCGGTGGCGGTTATGGTTCCGCCGTTAATTTCCACGGTTCCGCAGTTGGGATTGCCATCCGATCCGGTTTCATCAGGAGCATAAGTAGCGCCGCCGATGCCTGCGCCGCCCCTGTCCCCGGAAACATCCAGAGAACCGGTTCCATTGATAACTAAAGTTGCGCCAACGGGAACATAGATTCCGGCGCTGTTGTACGACTTAATCGTATTTGTTCCTTCAATGATCAGATTCATCGTTGCGCCGGGGGCGATACCCACATTTGCCGATTTGGTAATACTTAAGTTGGAAAACGTCACATCATGGGTGCCGCTTTCCACATAAATCCTTGCATCCCATTCTGTAGTGCCGGTAAAGGTATGCCCCGAACAGCCTTCGGCTTCTGCGGTTAATATATTTTCACGAGAGCTGTCTATGTTGATTTCTTCCGCAACCGCTATTGGCGCGTTGGCATTGTCCAGCGCCCCTTGCAGCTCGGTGACGCGGGACAAATCGAGCTGCCCCTGTTCGTCCTCGTTCAGCGCCGTGAACAGGTCAAGGATTTCATCAAGCCGCGCCCGCACAACCTCCGCGTTGTCCTCGGTCACCTGCTCCGGCAGGGCGGCAATCAGGGCCTCGATGGCACAGATACGGCACGCATACCCGCAGGGCTGGCCGGGGTCGGCCTGGACATAGCCGCACGCGCTGTCATGGCTGTGCTGGCAGTCCAGCAGGTTTTCTGTGTCCGCACCGATCTCGTAATAATCGCCGCCGTCCGCGTCGGGAAGGACGCCCAGGGTGTAGCACTCCGCCGTGTGCCGGTGGCCGCAGTCGTGGCCCTCGGTGGGGGCGATGTAGCCGCAGTCCTCGGTATGTTCCGGGTGGTGCTTGCAGAGGGACGGGTCTGCCTCCGTTGCAAAAGCCCAGGTGGGGCAAAGGCTCAGGCACAGGGCCAGAGCGGTGATGATGCTTAAAATTCTGCGCTTCATTGCTCGTTACCTCGATCCTTGTGTTGTTCTACGCGGTATTGCCATCTGGTCAATCCCGTCCCCAGCGTCTCGCGGCTGGCCTCATTCAAAAAGAAAAAGTAATCCGCACAATGGTGCATGGCTTGCAGCGCGAAATCCAAATCGCAGCTCCAGATCAGCCCGGTCCTGGGATAAAGCTCCCGGATATGATCGGCAATGTTTAGGCTGTCCACGCCCTCCATGGCGATCACGACCAATTCCGGCGGCACGTCCTCCTTTTGCAGCTCGTGCTGCTCCCGCAAATAGGCTTTCACATCCTCCGGGGCAATCAGCGGAGGGAGCGTCATTTTCCATATCGCGTAGATCTCCCGCATCCAGCCGGAAAAATCGCTCCGCCGCTGGGGGGTGTCCGCCAGAAGGAGGATTTCATGCTTCGGCGGCCCGGCGGCGATTGCTTTCTTGCGGGCCTCTCGCCTTTTCGCGGGCACCTCGCTTAGCTGCCAGTTGATTTCCTTCCAAACAAATTCATCCGGGGGATCGGCCACCATCCAGACCGGGCAGGTTTTACGCTCTCCCACCGGATAGGTCATACTGTATAGGCCATGACCGTAGGGGGCCTCCACGATGATCATGTCGCAGTCGATGATCCCATTGGCCATTCCGCCCAAAAGGTTGAGGTTATCGTTCTCCCGGATGATCTCCACATCGCTGCGACGCCGCAGGGCGCGCTCCGTCTTGACCAGCGGGCCGCACAGGATCACTTGGAGCTTCTGCTCCTGGTTCAAGTCCTGGGATTTCATACCCCATTCCCCCATGTGTGTCGAGCCATCCGGTGCCGCTTTTCATCCCGGACAACGCCAATCATTTCTTCCAGCGTCTCCATGTTCTCCGGGTCCTGCGTGTCCGCCGTCAGAAAAACAAAGCAATCTCCGTCACAGCCGGGGTAGTACAGCGGCACCAACCCCGCGCCCGCGTCAGACCGCACCACCATGAAATCAAAGGGCGCGTCATCCTCAATGCGTTCGTATAGTGCGCTGCCATTGGGAAAGACGGTGTACTCCACATCATCCCTGCTGTCCAGCTTCTCCGCCACACCGGGCAGAGGGCCGCAGAGGGCAATGCAGAGTTTCCCCGTATCATTTCGCATCCTGGCAACCTCCTTAAATCAAATGCAGTTTCAGGGCGGCGTCCTTGACCGCACCACGGTTTTTCACACCCAGCTTCCGCAGGACGGCGCTGACGTAGGTTTTTACGGTGGGGAGTTTGATGCCAAGAAGCTCCCCGATCTCCGCGTTGCTCTTGTGGTGGCACAGCAGCCGCAGCACGTTCAACTCCGCAGGGGAAAGCGGTTCCGGCAGGTCCCCCCGGAAGCGCAGGAAGTCAGGGTACTGCGCCGCCTGTTTCCGAGCGGCGGCGGTGAGGCGGTCCAGGAAAGCCGGGTCAGCCGTCCAGCCGCCCTTTTCCAGCAAGGGCAGGATGGCCGCGCCGTATTGGGACACGGGCCGGATGAATTGATAGTCCCGGCAGGTATCCAAGGCGGCGCACAGGGATGCTTGCCAGTCCCCGTCCCCAGCCCGGAACCGGCAGATGGCGGTGAGCAGGTCCAGATAGATGCCGTCCATCACCCTATGGGCGGCTTTGAAGTAGGGCCGCAGGGGGGCCAGTATGAGAAGCGCCTCCTGATGCTTACCGTAGACGATCTCCACCATGGCGCGGGTCATGTACTGATAGCGCAGCATTACCCGCAGCTTCAGCAGGTCTTTGGGGGCCTTTTCCCTATACCATGTGTCAACCGCCTCGTCATTCCCCTGGTACATAGCCGTCCGGCACATCAGCGCGTCCAGGTTGGGCAGGAAACGCTGGCAGTCAGGCCGCTGAAACCGCTCCCGCAGGGCTTCCAGATGCTCCATGGCCCGGTCCGCTTCCCCCTGGTCGATCCGCAGCCGTACCAGCAGGCCGATCAGGGCAAATTCAATGTCCGGGGTTCCTTTCTTCTGAATCTTTTCCAGGCGGCCCAGCAGGTCCAGCATCCGCCCGGATATTTCCTCGCCCTTCTCGAATTTACTCTCCGCGACAGCGCACTCCGGGAGAGCCACGCCGTCCCGCTTCAACAGGAAGCTGACCGGGATGCGGTACTTGCGGTAGAGAGCATCATCGTTCCTGCTCCATTCGCAGAAATCCTTGCCGCCGTTCATGATGCTGGGCAGACGGCTGGTGACGGAAAACTCCGGCATGACGATCTCCTTGCTGGTCAGCAGGTTCACCACATTGTTGAGCTTGGTCAGAATGTCGTTCACGTTCCGTTGAGGCAGACCAATGTCCAGCCACGCCAGCCAGCCCCGAACGGATTTGTAGTCTGTGTCAGACCGTTTCAGCCGTCCGGCGCAGCGTTCCAGTTCCAGATACCACGCCTCCGAAGCGTCATAATCCATGCAGATAGAAGAAAGCATACTCATCCCCGCCATCAGCGCGGGAGAGGACAATATCTGCTCCCTGGGCAGGGCGCGGTAGTAATCCTCCATCTCGTCATAGTGGGCAAGGCCGGGGTGCAGTTCGCTGTTCTTAATCAGCAGATCGGACACCTTCTGATATTCGCCACATCTGGTGTAACAGTCCAGTGCGCTTTTATAGTCGTCATGCAGTTCGTAGTAGAGAGCGGCGCGGCTATAAAGCCGGTTTTGTTCCTCTGCGCTGTACTCCCGCTCCTGCTGCCAGAGCAAATACTGGCGAAAGTCCGGCAAGAACCGGCAGTGGTGCAGATCATCGTATAGGAACATGGAAGTGTCCTGCTGCAACTCCCCCAGCAGCTCCCCGGCGTGGCTGTTGCCGGAGAGAATTTGGGCGAACTCCACATCAAAGGGTTCAAAGGGCGCCAAGTTCAGCAGGAGGCGGCGGGCTGGAGGCTCAAACCGAAGGTATACCGCCGTCCGAAAATGGACAAACAGCTCCCGCCGCACATCTGCGTCCACGGTTTCATCATAGGGCCTGCCGTCCTGCATTTGCTGGCAGAGGATGCTCATTGCCAGGGGATAGCCCATGCTGCGTTCCATAATCACGGACATTTCCGCAGGTGAGGGGGAAACGCCAGCGAGGTTCAGCACCTTCTCCGCTGTTTCCTGATCCAGCATAAGGTCTTTCATTTCAAAAACCTGCATCCTGGGTTCGTAGCGGAAGGGCATCAGCCAGCCGGGAATCGTCCCCCGGCTGAGAAGAACAAAATGGATTTCCGGGTGCTGCCGAATAGCTTCACACAGGGACTGCTGCGCGTTCGGGTTTTTCATTGCCTGCAAATTATCCAGCAGCACCGCGTCACAGGTGAAGTCCGGCACTGGTTCTGGTGGATCAGAAAGTGCATCCCACCGGCAGACGGTGTGCGGTTCCAGCAGAACCGAAGCTGCGGCGCTCTTGCCACAGCCGCAGGGGGCGGTGAACAAGATCACCTGTCGCTGGCCCCACGCCGACTTGAATTTTTCTTGTAGTTCAGTCGTTAAAACAATGTTCTGCTCCATACCCCGCCTCCCTCTTGAAATTTCTCCATGTGTACTTCAAGAGATGGCCGAGAGTTGGGGAAAGAATGGAAAAAACCCCGGCATCACAAGGCTGTGATACCGAGGCTTCTTTATTTATCGGAGTACACTCCGCAAAATTTTTGTGCTCACGATGAACTGATTGTATTTTATCACACAAAATCTTTTTGCGGTATCAGTCCAAAGTATGAATTGGGGCAGTTTTTTCAGTTTTTCTCATCGTCATTTTCGCCAAACTTTTCGTTGCGGTTTTTATCAAATTTTACAAAACGATATGCGGTGCTTCTGGACACACCCAATCGCCGCCCGATTTCCTCTAACGAGATTTTTTTCTCCCGCCAGAGTACCGCATAATCGTCTGCTTCTGCCGGACGCTCAATGCCTGGATTTCCCCAACACCGCCCCGCCGCTTTCGCCGCCGCGATGCCCTCCGCCTGACGCTGGCGAATGTCCTCCCGCTCCTTCTGTGCGACATAGGCGAGTATCTGCAAAACAAGGTCCGCCACAAAGCGGCCTGTCAGGTCCTGTCCCTCCATCCGGGCTCGGGTGTCCAGCAGGGGAAAATCCAGAACCACCACGTCCGCACACTTTTTCTTGGTGATGATCCGCCACTGTTCCAGTATCTCATCATAGTTGCGTCCCAGCCGGTCAATGCTCAGAATGTAAAGAACATCGCCGGAGCGCAGCCGCCGCAAGAGGCGGCGGTAGGCAGGCCGGTCAAAATCTTTGCCGCTCTGTTTGTCCTGATAGATGTTACTGGCAGGAATGTCGAGGCCGGACAGCGCGGCAAGCTGCCGGGCCTGGTTCTGGTCTCTGGCTGACACGCGGATATAACCATAATTCATGGCGATGCCTCCTACAATAGTTTTACCCTGTCTATTGTAGAGGACCAGGACGTACTCGGGAATTGAAAAATAGGCATGGGTGTTTTCCAACTCAGGGACAAGTGCCAAAAAACAATTTTGGAGGAAAATCCGATAAAGCGGTTGCGTTCGGCCCATAGCTGTATATAATAAAAATATGCGACACAAAAATATTTCAGAGCGGAGGATCAATATGAGCGAAAATGCGAACGAGGAATTGAAGGGTAAAAAGAAACCGGGCCGGAAAGCCATGACGCCGGATGAAAAAGCGGCGGCGGCAAAGGTGCGGGCCGCAAAGAAAGAACAGGCGAACCACATGAAGCCGGAGATCATCCTTCAGTTCCAGGACACGGATATCAGCATGGATGCCTTGGTGGAGGCGGCAAAACAGGACTTCCGCGCCGTGAAGAAACGGACGCCAATCACAAGTCTGAACCTATATGTTAAACCTGATGAGAAAACGGCCTATTATGTTGTGAATGAGAAATATGAGGGCAATATCCCTTTCTAACTCCCTCTGACATGGTATCTGAAACTGAAGGTTGAAGAAACGGGCAAGCAGGGCAAGTGTTAATACACTTGCAAGAAATGACCGTCCCGCCCCAGGCGGGACGGCCATTTCTGCTTGTTGGTGGCAGCGCCCCCAAACCCCTTTGAACAGCTCCGTGACGGAGCTGGCTGCGCGTCCCTGCGGGACGCTTTTTATCGGGCCTGCGGCCCTCCCGGACAGTGGAATCGGTCAGCGCCCTTCCTGGCGTTCCGCCTCAATATCCGTTTCAGATTTGTCGTAACCCATCAAGCGATCCACGTTGGCCTTGACCGTCAGCAGCTCCTTCATCTCGGCCCTCACTTTGCGGTACTCGGCATAGGCGGACTTCTTTTCGGCCAGGAGCGCGGCGTACTCGGCCTGCAAACTTTTCACTGTGGGCAGCTTTTTCAGCCCGGATTCATCGAAAAATTTCTTTGCCGCTTGATGCAAAAGAATATCGCCCTCATGCTCGACCTTGAACTTTTTGGAGTACCCGGCCTTGCGGTAGGCCACATACACGTCGCGGGTCTTGGCGTAGTTGATGATGTGCGTTTTCATCACAGCGATCTCCGCCATGCGCTGCTCTGCGCCCTTGATTTTTTCGGACAGGTCGTGGTAGCGGGCGGAGGCATCCGCCGCCTTTGCTTTGAGGTCGGCGTAGTCCAGCAGCCCATGCTCCGTCAGATAATTCAGGGTCTGGGCCATCTGCTTCAAATTAAAAACACTGGCCCACCGCGCATAGCCCGCGCCCTTCCCGGCCCGGAGCTTGGCCTGGATGTCCACCAGCAGATTCACCTTCGGGGGATCTGCACGGTGGATATTTTTTGCGCCGGAGACATGGGTACGCTTTCCGGCGAGAACATCCAGCAGGGCGGCAATCTCATATTCCGGCCCCAGGCTGTCCCCATCCAGCCGAACGAATCTTTTCTGCCCCGGCGCTCTCAATCGGATGGATTTTCCCCGTAGCGAAACCTCAATGCCCGCCCCAGCCAGCAGCTTCAGCAGGCCGTCCAGGTCGGCGGGCTTTTGAGCAAGGGCGGTGTCGATTGCCGCCCGGAGACGATCCCGGTGGCAGGGCGGTTTACTACCCAGCCACTTGTCATAGCTCTTACCCCTGCCTTTGGGATGCTCCACGATGGAATATCCGTTTTCAATGCAAATGGTATCACTGAGCTTCCGCACCGCCCGACCCGAACCGAGGAAGTCCCGGAATTTCCGGGTGTGATCCAGGCTGGTGGAGTTCCAAATGATGTGATTATGGATGTGGTGGCGATCAATGTGGGTGCAGACCACAAAAGCATGATTGCCCTTGGTGAAGCGGCGGGCCAGCTCACAACCCAGGCGGTTGGCTTCCTCCGGGGTGATCTCGCCGGGGACAAAGGACTGCCGGATAGCGTAGGCGATCACATCATCCGCCCCGCGCCGTCTGCCGGTCTTGGCGAGGTACTGCCGCTTGGCAAACAGGAACTCCGCGTCCGCGATCCGGCTGTCGCACTGGAAGCTGGTGATCAGCCTGCCGCCGTCCGTCTTGTGCGGATTCTCCACATAGTCGATGATATCCTGGATGGCCTTGCCCACCGTCCGGCTCTTGCCTGTGTGCAGGGGCATGATGCGTGTGGTTGCGATCAAAATCACCTCCCCTTATTTTCCCCCATCTTGGTGGGATATTGGAAAATAACTTTTTTCTTTCGCTGTGCAAATTCCAGGGTTCTGGCCGCGCCGCCCCAGCTATGGAGAACGCCGGAGATCACCACATCGCTCTCACGAACCATCCACTCGTTGCGCCGGACGATGGCATATCGCCGGGGCACCTTTTCCAGCGGCGGGTAGATGGTGCCATCATAGCGGGAGGCGTCGATCTCCCGGTCAAGATAGGGTAGCACCAGGATTAGCTCAATGTGGGGATAGGTTTCCTTCTGCCGCCGAACCGCCGCCGCAGCCAAACCATCAAAGGCTCCATAGCCGCCAAGATAAAATGTGGTGGCCCCGCCTTCGATCAGTGAGGGGAGTATGACATCCAGCCATTTTGAAAAGCCATCCGGCTTGTTGAGCTTGCTGTGGCCGCAGAATGTAACAGTCATAACCATCCCCCCGTTCTGCTGCATTATACCGCAAAATCTGCAAATAGTACAGCTACAGGGACTAATTTAATTGAACACCCTGATACAATTTTTCCGCAGGGTGGTGATGGTATGAAACTGAATCAGGCTGTGAGTAAACGGTTGGTTCAATTACTCAGCGAGAAGGAAATGACGCAGTATCAGTTATATATGAAAAGCGGCGTCCCTAAATCCACGATTGGGAATGTCATCAACTGCTCCTATGATTCCGTGAAGCTGCGGGTTATTCATGAAATGTGCCAGGGCATGGGTATCGGGTTGGATTTCTTCTTTGCGTCTCCGCTTTTTGACGAAAACAATTTAGAGCCGTAAGTCTCTACCGATGCTTTTGAGAGATTTACGGCTTTGTCATTGAATTTTCGCCAGCGAGGTCAAAATTTTCTGCGCCGCGTCCCACAGCCGCTCTTGGCCCTGGCGCAGATCCTCCATATCGGCGTCATAGACTCGCCCTGTCTCGTGGACGCGGCGGGTGAGCTGGTTGAGGTTGTTGCTGGACCGCCGTAGCAGAGACACCATCTCCCCCAGTTCCGGCAACTCCAGGTTCACCACAAAGCCGTCAATCGCCATCTTCCGCAGGTAGGCGCTGAGATTGGTGGTGCCGTACAGCTTCATTTTTGCCTGGATGATGCTCCGTTCTTCTTCCGACACATAGAACAGAAGCGGGATGGTTCGCTTGCGCTTTGCCACCGTTACAGCTCCTGCTCCGTGGCCTTGCCCTTGCCGGGACGCTTGGGCGTATCCGGCTGCTCCCGGAGTTTTTTCCGCACCGAGGGCCGACGCAGCACCAGGGGCTGAAAGCGGTTTTCATCCTGCCGGATCAGGGCATAGGTGCCCTTCCGCCCGTTCAACGTGGAGAAGGTCAGGGACTGGAAGGGCAGCATCGCCATCAGCCGGTCATGATCCTTCGTCTTGGCCCGCGCCAGGAAGTCGGGGGAGATTTGGGCCATGTAGTGGGTTTTGCTGGGGCTGTTCGGCTCCGGGGCGTTTTGGAACTCTGCCAGAATCCGCGCCGCTTCCGCTTTGATGTCCTCCCGTTTGAGAGGAAGGGACAGCAGATATCCATGCCGCGCCTCGCTCACAAACAGGTTCAGAAGGCCGGGGTGACTGCGGGTGATCAGGTAGGAGACATCCCGCCGCCCGCTTTCAAACGCGACAGGGATCGTCCGCGCCCAATCCTTGTTGGCACGGGACACACGCCCATCCTGCTCCATGTCCTGCACGGTATTTGCCAGCACATAGAGCATCCGATCATAGCCGAACCGCTTCACCACATCCTGGACCGCTGCCGCTGTATTGAGACGGTTGTCGCTGTAGTGGTCGGCGATGGCCTGTTCAATCGCCTCTTTGCAGCCGATGTTGGCGGTATGGGACGCGATGTGCTGCGTTTCCTCCCCATGCTGGTAGGCATATTGAAAAGATTCTGTGTAAACCGGGGTCTTGTCCATCTTCGTTCCCTCCCTTTTATGTTGTGTGGAACGTGCTTCGGACTTTTCCTGGGCCAGCTCCAGAATGTCCTCACGCACCACATCAATGAACAGATCCACCTTGGCGGGGTGGCTTTCCAGGGTACAGCTATCCCGGCCCCCGGCCATTCCGTACATCGGAACAGTATTGGCCCAGCTTGCGTTGTGGCCGGAGAAGCGGTTATCAAGATTTTTCTCACGGACGGTATAGGCCAGAATGAACGCCACCTTCTCCGGGCCAAACTGATTCAAAACGCTTTTGGCGGAATCCCTGGCAAAATTCATCCCATCCCAATTATCGTTGATGACCTTGTCGATGGCACACTTACAGTCAGTGAGAGCTTTCAGCGACGCCCGGTACTGCTCCAGCTCGCCGTTTTCCCGTGCATAGGCGGCGGGGTGTGGGTAAATTGGGGTCTTATCCATGTTGTTATCCTCCTTGAAAAAAATCAGCCAGGAGGCCGAAACCTCCTGGCTGTCCGTTTGTTATTCTGTTACAACTCCGGCCCATCCTTTTGAACGGTGGGCAGCTTGATGTGGAACATCCGGCAGTAGTCCCTTTGGGCTTCCAGCTCACACTCCGCGATCAGCTTCACAAAGGCTTCATCTGAGGGGGACCGCTTTCGCTGGGCCTGCCGCAAGGCGGTGATATAGTCGTGCCGCCACACCGGGGGGATGGAAACGATGCAATAGCCCTGGTTTATCAGGATCAGGTTCATCAGCAGCCGCGCCGTGCGCCCGTTGCCGTCCTGGAAGGGGTGGATGTCCACCAAGCGGCGGTGGGCATAGGCGGCGAACTCTACCGGGTGCATCGCCTCTTGCATTTGGGGCAGCTCCGCCACAAATGCCGCCATACACGCCGGAACATCCCCCGCAGCGGGGGGCACATACTCCGTCCCTGTGATGAACACCTGTCCCGTGCGGTACTGTCCGGCGGCGTCCGGGTCGATGCCATGGTAGAACAGGCGGTGCAGGCGGCGTATCACGTCCTCCGTGATGGAAAGCTCTCCGCCACGGGCAACGGTGAGCATATAATCATAGGCTTTGGCGTGGCCGGTGGCCTCGTAGCAGTCCCGGATGGGCTTGCCCCCCACGGTGATACCGTCCTCCAGCAGCACCTTTGTCTCGGAGATGGTGAGGGAATTGCCCTCTAAAGCGTTGGAGCTGTAGGTGGTGCCGATCTTATAGTAGGCGTCCAGCTCCCGCACCTCTGATTCGGAGAGCGGGCGGTAGGCGCGGATCGCCGCCGTGTTGCGGTCAATTTTCGTCAAAAGGTCGCGGTTTGCCATAATGCCCTCCCCATTCCACAGCACAGTTTGATATGGATATTTTACCACAGGCGCGAAGCGCCGTTGTGGTATATCAGTCCAATCCAGTATAATATCCGCTTTGCGGATATTATACCATTTTTGCCCGCGAAACGCAACGGGAACGGCGCACAGAATCAGGTCTGTCACAGCTCCGGCCCGGAGTGTTTGGGCGGCGCTCCCTTGTCCGGCCCCGGCTGGGCAGGGCGTTTCAGCCCATCCAGCACCGAGGGGCGCTCCCGGCCCTTTGCGGCCAGTTTCTCGGTGCAGTCCTCAATCACGTCCCGGATGTCCTCCATGTGGTGGGTCTCCACCGAACTCCACTCCCGGTACAGATCCGCCAGCGGGGTGGACAAAGCCAGCAGCGCCGCCGCCTGCTCCGTCGGAAGCTCCAGCGCCTCCATCTCCACCAAAATGTCCTCCCGGATCGTAAACTCGGCGGCATGATCCAATATCTCGTCGGGCGGCTGGGCCGTCAGCCATGCCCGGTACTCCTGCTGCTCCTTGTCCATCTTGTCGTAAAGCGCGTCATTGAGCTGGTTTTGATCCATCTGAATCGTATCCATTTTGTATTCCTCCATTCCATTTGAAGATTTTTTGTGATATAATGCGAAAAATATAGAGTTGGGGGCGGAAATATGGCGTACAGCGACGCGATGTGGGCGGAAGCAAAAAAGAAGTGCCGGTTGAATAACGAGGATATTGCCCTGGCAAAGCGCCTGGGTCTCAATCCGCGCAGCCTGATCAAAAATATCCCCAGCAAAAGCGAACCGTGGAAAGCCCCGGTGAAGGACTGGCTTCACGAGATGGATGAAAAGCGCCAGAAAAAGGCGGCGCAGAAGCAGAAGCGGAAAGCAAAGTCAGGCGGAAACACCCCCGCCTGACTTTCCCTTTTATAGTTCCTGCCCCACAGCCTTGGACGTTTTCTTGTCCGATCCCGGCTGGGCAGGCCGTTTCAGTCCATCCAGCACCGAAGGGCGGGCACACTTGGCAATGGCCTGTTCCTCATGCCTGTGCCCTCCGTCGATGTTGAGCAGGGCGTCCAGCTCCGCAAGACGGGCGGACTTCTGCCGCAGCTCGTCCTCCTGGGGGAAGGGCTTGCCCACCTCCGCCTTTGCCGCTTCCTGTTGGGCGAACAGGTTGTCAAGCTGGGCCTTGATCATCGCCAACCGCTCCGGCATCTTTTCCAGGGCGTTGTCGATGCGGAGCAGGTTGCCCCGCACATCAAGCCCCAAATCGGCCTCATGGGTCATCTCGCCCTTCAGCGCCAGCTTGTGCTTGAACAGGCTGACGCTCACCGACATGGTGAACCCGCGATAGCTGCCGATCATGACCGGCTCCGTGTCCTTGACCTCCTTGCAGGCTTCCAGCAGCGCGGCCCCCGCCGTCTCCCGATCCTCATAGGCTGTCCCTTTTATCACCATTCCGGCGAACCCCTGAGAGACCTCTTTGACGGCGGCGGCAGGTTCGGCGGTCATGGCGGTGTCGGGGGCCGTCCTCTCCCCCTGTACCCCCTCCGCAGGGGCTGACGCGGGGATCTCCTTGATGATGGTGGGGTGAGGGTGTTCGGCCAGGGTCCTCATGTCGGCCTCCAGTCCCTTGATGTAGCCCTGATACTGCCTGATCTGCTCCGGGAAGTGCTTTATCAGGTTATCCTCCAGCTCATATTGCTTGTTTTGGTGGGCCGCTTTCATGATTTTCAGCTTGGACACATCCACATCCAGCTCCATCCGCTCCTTAATGCGGGGGTCCCCGGCGCACAGGGCCTTGATCTCGGCGTAGGACAGCGCCGCCTCGTCCACATCCTCGCAGGAGCGCACCGGGGATTTGGAGGTCATAATCTGCGAGATGAACTTCTGCTTGTTCTCCACCGTCTGCCACAGGTAGGCGTCGAAGGTGCCCTCGGTGACATAGCGGTACACCCGGACGATTTTATTCAGATTACCCCGGCGCTTGATGCGGCCCAAACGCTGGATCAAATCACGGGGCCTCCACGGACAATCCAGGTCATGGAGGGCAAAGAGCAGATCCTATAGTGATAGGTAATCCTTTGAAATCATCTCCAGATTTTCCCCCACTCCAAACCGTGCATGAGAGTTTCCCCTCA
>ERZ808041.480-NODE-480-length-30484-cov-3.973526_pt1 | contig 30484 bp, 21 predicted proteins | sample MGYA00380192_ERZ808041 | MGnify/ENA primary metagenome ERZ808041 (study PRJEB31490, sample SAMN06133412) | mouse gut metagenome | isolation source: Z1_1 | host: mice | place: China: Chengdu | collected 2015-05 ...
TCCATCGTAATGCCAGGCACTGTTCCCGGCGCCGGAAAAAGCAGCACATCCGCCCCGGCCTCCCGAAAACGCCGGACATCTTCCTTCGTCATGATCTGCTCCGCGGCTTCCGCCAGCACTCCGGCCGCGTGCATCTTGCCTGCTGCCAGAATAACTCTGTCACCAAGCTCTTCCCTATACAGCTTAAGCGTCGCCTCAATGGCCTCATTGCTGACACCCATACCCGGATTGCCTGTCAACAGGATCAGATCCACACCCATATCGCAGGCGCGCCTTGCATTCTCCAAAGTGGCACGCCGTCCGGCGGACATCTGCCACAGCGGATCGGTCTGCGCCTCCTCTCCCACATCCGTGGGTTCCAGATTAATGCCCACGGGCCGCCCCGTCAGCTGCTTGATCAGCCGCACGGTATCCTCCGGTTTTCCCGCCGGCAGCCCCTCTATCTTCGGCGCATTGACATCGAACATATTCAGAAGCAGGAAATCCGCCCCCATCGCCGCCACAAACTCTGCGTTGGTCACATCTCCCAGCATGGGCCGTACCGTGCCGATCGTCTCACAGAGCAGCACGCGGCCTTCACTCCTGCGCACAGACTCCAGAAGCTCCTCCTTCGAAAAACCTACAAAATCCGACGCACAGCAGTCCAGCATTCTTTTTGCCATCATATCCACCTCCTCTTCCTTCTTCTCCTATTCTTACTCCGTTCTCCTGCCTTTATACCAGTCCCGATACCGTCCCTTCAATGAATGACGTATTTTCTTTCTGTTCTCTCTGTTCTTTCTCTTTTATCCCTGTTCCGATGCAGTCCCGCAATGGCGCTCCTTAAAAATCCGTTATCCAAAATATATCTTATTGTACAACAAACATATACCGCTAAGCAACACCTGATGTGCCGGCTTAATCAGCAGTTTCCTCAAAAGGCAGCACAGTCCGAACCTCCACTCCCTTCCTGTGCCGCACCCTCACCGTCACCGCCCCGCTCTGCTGCGTCCTGTAGATCTGGCACCCCTGCGCCGTAAGCCGTTCCAGAAGCGCCTCATGCGGGTGCCCGTACCGGTTGTTTCTGCCGGCAGAGATCAGCGCAATCTTCGGATTCAGCTTCCGCAAAAACAGCTCTCCCGTCGAATTCCCGGAACCGTGATGCGCTACTTTAAGCAGCGTAACATCCTGCAACTCCCCTGCTTCCCGGATAAGCCCTTCTACGCGCTTCTCCCCCGCACCTTCCAGATCTCCCGTAAAAAGTGCCGTAAACTCGCCGTAACGCAGATGCAGCACTGTAGAATAGGCATTGCTGTCCTCCGTGTTCCACCCTTTCTCCGGGTGCAGGCAGGTTAACATAACATCACCACATTGCAGACGGTCTCCATACCCGATGTATCCCACCGGTACCCCGGCCTGCGCCGCCAGCTCTTCCAGCTCCCGATAGCCGTCGTTACGGCCTGCCGTTCCCACATCCGGCAGATACAGTGTACCGATCGTGAATCTGCCTTCTCCGGCAGCATCCCCCGTCTCCTCCAGCAAAGCACAGATACCGCTTATATGATCCCTGTCCGGATGGGTGACCACTACGGCGTCCAGATGCGACACGCCCTCAAATTTTAAAAAAGGAACAATCTGGTACTTCGCCACATCACTTTGATCGGAGCTGCCGCCGTCGATCAGCATATGGATGCCGCTGTCCTCCGACAGGTAAATACAATCTCCCTGCCCCACATCCACCATGGTGATCTGCAGCCCCTGCGGCAGCTTCAAGGTAAATGTGAGCAGCGCACACGGCATACCCTGCCAGAAAAGCAGCTTCGGTATTTTGCCGTTCCACACCACAAGCACCAGAAGAATGCCGAAGAAAAGCAGTACCTGCCACAGTTCCGGATGGCCGGCCGCCCAGGTATGTCCCGGCAGACGCATACAGACAGTACAGCATACCTCATAAAACCACAGAAGATAATGCACCGGCAGGGCTGTCACTGCCCCCAGCGGCAAAAACCAGGCCGCAGCGCCCAGTCCTGCCAGACCACCCAGCAAAACCAGCGTCATGCAGGGAATCACGATCAGATTCAAAAGCACCGAATAGGGCGGAAATTCATAGTAACAGCACAGATACACCGGCAGCGTGGACAGAGAGATCACAACGCCGGAGAAAACCGCCCTCTCCGCCCGGCTCTTCCCAAACAGATTTCTCTCCGCCGCCGGCAGCAGGATACCGATGCCGCAGACCGCCCCGAAAGAAAACAGAAAACCGCTCTGCTGCAGATACAACGGCTGCTGCAGCAGAATGATGAGCGCCGACACGGTCATTGCCGTCAGCAGGTCATAGGTCCTGCCGAGCATGCCCGCCAGCAGGTGCATGACAAACATGACATAGGCCCGGAGCATGGAAGTTCCCATTCCCGTCATCGTGCCGTAGCAATACATAAGGCTGCTGCATAATATTATGTCAACCGCATATGGCAGCCTGATCCGCCGAAAAAGCCGGTGGCATCCCATACCGATAATGGACAGATGCAGACCGCTGATCGCCAGAATGTGGATGATGCCGCTGGCCCTGTATAATTCTTTCAGCTCCGCATCCAGCGTCCCCTTTTCTCCCAGAAGCATGGCCTTCATAACAGAAGCATCCTCCCCGTCATAGCAGACGTCCAGCAGCAGGGACAGATATTCCCGCAGCCGGTACATCCTTTCTTTGAAGACACTGTATGCGCTGCTCCTGGCAAGCAGCACACTGTCCATCATCCGTCCCTGCTGCCCCTGCACCGCATAATGATCGGCCGCGTCGAACGCTCCCGGATTGGTGGCATGGGTAAAAGAGCGCCAACTTCCCCGCACCATCACAAGGCTGCCCGTCTGCGGCATATCCTCTTCCTTCATATAACATATAACGCCGGTGATCCCGTCGGCGTCTTCTCTTCTCAGCTTCTCTTTCTCTGTCTTCCAGAAGCTGCGTAACGTATGTAGATCTTTCTTTGGAATCTTCTCTGAATCTGTCAGGAATTGTTCCAGAACTGTTATTTGACTTGTGTTTAGAATTACTGCATCGGATAAATATAGGACAGGCGTTTTGACGTCCCGTGATAGCCTGTATTCCTTCCATTCCACAAAACCGGCCGCCACGATCTGCTCCCTGTCCAGGGAATCGCAGACCGCCGCGCTGCCCGTCCTGCAGAAAATCACGAGCCAGACCGCCGCCACATATACCAGTCCGATCAGGCATAATGGTCTTCTCATTCTCTTCCTCATATCTTCCTGTTTACTTTATCGTTACGGTGTGACCAGCAGATCCAGATTTCTCTCAAACAGATTGTTCAGATCAATCTTCTCCCGGTATGTTATGTTCGTCTCTCCGCCGATGGATATCTGCACCTTATTGACATTCGACAACTCAACCAGAGAATTGGTGATGGAATAGATCGTCACCTCCGCACTCACGCTGTTGGGCTGGCTCAAAAAATCCGAGCCTAAGTTTACATAACATATACCGTCTTTGACCGACACACTTATGATCTTCGTAGACGGATTGATCGTGGGATAAGCCCCTTCCATGAGCGGCCCCTTCACAAGCTGCTCCACCACCAGCTTTTCCAGGGAAATATTGCTGTTGTATACCACATTACGGCGGTTCTCTTCCACCAGGCCGGTTCCGTCCTCATTGGCATAGTACAGCTTGAGATTCACCTTCTCATAGGCATTGATCTCGTCTCCCGCATTCTCGATAAAAGAATCCGCATTCATCGTACCGATGGCCATGCCGCTGCTGTCCGCCAGCATCTCCCCCTGCACGGTAAAAGAAACAAGACTGATCTCCGGTATCTGCGTTACCGTCCGCACGATCGCCGCCCTTGTCAATACCTCTTTGGTAATATCCATCGACTTATACTTGTCATCGAAATTCATCGTCAGCTGACCGTTCTCCAACGTGTATCCCAACAGCTTGAAACCGTCCGCCAGCGGCGCCTTGTAATCCAGCTTCGGCGGCAGCGTCCCCAGCTGGCCGAGCAGCTCCTGCAGCAGCTTCGACGAATCGGTTGTCTCGCTGACATACTGCCTCGTCAGGGTATTGGTCTCCTCATTGTTTACATAATATATATCATATACGCTGCCGCTCTCCGCTTCCTGCTCACTTCCACACGCCGTACACACCAGAAGCAGCAGACATACAGCCGCTGCGGCTTTCAATTTCCATCTCATACGCATTACTACTCTTTTCTTTTCTGTTATACCGGAATGTACTTAAGCGGTATCCTGATCGTGAACGTCGTTCCTTCTCCCTCAATGCTCTCTGCCTTGATCGTGCCCCTGTGCATAAGGATCGCACTTCTGGTGATCGCCAGCCCGAGTCCCGTCCCGCCGATCTCCCGGGAACGCGATTTATCAACGCGGTAAAATCTTTCATAGATATGATCTATACTCTCCGCCGGAATGCCGATGCCGGAATCTGCCACCTCCACCGAAAAGTACTGATGGTCCGCATCCAGCTTGACCCGCACCCAGCCGTGCTCCTTGTTGTACTTGATCGCATTTTCCACCAGATTGGAGATGACCTGCGTTATCTTCACCTCGTCCACGGCCGCCGTGACCGGACGCACGCTCTCATAAACTACCTCCACATCCCGGTTCTGCGCGATCGGCCGCAGTCTGCGCATGATCAGCTCCACCAGCGCATTGATATCCACTTCCGTGATATTTAAGTCCGCCGCAGTCCTGTCCATCTTGACCAGTGAAAGAAGATCCGTGATGATCTCATCCTCCCGGTCGATCTCCTCTGCAATATCCGCCATAAACTCCTGATACAATTCCACCGGCACATCCTTCTGGCTGATCAGTGAATCCGCCAGCACCTTCATGGAAGTGATCGGCGTCCGCAGCTCATGGGACACATTGGACACGAATTCCTGTCTGGACGTATCCAGCACCTTCATCCGCCCCAGTACCCTGTTAAAAGCATCGCCGATATGTTCTGTCTCCACACAGTCAGTGACGGAGATCGGATCGCTGCTGTAGCCCTCCTGCGCCTCGTCAAGCGCTTCCGTGATCTTCTCAAAGGGTCTGATCAAAATCTTGGCGGCCAGCACCGAGACGATCGTCGTCGCAATGATCACGATAACCTCCACGATCAATGCCTTGCGGCTTAAAATCTCCATCGTCACGCTGATGCTGTCCGTTGACGCGCTGACCAGCATCACACCCCTTACGATTTCTTTCCGCTCTTTGGCCTCCTTCTCGTTGCCGCCGAGAGTGACCGTCTCCGTGATCGGGATCGTCATCTCCACGTAGCCGTTGTTCCTGTCATAGCGGCTGGTGTTCTCGCCTTTGATACAGCGCACCACTTCCTCGGAGATGATCGTCTTATTCTCGCTGATACCGTATGTGTCCTTGACCACCTTAAGATCATTGTTGATCACCAGCACACGGCCGTCATAAAGGCTGGAAAGCTGATCCAGTTCGGCATTGATCACTTCGGAAGAAGTGTCCTGCAGATAATAATATGTGATCAGGTGATTGGCCAGAATCCTGAGCTGCGTGGACACGTCGGAAATCTTGACATTGACCGCACGCTGCTCATAATTCTGTAGAATCGCATACCGCATACTGACACAGGGTATCAGTCCTACGATAAGCAGGATCAGAAAGATTCGTGATTTCAGACTTCTCAGAATTTTTATATTACGCAGTTTGTTCTTAAGCAAAATAGTATCCCACACCCCATTTGGTTCGTACATAGACCGGATCGCTGGGGGTATTCTCGATTTTCTCTCTCAGTCTTCTGATATGTACGTCTACAGTTCTCACATCGCCCGGATAGTCATTCCCCCACACGAGCTTCAACAGATTCTCCCTGCTGTACACCCTGCCCTGATTTTTCATCAAAAGCTCCAGCACCTCGAATTCCTTGGCCGTCAGATTAATCTCCCTGCCGTCGATATAGACTCTTCTGCTGTCGCAGACCAGACGCATACCGCCCTTCTCCACGACTCTGGCGTTGTCTCTGGATTCACCGCCTCTGACAGTCCTGCGCATGATCGCCTTGATCCGCGCCTTGACCTCCAGTATGTTAAAAGGTTTGGTGATATAGTCGTCGGCGCCGTAGTCAAGTCCCAGGATCTTATCCATGTCCTCGCCCTTGGCGGTTAACATAACTATAGGTACATTGGAAAATTCCCGTATCTGCTGACACACTTCGAATCCCGTCATCTTCGGCAGCATCACATCCAGCAGTACCATATCGTAAGCGTTGTGCCGCGCCAGTTCCAGCGCTTCCTCCCCGTCATAGGCGCAGTCCACTTCCATACCGTCCTGCTCCAGACTGAAACGGATGCCCTTCACAATCAATTTCTCGTCGTCAACCACTAATACTTTCTGTCCCATTCCCTCTTACACCCCTGACCGATACAATCTCATATGACACTTCGGACTGTTATCGTTAATTTACTGTGATGCGGTCTTTTATTTTCGCATAGGTTCCTTCCTTAATGCCGCTCACATTCATGATCTCTTCTATGGAAGAAAACCCGCCGTGCTCCTGCCTGTATGCCGCAATGGCCGCCGCCCTTGTGGCGCCGATCCCCGGAATCTCACACAGCTGCGCCTCCGAGGCCGTGTTGATATTGATCCTGCCGTCCGCTGCCGCGGATACCGGATCCGTCTGCCCGGCGCCGTCCCCTGTTCCGGCGTCGCTCACGCCGTATCCGGCCTGCTGCACACCGGCCTGTTCCACGATACCGATCTGTCCTGCTTCCGTCCGGCTGTCGCCGGCAGCCTCTTCGACCTGCTCCACCGTCGGAATCACCAGCTTTGCGCCGTCGGAAAGGCGCTGTGCCTGGTTAACATAACTTTCATCCGCATCCGCCGCAAAACCGCCTGCTTCCTGCACTGCTTCATAGACCCTGCTGCCCGCCGGCAACTCATAGACGCCGGCCTTCCTTACCGCCCCGCAGACATGCACCCAGATCACTGTGCCGTCTGATGTCTGCGCTCCGCCGCCAGACTGTGCGGATCCGTCGACACCCGTTCCGGTTGCGTACTGTCCGGCCTTTGCCGCCTCGTCCCCCGCCGTGCTATACTGGCTCTGGCCCGCCTGCTGCCCGCTTTCCGGCTGCGTCTGTCCCTGGCCTGCCTGCTGACCGCTCCCTGACTGCGTCTGTCCTTGACCAGCCTGCAGCGCACTCCCTGACTGCGTCTGTCCCCGGCCTGCCTGCCCAGCCGCCTGCTCCTGCATCCGCTCCGAATCCGTTCCGGCTGCTTCCCCAGCAGGAAACTGACCGGTCAACCCCGGCTCGCCGCCTCTGCTCTCGTCCGCCATATCCGCCGTCTCCAGCACAAGCTGCTCCCGTCTGGTACATCCGCCCAGCACAAGTGATACACCGCTTACCGCCATACACAGCGACAGGATCACTGCCGCTTTTCTTTTTAAATTTTGTTCACACATAATTTCCTTTCCGGACGTTGTCGTCCCTCAAGGAAGTTCCCGCTGTGCACTGTATTTCCATTGTAAGATAAATTGGCAATTATGTCCACTTAAAAATCACAATTCCGGCAATCGCCACGCCCATTCCCACGATCTTGCGCATCTCCAGCGGCTGCTTTTCCACGCCAAAAAGCCCGAAAAGCTCGATCAGATACGCCACGATCAACTGTGAGATCACGATGATCATCACTGCTCTGGCCGGCCCCAGCATCTCCATACCCTTGATCACCGTATAGGTGATCACCGCGCCGATCGCGCCGCCCAGAAGCATGTACTTCGGTTCCACCTTCCACAGCGTCGTAAAAGAAGACCTGTCCGTGACAAGCCACGATGCCAGACAGACAAGCAGCGCCGTAAACTGTACGAAGGCATTGGCTACCCAGATTCCGGAAGTCTTCGTCACCTGCGTGTTGAACACTCCCTGTATACTCATAAGCGCTCCCGACAACAATGCGATCAAAAACCCAAACATAAGATTCCTCCTTCAAGTCCATTCTGTCAAAAAGAGACAAAACACTGTCCATGCTTTGTCTCATTTTTTCCGTTTCCTCTATGAAATATGCATTGGCAGGACGCCTTTTTATTCTTCTTCCCCTTCCGTCGTCTCCTCATCCACGTACTCTTCCACGACTTCCTCTGGGACATCAATGTATTCCTCTTCGTATTCCCCGCCGATCACCTGCGACATGATCTTCTCGGACAGCGCCTTTAAGCCACTGTTGGCGTCCTCTCCGCCCCAGATCCTGGCAAAAGTAATCTCCAGTTCCACCCAGAAATTGCTCGTCTCGATCATCTTCGGCATCGGGACGGAACTTTTGTACTCCTGTAAAAAGGCTTCCCGGTTGGCATCCGCATAAGTATCTCCCACATTGCCGACCGGCAGCTTTCCCGTTCTGTCAAACAGCGTATCGCTGGCGTGCTGTGTCAGATAGACCGCAAAATCATTGGCCATATCCTTTTTCTCGGAATAACCGTTGACGACCACGCACTGTGTCACGGACAGGGAGGCCGACGCCAGTTCGTCGCTCACATCCGGCAGCATGGAAATCCCGTACTCATATGCAAAATTCCCTTCCGCCTTCGCCGTCTCGATCTTGGACAGGGCGTCCGACGTGGCCACCGTATAGACGATCTTACCGTCCATAAACTCCTGCAGCACACCGTCATAGCTGATCTCCTTCGTGTCGATGGAAAAGAACTGGTTTAAGTCCTGATAAACCCGCATACACTTGATCGCATTTTCATTATAAATATGGATCGAGTCGGCCTGGTCCCCGTTGGGGCCGCCTACATCTATGGCGCTGCCTACAAAGAAATAATTATAGAAGATATCGGACACGTCCCACTTGAAGACTCCCTCCACCTGCTCCGGCGCATCGTATTCATAGGCAAAGGTAAGAATATCGTCAATCGTGTCCGGCAAAGCCTGTTCCACTCTTGCCTCCACCGCATCTTCCATGCTGTCTGAAGCCTCCGCGTCACCCTCTTCCCGGCCTGCACTCTCACCGTCAGCCGAGGTGCTCTCTGTCCCGGCCTCCGACGCCTCGTCAGCCTGCTGCTGCGCTCCCTCCATATCCTGCTGCGCCTCGATCTGCGCCCGCGCCCAGTCCTCCAGATAAGTCCTGTTATACAAAAAACAGCTTGTCTCAAAATAAAACGGGTAGGCGATCTGCTTGTCACGATACGTCACCGCCCGCACCGCCGTCTCCGGATACCACTGTTCCATGGTCAGCGTACCCTCCGGCAGCCTGACCTCCGACGCAAGCCCCGCCAGATATGCCTTTTCCAGAGAATCGTTGCTTATGATGTACAGATCCGGCACTTCCTCCGTGTGGAGCGCGGCCTGGTTGACCGTCTCCAGATATTCCCTGCCGGACGTATAGACCGGCATCACACGCACCGCATCCTGATACTCACTGTAAGCCACCGCCACACTGCTTAAATAATCCGTCAGCGCTTCATCCGTGTACCACAGATAGATCGTCTCCCTGCGCGCAAACAGCGAATCCTCTTCCTCCTCCGTCTCCTCAGTATGTCTCATCGTCAGCCCGAAATGACCGGCGGCATACACCCCGCCGGCACAAAGTACGATGATCAGAATCGTGATTAATCTTTTTCTCAGCGTCACCTTTTTCTCCTTATATCTGTTCTTCTCCGTATACTGCCGCCCGGATCGACTCACGCAGGATCCGCATCATCTCGTCCACATGCGCCTTCGTGATCACAAGCGGCGGCACGAATCTGATAATGTCCGTCCCGGCATTGATCAGCACCAGCCCCCTGTCCATCGCCCGGGTAATGATATCGCCCACCGGCCTGTCAAAAACAAGTCCCTGCAGCAGTCCCACACCCCGGTGTTCCTTCACGCAGTCGAATTCCTCCACCAGCCGCTTAAGATTCTCTCCCAGACAGGCGCCCGTCTCCTTCACATTTTCCAGTACCTTCTGTTTCTCAAAAAGGTCGATCACCCTGCTGACAGCCGCACAGGCTAACGGGTTGCCGCCGTAGGTGCTGCCATGATCTCCCGCCACGAGAGAATGTGCGCCCACCTTTTCCGTCATCAGAAAAGCACCCACCGGCACGCCGCAGCCCAACGCCTTCGCCACCGTCATCACATCCGGTTTGATTCCGTAGCGCTGCCAGGCAAACATATGGCCCGTCCGCCCCATGCCGCACTGGATCTCGTCCAGCATCATCAGGATATCCCGCTCGTCGCACAGCTTACGCACCCTGCGCATGAAGTCCTCCGTCGCCGGATAGATACCGCCCTCTCCCTGCACCGTCTCAAAAAGGATCGCACAGGTCCTGTCCGTCACCTGCGCCAGCACGCTGTCGAAATCGTTCAGATCGGCAAAGCGGATATTCCCGATCATCGGCTCGAAAGCTTCCCTGTAATGCGGATTGCCCGTCACCGACAGCGCGCCCATGGTCCGTCCGTGAAAAGAATGGTGCATGGCGATGATCTCATGATCCGTCTTCCCATCTTTCAAAAAAGCATATTTTCTGGCCGTCTTGACAGCCCCCTCAACAGCCTCCGCACCGCTGTTGGTAAAAAATACCCGGTCCATACCGGAAATCTTCGTCAGCTTCCCCGCCGCCTCGATCGCCGGCATATTATAGTAATAATTGGACGTGTGAATGATCTTGTCAATCTGTTCCTTCAAGGCATTGTTGTATTCTTCATTATGATACCCCAAAGCAAACACCGCGATACCGGACACAAAATCCAGATACCGCTTTCCTTCCATATCATACAGATACACGCCGTCCCCTTTATCAAATACCACCTGGTAACGGTTGTACGTATGTAAAAGGGCTTTCTCCGCCTCGTCAATATACTGCTGCATTGTTGTACTCATTCGCTTATCCCTTTTCTTTTCTTATCCGAGCTCTTCTGCAGGGCTCTTTGCTTCTCTGTGTCTTATTATTTCCGGCTTTACCTGCCCAAACGGCTGCCTGTTCCGGAACAGTGTCCGCTATACGGTATCCTCATCCGAGATGATGGCCGTCCCGATTCCCTGATTGGTAAAGATCTCCAGCAGCAGACAGTGCGCGATACGCCCATCCAGAATATGCACCCGGTTAACGCCTTCCCTGATGGCATCCGTACAGTTGCTCAGCTTCGGCAGCATTCCGCCGCCGATACACCCGCTGCCGATCAACTCGTCAGCCGCAGACGCCGTCAGCCTTGAGATAAAACTTCCCTTGTCATTGATGTCCCGATACAATCCCTCGATATCTGTCAAAAATACCAGTTTGTCCGCTCCCACAGCCTTGGCAACAGCACAGGCCGCATCATCCGCATTGATATTGTAAGTCATAAAATCCCGATCCAACCCCACAGGCGCCACGATCGGCAGGAAATCCTTTTCCAGAAGGTCATAAAGCACCTTGGGATCCACGCTGCAGATCTCACCCACATAACCGATATCTTCCCCGTCCGGACATTTCTTCGTACACTGCAAAAGCCCTGCATCCTTGCCGCTGATACCCACAGCCCTGACGCCCAGTTCTTCCACCATCCTGACCAGATTCTTGTTGACCTTATTCAAGACCATCTCCGCGATCTCCATGGTCTCCGCATCCGTCACCCGCAGGCCGTTCACGAACCGCGCTTCCTTGCCCACCTTGCCGACCCAGCGGCTGATCTCCTTACCGCCGCCGTGCACGATGATCGGCTTAAAACCTACCAGCTTAAGCAGCGTAACGTCCTTGATCACATTCCGCTGCAGTTCCTCGTCACTCATGGCGCTGCCGCCGTACTTCACCACGATGATCTTACGGTTAAACTTCTGAATATAAGGCAGGGCCTCGATCAAAACCTCAGCCTTCCCCAAAATCTTATCCATTTCCTTCTGTTCCATGATCTCACTGTCCTTTTCCATTTTCTATATCCTGCTGTGTCTTCCTGTATCCTGCCATATCTCCGGTACGCTTCGCGACATAACAAATTTCTGCTTCGGTTCTGCAAAATCAACTCCTGTAATCCGCATTGATCTTCACATACTCGTAGCTCAGGTCACACCCCCAGGCTGCCGCCTCGGCATCACCCATATGCATATCCACCAGCACCGTGACCTCCGGCGAAGCCAGCACCTGTGTGGCCTCCTCCTCGCTGTATTCCACCGCTGAGCCGTCCCTGTAGATCAGGATACTCTTTTCCGCATTTTGAAAATACAGCTCGATCTTCTCCGGGTCAAACTGTACGCCCGAATATCCCAGCGCACATAAAAATCTGCCAAAGTTCGCATCATGTCCGAATATAGCCGCCTTACACAGACTTGAACCGATCACGGACTTACTTAAGATACGCGCCTCCGCCCTGGTAGCCGCATGGATCACCTTCGCTTCAAAAAGCGCGGTCGCCCCCTCGCCGTCTCCCGCCATCTTCTTTGCCAGCGTCGTATTGATATAGTTAAGCGCCTTCCGGAACTTATCGTAATCCTCATTCTTACAGGTGATCTCCGGATTGCCCGCCAGACCGTTAGCCAGTACTACAAGCGTATCGTTGGTGGAAGTATCTCCGTCCACAGAGACCATATTAAAAGTATCTTCCACATCTTCCCGCAGCGCCTCCTGCAAAAGCTCTTTGGAGATAGCCGCATCCGTGGTCACAAAGGCAAGCATGGTGCACATATTCGGATGGATCATACCGGAACCCTTGCACATGCCGCCCACCGTCACAGTCCTGCCGCCCAGCTCGACCTGCACCGCCGCCTGCTTGGATACCGTATCCGTGGTCATGATGGCTTCCGCCGCCAGCGTACCCGCATCTTTCGTAGCAGCCCTGGCCGCCGCCAGCTTCTCCACGCCTGCAAGCAGCTTCTCCACCGGGATCTGATTCCCGATCACGCCTGTTGAGGCCACCAGCACCGCATCCGGAGAAATCCCCATAAGCTGCGCCGTCTTCTCCGCCGTCTGTCTGCAGCAGTCATATCCCTGCCTGCCGGTGCAGGCGTTGGCGATACCGGAATTCACGATCACAGCCTGCACCGAAGAAGCGTTCTCCACGATCTCCTTATCCCACAAAACCGGCGCTGCCTTCACCACATTGCTGGTGAAAACACCCGCCGCCCTGCAGGGCGTCCGGCTGTATACCATCGCCATATCCTTTCTGTTCTGATATTTGATCGCAGCCTCGATCCCTGCAGCCTCAAACCCCTGCGCAGCAGTAACGCCGCCCTCTATTATCTTCATCGTCCTGTAATCCCTTTCTTTTCTAACCTGTTTCGTTTGCATCTCCGTCTTTCTTTTTCACACTGCCGCCGCGCACCGCTTCTTATTCTAATACATTTCACTCCGGTTGGAAAGACCATTTTTCAGCCTTCCGGATCAATATCGGGAATCTCCACAGTAACTTCCGTCTCCCCGGCCATCTCAAGGGGATCCGTCTGCTCCTCCTTCCCGTCCTCTTCTTCCTCCCACAGCGATTCATACTCTTTGTGCTTCTTATCCATGTTCATCGCGGCCATCTGTTTGGCCGTTTGATAGATTTCCATATTGAAGTCCATCAGCTTCTTTTCATCCGAAGCGGGCACCTTGTCACCATTGGCGATCCTTCTGGCGATCTCCAGGCATTTGGCTACCTCTTCCCCGTACTCTTCCATGGCCTCTCCCTGCTGTTTCGCCGACTCCGCATTGGCAATACCGGTCTCCAGCTCTATCACCTGATCCCGTAGCTTTATATGCTCCTCGATCTGTTCCTTCACCTTGTCGATCTGCTCCTGCAGTTCCTGGGAACGCTTACGATATTCCTCCGACAATTCGAGCACTACCCCGGAACCGCCGTTCCACACTTCCTCCTGCGAGCTGTATTTGAATTGTGCGTCGTTTTCCTCCCTTGCTTTCAGCAGCTTCCTCTGCCTGTTCCGCAGCACCTCCAGCTGCGCCGTGTATGCCTGCCTTGCCTCTTTGATCTTCATTGTCCTCATTTTTAACCCCTCCATGCAGTCTGCCTCACAACGTTCTCTACCTTCTATATCGGCATACACAGTTAACCTGCAAACCACCTGCATCATCTGTTCATTTACCGTAAGCCTTTATCTATACCCCTTACCGGCGCAGGCGATACACCCTCGTCCTGTTTGTTCCCACTGCTTCGACATCTTCCATTTCAGAAAGCAGCGCTCTCGTTCTGGCTGTACTCAACTCCAGAAACTGCGCAATATCGCTTGTTCTTGCTGTTTCGTGTTTTTGTAGATACAGCCTGATCTTTTCCATATTTTTGCCTGTTTTTATCGCTTGTTTTTTATCGCTTGTTTTTATCGCTTGTTTTTTATCGCTTGTTTTTATCGCTTGTTTCTCGACAAATTTTAAAGTCAATGAAGTCCTGTCAGGCTCAAAACTTTCTTCTATGATCGGTTCCTCCCAGCCTTCCTCCTCCCATACATTAAAAATATTTGGCACACCGCTTCCCGCATGTTCACCAATATCTATCATATTAAACATTTTCATCAGGCTTTTATTTCTGGGATCCGATCTGCCACCAAGACGCATCTGTTCCTTGCCCAGCCTGATATAGCCCGGGTTTTCCAATATAAGTTTATCGCTCTCTTTCAATATGATAACACCATATTTTCCATAAAAATCCGTGTTGATAATGCAATTCGCCAACGCCTCTCTCAATGCCCTGTGCACCGGCGTATCATCGATCCGAAATCCTCCCTTCATTTTAAAAGGCACTTTGATGTCTTTGATGATCCTGTTATATACACGAAAGTAAAAGTCAAATAAATTCCCCGACCATTCACCCGATGAAGATTGAATCCGGTCTGTCCATCTGATCACGGTATCCGGATTTTCTCTATAATCCAGAAAATACTCCGGAAAATATCTTACAATATCATACTCATTTCCAAACATCAGCATTCCAGCCGCCGTCGGATGCAGCCTTTTATCTTCTTTGGAAACACCTGCTGCTCCGATAACTCTAAGATACTCATTATCATCCAGCCTTTCAAACGGATGTCCCGGTTTAAAAGATTTATGGCTATTGCGATAGCCATGAACAGAGTCTATATTCAAATCCTCTATTTCGGCTTCCTCAAGCACCTCCATATCCATGGTTTCTTCCGCCTGATCACGCAACATTGTTTTAACCTGTAACCGCGTGCAGTGATAATCTCCTTCCCAGTTTCTCCGAAAAGTTCCGCCAAACAGATCATCGTTGATAAACACCGGCTTCTGTTCACGTTTTGCAGCAGGCACCCATATGACCATGATCACGTCACCTGTGGCTTCCATCAAAAATGTTTCTACATCATCATCTTTCAAAAGATTGATACTGACCTTTTTGCGGTTATTAAGGGTATCCCAAAAATCTTTTTTCAATTTTGAAGCATTTTTTAATCCGGTTGTATGCCATTTCCCTTCTCTGTCTTCTTTCACACCAAGAATGATAACGCCTCCATAACAATTTGCAAAAGAAGAATAAGTATCCCATAAACTGTTGGGCAGCCCTCCTTCTGCTTTCTTTACTTCCCTGCGATTATCTTCTTTATAAGAATCAAACCTGGACAAATCAAATACTTCTTTCATGCTGACCTCTCACATCTTATTAAACGCCGTAATATTTTTCTCATTCAGCGTAAAGTCATAATAGTTAAGATCTTCCCGCTTCGTCCACCCGATCTGCCGCCAGAATGCGTTTCCGATGTCATTGGCCGTAAAAGCGATCAGGGACACTTTATTGATCTGCTCCGCCTTAAGCGCCTCCATGCAGAAGACCACCATCCGTCTGCCGATCCCGCGCATCCGGTATTCCTCCGCCACGCAGACATGATACAGACAGCCCCGCCTGCCGTCATGCCCGCACAGGATCGCTCCCACGATCTTTCCATCTTCCACCGCCACGACACTGCTGGAAGGATTCCTGTCAAGGAAACGCGCGACTCCTTCTTTGGAATCGTCCAGACTGCGGATGGCAAATCCTTTGATGGAAAGCCACAACGCCTTCACGCCCTCATAGTCTTCTATTGTCATCGTCCGTATCGTCATCTTGCTCTTCCATGCCTTTCTCTTATCCTGTAAGTTCACGCAGCACTATTACACAGGCATTCTGCGCGCAAACTCTATCATAATAGCAGAGTTTGTTGCCATACCGTTATACTGTTACTGAGCGCCTGCTGTCATGCCTCAGACTGCGCACTGTTGAGAACACCGATCCCTTGCAACTGAAGTGGCCCCATACTCAATACCCCAGCGTCCCCTCCAGTGATTCATCCTCCTCAACCCACCGCTGTACCGGAATGACCCGGTAGTCATCTTCCGTGTCCCGGATATAGACCGTCTCGATCCCGGCGTTGATGATCTGGCGTTTGCACATGGAACAGCTGCAGGAATTCTTCACATACTCTCCCGTGTCAGCCTCCACGCCTACCAGATACAGTGCACTGCCGATCATCTTATCCCTGGACGCGCTGATAATGGCATTCGCCTCCGCATGAACGCTGCGACAAAGCTCATACCGCTCTCCCCGCGGAATCTCCATCCTGATACGGACACATTCCCCGATATCCGTACAATTCTTCCGCCCCCGCGGCGCCCCCACATATCCTGTAGAGATCACCTCGTCATTCTTGACGATCACTGCGCCGTAATGCCGCCGCAGGCAGGTAGAGCGCTGCGCCACCATCTTCGCCAGATCCAGATAATAATTTACTTTATCTCTTCTCACCATGTGCTGTTCCTTTCCCTGTTAAATCATGCGGACTACGGGAACATCGGCACCAGATCCAGCCCTTCGCTCTCCGGAAGCCCGAACATCAGATTCATATTCTGTACCGCCTGACCCGCGGCGCCCTTCACCAGATTGTCCAGCGCGCCCATCATAATGATCCGGCCCGTCCGCTCGTCGATCACAAAATTGATATCCACATAGTTGCTGCCTTCCACCCATTTCGTTTCCGGACAGACGCCCTTTTCCAGAACGCGGACAAACTTCTCTTTCGCATAGTACCGATCGTATACGGCCCTGATCTCTTCGTATGTCGGCAGGGATTCCTGCCCATCCACCCTTTTTACCGGAAGCAGCTTCGCGTACTCCGTCACCAGAATTCCCCTGTTCATCGGCACAAGATGGGGCGTGAAATTCACCAGGATCTCTCTGCCTGCCGCATAACCCAGCTGCTCCTCGATCTCCGGCGTATGCCTGTGGCCTGCCACGCCGTAAGCCTTGATATTCTCATTCACCTCACAGTACAGATTCGGCACCCTGGCGCCCCGTCCGGCACCTGACGTACCGCTCTTGGCATCAATGATCAGGCTGTCCGGATCGATCATGCCCTCCTTAATAAGCGGATATGCCGTCAAAATCGAACAGGTCGTATAACATCCCGGATTGGCCACCAGCCTGGCCCTCTTCACATCCTCCCTGTTGATTTCGCACAGGCCGTACACCGCTTCCTCTATGTATTGCGGAGACTTGTGCTCTATCCCGTACCATTTCTCATAAACCGGTACCTGCTTAATCCGAAAATCCGCGCTCAGATCCACGATCTTCGCCTTCGCCAAAACAGTGTCATTCAGCATGGAAGCGCAAAACCCCTGCGGTGTCGCCGTAAAAATCACATCCACCTGTCCGGCCAGTTCTTCCATATTATCATCCATACAGGCATCGTCCACGATCTGAAAAAGATTCTGATAGACAGATGCATATTTCTGATCCACATAACTGCGAGAGCCGTACCATTTGATCTCGACCTCCTTATGGCCTGTAAGAAGTCTCACCAGTTCAGCGCCCGCATATCCCGTTGCTCCTATAATTCCTGCTTTGATCATCTCTTCCTCCTGTTGTTCCGGCCGGTTTCTGACTTCCGGCAAAATCTGCGCGCAGGTCATCTCCGCCGCCATATTGCATAATAATACGTCTTTTCTGTATATTATGCAATAAAAACTTTGATTTTTCTTATATTCTGCATATTTTGCTGCTTCTCGATCACAAAAAAAGGCCGCCACACCCCTTTTGACTTTCTTGCAATAGTATAGCACGCATTTAAATAGAAATCACTAAAAAACACTCTCCGCATAAAAATTCATCATTTTTGCATAATATTCATATATCATTCTACTTTTTGCATAAAAAAGAGCCGTATTTGCTTTAAAAAATGCATAAAATCACGCTTGCAATCTCCACCGCTATGCTGTATATTGTTTTAAGATAAAAGTAAAGAGACAAGACAAAGGAGATCTTACCATGAAAGAAAAAGTTGTTCTTGCTTATTCAGGCGGACTTGATACCACAGCGATCATCCCCTGGTTAAAGGAAAATTTTGATTATGAAGTAATCTGCGTATGCGGCAACTGCGGACAGGCCGAGGAACTTGACGGATTAGAAGAGCGGGCACTGTCCAGCGGCGCATCCAAACTCTACATCGAAGACCTTACGGACGAATTCTGTGACGAATTTATCATGCCCTGCGTACAGGCGCATGCCGTGTATGAGAACAAATACCTTCTCGGCACATCCATGGCGCGTCCCGTGATCGCCAGGAAATTAGTAGAGATTGCCCGCAAAGAAGGCGCCTCCGCTATCTGCCACGGCGCAACCGGTAAAGGCAACGACCAGATCCGTTTCGAGCTGGGCATCAAGGCTCTGGCGCCCGACTTAAAGATCATCGCTGCCTGGAGAAATGAGAAATGGACGATGAATTCCCGTGAAGACGAGATTGAATACTGCAAACAGCACGGTATCAATCTGCCCTTCTCCGCCGACTCAAGCTACAGCCGCGACCGTAACCTCTGGCATATCAGCCACGAAGGCCTGGAGCTGGAAGATCCTTCCAACGAACCCAACTACGAGCACCTGCTTGTTCTGGGCACTACTCCTGAGAAGGCTCCCGAAGAGGGCGAGTACGTTACCATGACTTTTGAAAAAGGCATCCCCACTTCCGTAAACGGAAAGAAGATGAAAGTATCCGAGATCATCACCACCTTAAACGAACTGGGCGGCAAACACGGCATCGGCATCATTGATATCGTGGAAAACCGTGTGGTAGGCATGAAGTCCCGCGGCGTCTATGAGACACCCGGCGGCACCATCCTCTACGAGGCACATCAACAGCTGGAGGAGCTGATCCTCGACCGTGATACATACGCTCTGAAAGCGGATCTGGGCAATAAATTCGCACAGATCGTATATGAAGGCAAATGGTTCACCCCGATCCGTGAAGCGATCCAGGCTTTCATTGAATCCACCCAGAAATACGTGACCGGTGAAGTGAAGTTCAAGCTCTACAAAGGCAACATCATCAAAGCAGGCACCACTTCCCCGTATACACTCTACAACGAAAGCATCGCTTCCTTCACTACGGGCGATATGTATGACCACCATGACGCAGAAGGTTTCATCAACCTGTTCGGACTCTCCTGCAAAGTCCGCGCCATGAAGATGCAGGAAAACGGAGAAAAGCTCCTTTAATCCATCGTTCCGATATGCTGATCGCTTCGATCACCACACTGCCGCCGCGAACAATTTCGGTGCGGTTTTGGAATTTGCTTTCCAAAAGGCTGATCAGATCGTTATTTCTTTTTTCTGCCTGACCGCATAAAATGCAAGTGAAAACTTTCATTTTATGCGGTTCAGCTTTAGCACGTCAAGCGTCTTTCTTTACTCTTTCCCGCTGTATGATAATTTTCTCTTTAACATTTCAATCTCTGTTTTTAAGATATCTTTCTTTAATAAACAGTCTTCTATTGCCCCATATTTGTCTCGAAGATATGACAAAACAGCATCCATATACTCTGCTTTAATGTATAATAGAAAAGCCGGATCACCCGGGAGCAGTTTTATTCTCTGCAGAGCAGGAAATTCGTGGAGGATTCTTTTGCCGGTTCACTGCCTGCTTTTGTGGCCGCTTTTACGAAGGAAAAGGCGCTGACGCCCGAAGAGGCGGCGGAGATCAGACGGATCATTGATGAGGCGTAGCGGACGGGAAGTTGACAGGGGGTGAGGGTATGGAGATGATTTTCCTGAATGTGTTCAACAGGAGTCTTGCGGCGGGGTGGTTGATCCTGGCGGTCATTGTCGTGCGTCTCTTGCTGAAAAAAGCGCCAAGGCGGCTGAGTTGTGTGCTGTGGGCAGTCGTGGCGGTCAGGCTTTTGTGTCCGTTTTTTCCGGCAAGCTCTTTCAGTCTGATACCAAGCAGGGAGACGATCAGCGCGGAAGTTGTCAGATTTGCGCCGGCGCCGGCTATTGACAGCGGTATTCCGGCCTTGAATGAAGCGCTGAATCCGATGATCGGCGAGCGGTTTGCACCGGCGCCGGGGACAAGTGTGAATCCGCTCTACATCTGGACGGCAGTCGCAGGCATTGTCTGGCTTGTGGGCGTGGCCGTGATGGCGGGATATGCGTTGCTTGGCAGCCTGCGGATGCGCAGCGTGGTACGGGAGGCTGTGCCGTTGGGGATGTGTGGAGAGTTGTATGAGACCGGGGAAGTGGGGATGTGTGGAGAGTTGTATGAGACCGGGGAAGTGGGGGCGTGTGGAGAGCTGTATGAGACCGGGGAAGCGGGGATGTGCGGAGAGTCGTATGAGACCGGAGAAGTGGAGGCGTGTGGAGAGTCGTATGAGACCGGGGAAGTGGGGACATGTGCAGAGCCGCACGGGGCCAGGCCGCTGAAGACAGGGGCTGCGCTGCCGGATAATGTATGGCTGTGTGATGCGGTAAGATCTCCGTTTATTCTGGGGATTGTCAGGCCGAAGATTTATCTGCCTTCCGGTATTACGAGAGAACAGATGCTTTGTATCCTGGCTCATGAACAGGCCCATGTAGAGCGGCTGGATCATTGCCTGAAACCCTTTGGCTGGCTGCTTTTGTCGGTCTACTGGTTCCATCCGCTTGTGTGGATAGCTTATATGCTTTTTTGCAGGGATCTGGAGTTTGCCTGCGATGAAAAGGTGGTGGGCGGCATGGATCTGGACGGCAGGAAAGCCTATTCACATGCGCTGCTTGCCTGCAGCCTGCAGAGAAAGATGATATTTTCTTATCCACTTGCTTTTGGTGAGATTGGTGTCAGGGAGCGGGTCAAGGGCATTCTGCATTACAGGAAGCCGGCCGGCTGGCTTGCGGCTGTGGCGGTTCTTGCCTGTGCGGCTGTGGCAGTGTGCTTTTTAACAGATCCGAAGGAAAAGGCAGATGACAGTAAGATACGTTATCTGGATCAGTGGTACAGCCGGAGCGATCTGTCTGCGGAGACGATAGCGTGGCTGGAGTGGTATAACGTCCTGTCTGCGGAGGAACAGCTGGCGGTCAGCTCCGTGCCTCACGATCTGTATGATCTGGCCGGGCATGGCGGCAGAGCAGACGTGGCGGTGGAGACTGTGGATGCAGAGCATGATGCTGTCGGTGCAGAGGATATGTCTGATAATGCGAAGGATTATATGGATGCCGGGCATGATGCTGTCGGTACAGAGGATAGGTCTGATAGTACGAAGGAACATATGGATACCGGGCAGGATGCTGACGTCACAGAGGATATGACTGATAATGCGGGTATTTCTGTCGATACCGTGCAGGCCGGGGAGGGAGCTGAGGATCCGGCCATTCATAACGGGACGTTATCTGCGGCATTCGGAATCCCGCTGCAGCTGCCGGGGAATGAAGGCTGGATTCAGGACATAGAGTACAGACAGCCGGACGGGAATACGGTGGAAGTGGAATATTGGGATGATATTGCAGAGGCAGACTGCAGGATGACAGCAGTCAGGGATGGCGCATTGAATCTGTCTGAGCCGGATATTGCCTATGACGCGGCGCGGGAGGAAACCTGGATAGGCAGCACCGGTTCCGGGCAGCACGTGTATGTAAAGGTGCAGTGTTCCGGCGACGGAAAGCATGTATTGGCCACCTGGGAATACGATAACGGCGAGCATCAGTATCAGTTCGCAGTTCGGGCGGTAGTGTCCGGGGAAAATACAGATATCAGCCCGGTTCCCAAGGCGGTGCTCTCGATGATCAGCTGTCTGGAGTGAGGTATTCCCCAAAAAGTGCTTAGTCTGGCGGGAGGATTTCCTGCGCCATCAGGATATATTTTCCTTCTTCGACAATATGAAATCCGTTCTTTTGCCAGAAGGCATTGCTCTGGGGATTCCCTTTATCAACACCGAGACGGATCTTACGGCAGCCGGTTGTTTTTAAGTAAGCGATGCACTCCTGAATGATCTTCGAACCGGCGCCTCTCCCCTGCCAACCGGCATTCATCATGAAAAAGCCGATAAAGTCCGTACCTTTTACCGGATAATCGAGGATCAGATCCAGAACGGCGACCAGTACTTCCTCATCAAAAAAGCCCACATAAAATTTGTCGGAAGCGTTCTTGCCGGGCGGAAGCGCTTCCATATCCTGCAGGATGCTTTCCCTTGTGACAAAGGGCGGGTGGTATTGGTAGAAGAGCTGGTTGTCTGCGCACAGGTTATAGATAAGATCTACGTCAGTGACGTGCAGTTTGCGCACGGTCAGTGTATCGGAGAGTAACTTTATATTTATGTTATTCATGGGGGTTCCTTTCCGGGTTTCGTTCCAGACGATTTCTAATCGTTTCGTTTCTTTATAAAATAGATTATAATCATTAAATCCCGGTTTGCAAATCATTGTTTGAAGTATTGCATTATTTTCCTGACTCTGGGTTTACTAAAACTTTTGTTTCACAGGTTTTATATAAAAGGCAAAAAAGACTGGGCAAGGATGAAATTTCCGGAAACTGCCACAGAACACCTTGACAACAGCGGGGAAAATATACTATATATTATAAATAGCAGTGAAATGTAACAGAAGGCCGCAGGACGGACTGTTACAATAATACAGACGTTGAAGAAGACAGTAGCTGTTCTCTCAAAGGTACAGCGAGCCGGCGGCGGTGGAAGGCCGGTGCGAGTAGGGGAACAGGGAAGATCGCTTTTGAGTCTCAGACTGAACTTTTCTGTCGGTGGAACTACCAGACGGATGCTTCGAATGCTTTCTATATATTTATGAATAATATTTATGAATATTAGGAATTAAGATGCAGAGGAAGCGGGAGGCCGGAGGGAGTAGAACAGTGACAGAGAACAGTAGGGAATGACGGCATCCCGCCGTTACCGGGAACCGTATAGCCATTCATTGGGGATGGTGGTACGTCGTAACAGGTGGTTAGCGAGAACATTGGCCTCGTCCTTTTACGGGACGGGGCTTTTTTGCGCAGTAAACAGTGCAGCAGTACGAGTTTGCGAAGGAGGAGCAGAACATGTATCAAAAAGTAGACACAAGCCTGAATTTTGTAGACAGGGAGAAAGAAGTCTGTCAGTTCTGGAAGGACAACGATATCTTCCAGAAGAGCATGGATTCCCGGAAGGAGGGGGAGACTTATACGTTCTATGACGGCCCGCCGACGGCCAACGGCAAGCCGCATATCGGCCACGTGCTGACCCGCGTGATCAAGGACATGATCCCCAGATACCGTACCATGAAGGGCTATATGGTGCCCCGTAAGGCGGGATGGGATACCCACGGCCTGCCGGTGGAGCTGGAGGTGGAGAAGCTTCTGGGTCTGGACGGCAAGGAGCAGATTGAGGAATACGGTCTGGATCCTTTTATCAGCAAATGTAAAGAGTCTGTCTGGAAATACAAGGGAATGTGGGAGGATTTCTCCGGCACAGTCGGTTTCTGGGCGGATATGGATGATCCTTACGTGACCTATCATGATGATTTCATCGAGTCCGAGTGGTGGGCTCTTAAGCAGATCTGGGACAAGGGCCTTCTGTATAAGGGCTTCAAGATCGTGCCCTACTGCCCGCGCTGCGGTACGCCGCTGTCGTCCCATGAGGTGGCGCAGGGGTATAAGGCGGTCAAGGAGCGTTCCGCAGTTGTTCGCTTTAAGGTGGTGGGCGAGGACGCTTACTTCCTGGCATGGACGACCACGCCTTGGACGCTGCCCTCTAACGTGGCGTTGTGCGTGAATCCGTCGGAAACTTACGTGAAGGTAAAAGCGGCCGACGGATATACCTACTATATGGCGCAGGCGCTTCTGGATACGGTGCTTGGCAAGCTGGGCGAGGAAGAGAAGCCGGCCTACGAGGTACTGGAAACTTACGTGGGAACGGATCTGGAATATAAGGAGTACGAACCGCTTTTTGCCTGCGCGGGAGAGGCTGCGGCGAAGCAGCGCAAGAAGGGGCATTATGTGACCTGTGACGATTACGTTACCATGACCGACGGTACGGGCATCGTGCATATCGCGCCGGCTTTCGGTGAGGACGACGCACAGGTGGGCCGCAGATATGATCTGCCTTTTGTGCAGTTTGTAAACGGCAAGGGTGAGATGACGGAAGAGACCGCCTACGCAGGCATGTTTGTGAAAAAGGCGGATCCGGAGATCTTGAAGGATCTGGACAAGGAAGGAAAACTGTTCGACGCACCGAAGTTCGAGCATGATTATCCTTTCTGCTGGCGCTGTGATACGCCGCTGATCTATTATGCGAGAGAGTCTTGGTTTATCAAGATGACGGCGGTGCGGGACGATCTGGTGCGCAACAATAAGACGGTCAACTGGATTCCGGAATCCATCGGCGAGGGCCGTTTCGGCAACTGGCTGGAGAACATTCAGGACTGGGGCATCTCCAGAAACCGTTACTGGGGCACACCGCTGAATGTATGGGAGTGCGAGGGCTGCGGCCACATGGAATCCGTCGGTTCCAGAGAGGAACTTCATAAGCTGTCTGGCAATCCGGCGGCGCAGACGGTGGAGCTGCACCGGCCTTATATCGACGAGATCACCATCACCTGTCCGGACTGCGGCAAGACCATGCGGCGCGTACCGGAGGTGATCGACTGCTGGTTCGATTCCGGGGCCATGCCTTTTGCGCAGCATCACTATCCGTTTGAGAATAAGGAATTATTTGAAAAGCAGTTCCCGGCGCAGTTCATCTCCGAGGCGGTGGACCAGACCCGTGGCTGGTTCTACTCCCTGATGGCGGAGTCAACATTATTGTTTAACTGCGCGCCTTTTGAGAATGTCATCGTGCTGGGGCATGTACAGGACGAGAACGGCCAGAAGATGAGCAAGTCCAAGGGCAATGCGGTGGATCCTTTCGAGGCGCTGGAGACTTACGGGGCGGATGCGATCCGCTGGTATTTCTATATCAATTCCGCGCCTTGGCTGCCAAACCGTTTCCACGGCAAAGCAGTGCAGGAGGGACAGCGCAAGTTCCTGGGCACGCTGTGGAACACCTACGCTTTCTTCGTGCTGTATGCGAATATTGATCAGTTCGACGCTACAAAGTACAGTCTGGAGTATGACAAACTGCCGGTTATGGATAAATGGCTGTTATCGAAGCTCAACACGGTGATCAAGAAAGTGGACAGCGATCTGGAGCATTACAGGATCCCGGAGGCGGCCCGCGTGCTGGATGAGTTCGTGGACGAGATGAGCAACTGGTATGTGAGAAGGAGCCGGGAGCGTTTCTGGGCGGGAGGCATGGAGCAGGATAAGATCAATGCCTACATGACGCTGTATACTGCGCTTGTGACGATCAGTAAATGTGCGGCGCCCATGATTCCTTTCATGACAGAGGAGATCTATCTGAATCTGGTGAAGAGCATCGACGCAGGTGCGCCGGAAAGCATTCACCTGTGTGACTTCCCGACGGCGGATGATACGATGATCGACAGGAAGCTGGAAGAGGATATGGAAGAAGTGCTGAAGATCGTGGTGATGGGACGGGCGGCCCGCAATGCGGCCAATATCAAGAACCGCCAGCCTATCGGCACCATGTTCGTCAAGGCTGAGCATACGCTTGGCAGCTTCTATCAGGAGATCATCGAGGATGAGCTGAACGTGAAGAAGATCGAATTCAGTGACGATGTATCCTCTTTTACGAGCTACAGCTTCAAGCCCCAGCTTAAGACGGTAGGTCCGAAATACGGCAAACAGCTGGGCGGCATCAGGGAGTATCTGAGCGCTGTGGACGGCACGAAGGCCATGGAAGAACTGAAATCTGCCGGTGCGTTGAAATTCGAGGTTGGCGGTGTTGAGATCGTGCTGGCGGAAGAAGACCTGCTGATCGAGACGGCCCAGAAGGACGGTTACGTATCCGAGGCGGACAACAGTGTCACCGTGGTGCTGGATACGAACCTGACGGAGGAGCTGATCGAGGAAGGCTTTGTGTACGAGGTGATCAGCAAGATTCAGACCATGCGTAAGGAAGCAGACTTCGAGGTGACGGATCATATCAGGGTGTCGGTGAGCGGCAGCGATAAGGTAGAGAAGATCGTGCAGAAGAATATCGAGGCTGTTTCCGGCAAGGTGCTGGCGGATGCCATCGTGACGGATGAAACGCTGGCAGTGTCCAGGGAATGGAATGTTAACGGCGAGAAAGTTACCATTGGCGTGGAGAAAACAGAGAAATGATGAAAAGAGCCGGATTTTTCCTGTGTACTATGTCGGTCATGGCGTTACTGGCAGGTTTCCTTATTGGTTGTGGGGCACAGAATATATCCGGCGAAGAGGAAACTGTTCCGGCGGTGTGCGAAGAGGCGACTGCCGTCAGGCAGGAAACAGTCCCGTCGGAGCAGGAAGAATCGAACGGAAGAGAAAAGATTCTGGAAGCTGATATCGCATTGTACGGATGCAGTCCGGTTACGGAGGAACTGTCGAAGATTCCGGCTATGGAGAACAGGCTGTACGCTGCGTGGGAAGGCAGGATCTATTACAGGCAGTATTCTGATGAGGATATGGAAGACGGTGCATTGTGGGCAGATTTCAGACCGGTAGCAGATACCGGGAAAGAGCTTATGTGCATGGAACCGGATGGCAGCGTGACGCAGGTCGGAGTGGATTATGGCTGTGATGCGATGTTTATTGTCCACGACAGGCTTTTTTCTCAAAAATATGTGTTGCAGGATGACGGATGCACAACCGGAAGCTACAGGGTTTATTCCAGCAGACTGGATGGAAGTGATGTAAGAGAATACGATGCGATATCGGTGCTTGCCGTAAAAGGAGAACGGGTCATCTGTCAGATGAAAGAGGGCGGCCTGCTGTTTCTTGATGCACAGACCGGTCAGGAGCATATTTTAACAGAAAAGACAGTGACTTATCTGGATGCAGATGAGGAAGGGATATTCTGTTATTATTACCTGAAAAGTGCAAAGGAACGTTGTGATGTGGCGTTGTGCTTTTTGGACTATGAGGGAAATCTGCAGGAGTTGAAGCGGATTACCTGGGAGGAATATACGGACTGCATGGATATGGACATGCTGATGTTTGAGTCGCAGATTGACATCCCCTGTTTTTGGATACACGGAGAGGATCTTTATTTTTCTGCAGGGACATATAACGGAAATGCTCATGTGTATTCAGGAGGACTCATCTACAGCATGAAAAAAGATGGCCGGAGCTGTAAAATAGAGGCGGTTTCCTATGACCGGTTTTTTTATCTGTATGATGACGGTATAAACAGGTCTTTGTTTTGCAGGATGCGGGATGCCGATGCCGCGCACAAGGTGAACTATAATGGAGAATATGTTGGAATAGAACAGATCTGTCTATACGGGAAAGAGCAGGAGCTTGTGCTGCGGAGACCCCTTTGGCCTTATGATAAACCTTATGTGCGCTCGCCTGTCGATTCGGAGCAGGGGCCGCAGGGAGATTCCATATTATTGTACCCTGATACTTCCGGCAGCTGTTATGTGCTGCTTACCGGTCTTGAGAGTGAAAAGCTGGGGATCAGGATCCATGTGGGCGGTCATATCATGCAGAAGCTGTCCGGGATTGAATATCTTAACGGAAAGCTGTTTTTTACGGTGACAGACCTGACTTACAGCGAAAAGCACAGCATCGGCTGGCGGGACGGGTATGAGCGCGGCAGGAGCGCGTGTTACTGTAAGGATCTGGAAAGTGGAGAGATCAGGCTGCTCTATGAATATTGAGGGAGGCTCAGTAAAAACTGTTACCAGTTATTTATAATTTAAGCACATTGCTTATAGTCAAAAGTACAAATACGATATATAATAAAAAAGAATGTAGTTAAGACAGTCATTGCATTACTGAAATAACAGCAGATGAGGAGGCGCATAATGGCAAAGAAAACAGCAACACCAACTTTTGATACGGAGCTTTTCAAGAGAAGCGTTCTGTACAATGTGAAGACGCTTTACAGGAAGAGTCTTGAGGAAGCTACTGACCAGCAGATCTTCCAGGCGGTATCCTACGCGATTAAGGATGCGGTCGTGGATCACTGGATGAAGAGCCAGAAGGAGTATGAGAAACAGGATCCGAAGATGGTCTACTATCTTTCCATGGAATTTTTGATGGGTCGTGCTCTGGGAAATAATATCATCAATCTGCAGGCATATAAGGAAGTGAAGGAAGCGTTAGAGGAGCTGGGGCTGGATCTGAACGTGATCGAGGATCAGGAGCCGGATCCTGCACTTGGTAACGGCGGTCTGGGACGTCTGGCGGCATGTTTCCTGGATTCGCTGGCAACCCTTGGATACGCTGCTTACGGATGTGGTATCCGTTATCGTTATGGTATGTTCAAGCAGGAGATCCGGGACGGTTTTCAGATCGAAGTGCCTGATAACTGGCTGCAGGACGGCAATCCTTTTGAACTGCGCAGACCGGAATATGCCAAGGAGATCCGGTTCGGCGGCTATGTGAATGTATACATGGATGAGAACGGCAGACAGCATTTTAAGCAGGAAGGCTATCAGGCAGTGCGCGCCATTCCCTATGATCTGCCTATTGTCGGCTACGGCAACGGTATTGTCAATACACTGCGTATCTGGGACGCAGAGGCGGTGAACTGCTTCCAGCTGGATTCCTTTGACAAGGGTGATTATCAGAAAGCGGTGGAGCAGGAGAATCTGGCAAGGAATATCGTAGAGGTGCTGTACCCTAACGATAACCATTATGCGGGTAAGGAGCTGCGCTTAAAACAGCAGTACTTCTTCATCTCCGCATCCGTACAGGCTGCGGTTGCGAAATACATGCGAAAGCACGATGATATCAGGAAATTCCATGAGAAAGTGACTTTCCAGCTCAACGATACCCATCCGACGGTAGCGATCGCGGAGCTTATGCGTATCCTGATGGATGAGCATTATCTGACCTGGGAAGAGGCGTGGGCAGTGACCACGAAGACCTGTGCATATACCAACCACACGATCATGTCGGAGGCACTGGAGAAATGGCCGATCGAGCTTTTCTCAAGATTACTGCCCCGTATTTATCAGATCGTGGAGGAGATCAACCGCAGATTCATCATCGAGATCGAGCGCAAATATCCGGGTAATCAGGAGAAGATCCGCAAGATGGCGATCGTATACGACGGACAGGTAAAGATGGCTCATCTGGCGATCGCGGCAGGCTATTCCGTGAACGGTGTTGCGAGACTGCACACGGAGATCCTCAAACATCAGGAGCTGAAAGACTTCTACGAGATGATGCCGGAGAAGTTCAACAACAAGACCAACGGCATCACGCAGAGACGTTTCCTGCTGCACGCAAATCCGCTGCTGGCTGACTGGGTGACGGCCCATGTGGGCAATGACTGGATCACGGATCTGCCGCAGATAGGCAGACTGAAAATATATGCGGACGACGAGAAGGCACAGCAGGAGTTCATGAACATCAAGTATCAGAACAAAGTTCGTCTGGCCAAATATATCAGAGAGCACAACGGGATTGAAGTGAATCCCCGCTCTATTTTCGACGTACAGGTCAAGAGACTGCATGAGTATAAGCGTCAGCTGCTGAATATTCTGCATGTGATGTATCTGTATAATGAATTGAAAGATCATCCGGATATGGAATTCTATCCGAGAACATTCATTTTCGGTGCCAAGGCGGCAGCAGGCTACCGGAATGCGAAGCTGACGATCAAGTTGATCAATGCCGTGGCTGATGTGGTAAATAACGATCCGGCTATCGGTGATAAGATCAAGGTTGTCTTTATCGAGAATTATCGTGTATCCAATGCGGAGATCATCTTTGCGGCAGCCGATGTATCAGAGCAGATTTCTACGGCAAGCAAGGAAGCCTCCGGAACGGGTAACATGAAGTTCATGTTAAACGGCGCACTTACACTGGGCACCATGGACGGCGCCAATGTGGAGATCGTGGAAGAAGTGGGCGAGGAGAATGCCTTTATCTTCGGTTTGAGCTCCGACGAAGTCATCCGCTATGAGAATTACGGCGGTTATGACCCGAACGAGATCTTCAACAACGATCCTGACGTGCGCAGGGTGCTGATGCAGCTCATCAACGGCACTTACTCGCCGCACGATCCGGAGCTGTTCAGAACGCTCTACAATTCGCTGCTCAATACGCTGAGCACGAACAAGGCGGATATGTACTTTATCCTGAAGGATTTCAAGGCCTATGCGGAAGCGCAGCGGAAGGTGGAGGCTGCCTACAGGAATGAGAGCAGCTGGGCAAGAAGCGCGATCCTCAACGTGGCCTGCGCAGGCAAGTTCACGTCCGACAGAACCATCAAGGAATATGTGGATGAGATCTGGAAGCTGGATAAGGTGGTAATGCCGAAGGAGAC
>ERZ808041.483-NODE-483-length-30283-cov-3.869066_pt1 | contig 30283 bp, 19 predicted proteins | sample MGYA00380192_ERZ808041 | MGnify/ENA primary metagenome ERZ808041 (study PRJEB31490, sample SAMN06133412) | mouse gut metagenome | isolation source: Z1_1 | host: mice | place: China: Chengdu | collected 2015-05 ...
GAAGATTGAAGAGAAGTGTCAGACGGAGTCTGGCGGCTGTACTTATGATCACGGCGATCGGAGTGGCGGCGATTCCGGTTCCGGAGAACTATGCGGCGCCGGAAGGCGGAGTCGGGACACGGGCAGCGACGGTCAATTATTATTATCCGGGCAGTGAGGCGGATCCGGACGGTAGTAAGTTGGAGACGGTTGATATGGAGTATGATATAGGTCTGGGCGTTGGGTCGGCAAAAAAATACGATTCTCATACCATAAGGCAAATGAGTGACGGCACCTGGCAGGCAGAATGGCAGTTTGAGTTTTTTCAGCAAAAAGTAAATGGCGTTATGAGAGGTATTATCAGCAAATACAATAATACTTATCAGGAAAATGAAGTCAAGCTGAAAGCTAATGTAGTCATGGAGTATGCATGGGTAGATGTGGACGTCTATGATGAATACTATGAGAAGCAGAAAACGAAAGAATATTTATTTGATAAAGGAAATAGTACTGGAAATAATGCTGTAAAAGCGGAAGCGTTTTTTAAGGAATATTTTACAGATGCCTATAATCAATATATCAAAGAGTATCAGGCATATGAAACGGCTTATAACCAATGGATATCTAATCCTAACCACACTGGGGATGCACCACAACCTCCGGCTGCTTTGACGCGGGAAGTAAATGACCTTACCGGAGAGCAGAAGTTGAAGTATTACTGTGATCAGATGGGATATGAGGGATGTACGCTTGTAAGTGTTACTGATATGAGAAAACCGGATTCTACAAATCCTGACCCAGGAGGTGATGCTCAAAACAGTATTGTATATGTTCCGCGCAAAATTGAAGGGGCAACTCTTCCCGAAGGATATTCCAGCGATGACAATTCCTTTGTGTACGAAAATGGCCAGACCAGTTCCATTGTTGGTATTGGTAATGAGGCTTTTAAGGGAACAAGAAATGTAAATGTTCTGGATGTGCCGGAAGAGATCAGATATATTGGCGAGAGTGCGTTTGAAGACTCATTTATTGCTAAGATTTCTTTTAATAATGTGACAAAGATTGACAATTATGCATTCAAAAACTGTTCTCGTCTGACTGACATCACAATGGGAGCTACTACCGAAGTGATTGGCACGGAGGCATTTTATGGTACGGGATTAGCAGGAGTACAGTTCCCTTCTTCGCTTAAAAATATCGGACCGGGAGCGTTTGCTTTTTGTGGTTCGTTGCAGAGTCTGGATTTCTCCGGGGTGACAGATCAGTCTGCAGATGGTATACGTATTGGAGATTATGCTTTTTATAATGATGTCGGATTGAACAGTGTAAACTTCACACGTGGTGGAGCGACTACGTCTGTCAACATCAAAACAGTAGGTGAAGCAGCGTTTGCTGTGGAATCCGGTATCACAGGCAGTATGACGACCTTTGCTTTCCCGTCGGCCATTGCGAGAACGAAGACGTCAAAAGATACAAATACTTTAACCGGTGCCAATAGTGTTGGTCTCGGCAATCTGGTACTGGCCGGAAGAACCAATCTGACGACCGTAACCATGCCTGCGGATTATGGAAGATCCACAGAAGTGGATGTGCCGAACGATCTGCTTTATAACTGCGTCGGTCTGGAAAGCGTTGTCTTCCCGGATGACGGTAATCGTTCCTGTGGACTGGCAACTTATGATTCCGAGGAGCTGTTCAAGTCGGTGACGAATCCTGATTTCTATGTAAGGGGTCCGGAACTGGACAGAAGCAGTCAGCCGGCTTCGCCGCGTATCTCTACATGGGATGCGGTGTCGGCGGTGTCGGATAAGATTCCGTATGTATATGTTAAGAACGGTAAAGAATATTACGAAATCAGCGACGGTTTCTATCTGTTATGTATAGACAATACGGGCATGTTGACATCCTGTGTCATCAAGCCGAATAAAGACGGTACTTCCGGTGATATAAGCAAATGGGACGGCGAATTGGAAATTCCTGCTAAAGTGGGGAATACCAAGGTGGTCGGAATCGCTTCGGGATGTTTCAGCGATCCGAAGTTAAATACGGCGGCCAAGTCACTGGTCATCACGGATAACTCGATCACGACCATTGAAGACGGTGTGTTCCAGGCAAGTGAGAGTGAAGATGACCGGCAGTGGAAGAATCTGGAAAAGGTATATATCGGTAATTCTGTAAATTCGATCGGTAACAATGCTTTTAAGAACTGTTCCAGTCTGGTTGATGTGACATTCAACACACCGTCAGCCGGATATGAAGGATTTACGATCGGGACGGATGCTTTCAAGACGGAAAGCGGCGAGCTGATGTTCCACGGTGATATCGTGGAAGGATATGCGCCCTTTGACTGGGCAATGGATCCGGGGAATATCATTCAGCAGCAGGACAGGATCCGGGTATGTTATAAGAGTCTGTCACCGACATACCTGACGGTGATGTATAATCCGATCACTGAGAAGGTCACGCTTCTGGATTACCCGAAGTACAGTCAGGTGAGCGAGATCTTAAATGAGAAATACGGTTTCGGCGCCGGCAGCGACGGATACGAAGATATGATGGTTGCCAACTGGTATGCGATGTACGCAGGAGCTGATTATGACAGTTACAGGACGATCTTTGCGGATGCCTGGAGTGCGGCGCAGGCCGAGACCGATGAGGAGACGAGAAAGGAACTGTGCGAGCAGCTGTATACCGGCGATACTTACGGACCGTGGATCAATGAGGAGTTCTGTCTGAACTGGAATAAATGGGTAGGCGGAAGTAATCCGAATCCGGATCCGGGACCGGATCCCAATCCTTCGGACGGCACCACACAGACGAAGAACAGTCTGACCGACTGGCTGTTTGAGCCTATCGTCGTTCAGGCTGCAGCGGCAGGGCCGGATGCCCCGCTGGCATATTATGAAAGAAATGCGTATGACATCATTGACAATGTAAATTCCGGAGATCCGTACAGATTTTCGGAGGAAGAGCGTCAGCTTGTCAATGCCACCAAGAACATTGTCGTACCGGCAGGGGTGGATTCCATAGACGTTTATGGATACATCAATAATCTGACGGAGGACGGGGAACGTGCCCAGGGTGAGAATTCCGGCGCGAACACCGGTAATTACAACACTTATTTTAACCTGAACTGGCCTTCTGAGACCCGCAATATGTACAACGGGTTCAAGAGCGATGCAGATGATCTTACGGATACCATTCCGGGACTGTTCAGCGGTTATTATAAGGATTACAAGAGTGGTTCCGATGTCGAGAAGTTTGTACGCGGTAATGACCTGATCGAAAGCGTGACGTTAAACAGCGTGACTTATCTGCCGGACTATGCTTTTGACAGCTGTGAGAATCTGCAGTGGGTGATCATCGGCGATGCTTTGGCAGATATCGGCAAGGCGCCGTTCAGGGGCTGTTACAAGATGACCTCTGTCAGCAACAACGAGTACTATACGACAGAGAACGGTATTATTTATTCTAATAATACGGACGGTTCGCGTACCATAGAAGAATGTCTGTCGGCGAGAGGCAACGGTGTGGGAGAAGGTATCGTAAGTCTTTCTTCTGATCCTGCGCTTGCTACTGTCAGTGCGATCAAGCCGGGAGCTTTTGAGGACTGCGACAACATTACGTCGATCAGCTTCGGCATGAACGATACGGCAGGGCTGGCTGTCATTCCGGAAGATTGTTTCAGGAACTGTGACAGACTGGCTTCGGTAGTGCTGCCAAGAACTGTTAATGATGTGGGCAAGGGTGCATTTGTCGGCTCTAACGCCCTGAATACCCTGACATTCTACGGTAAGGAAGTGAAGATTTCCGGAAGCGCGTTTGAGAACACGCCGGAGAATCCGAAGGGCAATACCTTAGTCAGAACCTATGAGGATTCCGCAGTCGTAAGATATGTCAACGAATACGGCAAGGAATACAACCTTACACTGGACAATAACCGTCTCGGTGAGCTGTGGAGCGTAACATTCCTGGATGCCGACCACATGATGCTGGGCGAGCTTGTTGACAAAGAAGGCAATGAGATCGAGAATCCGCAGTATGTAGAGGACGGCGCATATGCCAGAATCCCCACAGATCCGGTTCATGACGGCTGGACCTTTGAAAAATGGGTGGGCATGAACAATGCCGCCATAGATGAAAAGATTACCCAGGACACCATATTCTATGCACAGGGTTATTCCAATGACGGTATGGTGAACGGTAAATATATGGTAGAGTTTTATGACGGTGTAGACGGCAAGAAGATCGGGCCGACACAGTATATTTCACCGGGCGGTGAAGCGATCGCACCGGCTCCGCCGGCACATGACGGTTATACGTTTGACAAGTGGAGCGACAGCTTTACGGGTATTCAGTCCAATAAGTCGATCGTCGCATTGTATAAATCGGCGGGCGGAAGCGGCGGTTCCACGAATACTTCCGGCGGCTCTACGAATACCAGCGGCAACAGCAGCGGTAACCGTAATCCGTCTAATAACACGACGAATACGTCGTCAGGTAATTCGACTTCGTCGCAGACATCGTCCAGTACGAGTACAACATCATCATCAACGGCTTCGACATCGACTACGTCGGCGGAAAGTAAGACTACTTTGTATTCAGTGGTAGTCATCGGCGGAAGCGGAAGCGGAAGCTATGCGCCGGGTACACCGATCGTTATCACGGCCAATACAGGAGCGGAAGGATCTACGTTCAGCAAGTGGACGACAGATTCACCGGGCGTTTCACTGGCGAATGTCAGCCAGACGCCGACCAGCTTTACGATGCCGCCTAATAACGTAACGATAACCGCAGAATATACGACAGGCACGCCGGCGGGTACACCGGCAGGCGGTGGCAGTAGTACAGGCGGAAGCGGCGGTAATCAGAACAGCAGTACGGGTAATACCCGCGTGGACATCACGAAGCCGGGTATCTCGAACAAAGACCTCGCGACGGCCAATGTGAACGGAGCGACCGACAATTTCGTGATCAAGATTTCCGAGACGGATGAGGCGACCAGAGCGGTGGCGGATGCGTTGACGAATGAGTACACCAGTCTGGATAATATCCTGTATTATGCAATGGATATCAGCCTGTATGATGCTACGGGAACGACGAAGATCACGGATACGTCAGGAATCTCGGTAGATATTACGATTCCGATTCCGGATGCGCTGGTAGCTTACGGCGGTAACAATATGGCGGGTGCGGTTGTGAACGGCAACCAGCTGGAGAAACTGAATGAGAGCTTTACGACCATCAACGGTGTTCCCTGTATCAGATTTACGGCAACGCACTTCTCGCCGTACACGGTCTATGTAGATACGGGCAACCTGACGGAAGGTATGCTGGATACAACGCCCAAGACCGGCGATCCGATCCATCCGAAGTGGTTCTTATCCATCGGTCTGGCGTGCTTATCAATCATCCTGGCTATGAAGAGAGATAAGAGAACCAAAGTAAAAACAGCATAAAGGAATTTTTATGGGAAAGATAATAAGAAATCTGATAGGTATCCTGCTGCTGGTGACAGCGATAGCGGTAACACAGATCCCTGTATCAGATGTGGAGGCGGCACCAACCGCCTCTGCATCTGATTTTCAGATGGACGGAACAACATTAGTAAAGTACAAGGGCACGGCGCAGGACGTGTCTGTTTCTGATTATGTAGAGAAGATAGAGGCGGAGGCTTTCGCAGGCAACGACGATATCAGACATATCACTGTCGGGGAGAATGTGGAAGTGATCGGCGCCAGAGCTTTTTCAGAATGTAAGAATCTGGAGAGTGTGACGATCCCGGATTCCGTCAAGACGATTGATACCGCGGCTTTCAGCGGCTGTCCTTCGCTTAAGGAAGTGACGGTGGGAACCGGGCTTACAAGCCTTGGCAACGGCGCTTTTGCGGGTGCCTACAGTCTGGAGAATGTACGTTTCAGCAGCAGCAATCCTAAATTCACCTGTGATGAAGGGGCGATCCTGAACAAAGACGGCAGGGACACGCTGTATCAGTTTCTGGCCGGGACAAAGGGCGACAGCTACCGGATGCCCTCTACGGTGAAGACGATCAAACCCTATGCATTCTGGGGCAATTATAATCTGGAGCAGGTGGAGCTCAGCAATCAGGTGAAGGAGATACCGGCCTATGCCTTCTCTACCTGCAGAAACTTAAAAGATGTGGAGATTCCCTTTTCTGTAAAAAGCATTGACATGAAAGCGTTTGAAGATTGTGTCAGACTGCGTGAGATCGTGATACCGGCTTCGGTGAGTACGATCCACAGTACGGCGTTCGACGGATGTACGAAGCTGGAGATCAAGGCGGATGCAGGATCCATGGCACATACTTTTGCGCAGTCTCTGGAGCTGGAAGATATTGAGGTGTCGGAATACGAAGAGGCGCCCATACCGGGCAGCGTCAGCGGCAACGACGTGGCGGCGGATGCAGAGGCACAGGACGGTGAAGATGGCGGCAATGTATCAGCGCCGGTTGATTATTATCATGAAGTGTCTCATATGAATCCGATGACGGAAGAAGAGGACAACGCAGTCAAAGGCAAGACGAGGGTGATCGGCCGGCAGGCATATGTCATTATCGACAATGCCACGGCTACCATCAATGTGGGAAGCACCGGTGACACGATCGGCGGAGAACCGGAGGAAGAGACAGAGCAGAATACGGATACCGTGCCGGGGCTTGCCGGTTCCGGGGACGCGAAGGGCGGCTCTTTCCCGAAATACGCCATCGCAAAGGGCAGTGACGGTAAGGCCGTCGTTGCGGCACAGGCTTACTATGACAATGAGATGACTTCCTATACGATTCCGGATAATATTGTGAGGATCGGGGAGTTTTCGTTTGCCAGATCAGGGCTTACGGCCATCACGATTCCGGACGGCGTGGAAGAGATCGGCTATGCGGCCTTTTATCACTGCGACGCTTTAAAAGACGTGTCCATTCCGCAAAGCGTGCAGAACATCGAGGCGGCGGCTTTTGCAAATACACCGTGGCTGTCGGAGTGGAGACAGAACGGCAGCGGCGATTTCCTGATCGTCGGTGACGGAATCCTGCTGGCATATAAAGGAAGCGGCAATGTTGTTTCCGTTCCCGATGGGGTGAAAAGGATCGGAGCGGAGGCGTTTAAAGATCATACAGAGATCAATAAGGTTGTTCTGCCGAACAGTGTGGAAGTAGTGGGAGAGGCGGCTTTTGCGGGCTGCAGCGCACTTACGGAGATTGAAGGCGGTGCAGGCTTACGGAAAATAAGCGACAGGGCTTTTGCGGGCTGTCCGGTCGGCACGGTACATATCCCGGCGACGGCAGAGTATGTCGGCCTGCGGGCTTTTGACAGTACGGATCCGGAGAGCGGGACGACGGCAGGCAACAGGGTGGTTGTCTTTGAAGGCGGGAAACTTCCGCAGCTTTCTTATGAGAAGATGGCAACCAAATTATACAGAGACAGTGACCGTGAGCCGGCATTGAAGGGCTGTGCAGTCGCGGTAATCCCGGATGAGGTGAACGATCTGACAGGAAGCGTGTTGGCCGATACAGGGGCCGGCTTTACGGGCGTGGTCTGCAGGAAGGCACAGGATGCGGCAGACGGCGGCGGTGTACTGCAGATCGTATCCAGACAGGGCAGCGGCCCGCTTCTGCAGGCCGGTGATACATGTCAGATAGACGGCAAACAGTATGTTCTCGAAGAGGGCACACAGATCGCAGGCGGTTCGAACACGGCCGGACAGCCGGACGGAGCGGGTGAGGCCGCATCCCGGGAAGCAGGAGCAGATGTATCTGATTCGTCGGATCCGGCAGGCGTATCGGGCAGTGCGGATCCGGGTGTGGCGGTGCAGATAAAGAGCAGCACGCTGTCGGACAACGGTGTGGCAGGTGCGGTACTGGCGGGCTCCGAGGAGAACTATATTCTGACGATAGAGGACAATGATGCCGCCGGTCTTAAGATCGGTGACGTCTATAAGAAGATATACGGCAATACGCTTCCGCAGAATCTGTGTGCCTACGATATCGGTCTCACGGAAGCGGCTACAGGCGTGCCGATCACCAGCCTTGGCAAACAGAGTGTGGAAGTGACGCTGCCGATGCCGGTCGGCGTGGGCGCCGATAACCTTCATGTGGTATGTCTCGACGCGGACGGGCAGCTGGAGGAAGTGGACAGCAGAGTGGTGTCTGTGAACGGTACGGAGGCGATTATTTTTACGGTGAGGCATTTTTCGCCTTACGGCATCTATAACTATGGTTCCGGCAGGAGCGCGGCGGCGGACGTGAAGGACGGGCAGGCGGTGTTCACATCTCTTGGCGCGAAAGACGATTCGCCGGATACGGGTGATCACAGCATTCATCCGAAATGGTTTTTGAGCGGCGGACTTTTCTTCGCGGCGATGGCGTTCTTCTTTTACCGGAGGAAGGGCAGAAAGATTCCCCTTTCCTGACAGAAAACAGAATACTGAACCTGAAAAAACTCCCGGCATAGAATAAATCTATAGCCGGGAGTTTTCCTGTATCTTTTTACACGGAATGTGCAGATCTCCCGGCGGATGATGACAGAATGCATGGAGAAGAGCTGTGAATCGTGTAAGAAAACAAGTAAGATGCAGTGATCATATACAGAGAACGATTGCAACGGAAGAGATTACGGTGGCGATCCTGGATACGGGGATCGGCAGACATCCCGATTTTGGAAACCGCGTGGTGGCCTTTGCGGATTTCGTGAACGGGCGGCAGGCGGGATACGATGACAGCGGACACGGCACGCATGTGGCAGGATGTGTGGGCGGCAGCGGAACCGCGTCCCGCGGCGTCTATCGGGGAATGGCGCCTGCCTGTCGTTTCTGTATCGGCAAGGTATTGGACAGAAACGGCGAGGGATGCATTGAGAGCATGAAGATGGGGCTGGTCTGGGTGCTGGAGAATCATGTCCGCTACCGGATCCGGGTCTTAAACGTATCGCTGGGCATCGGTACAGGCGGCGAGGCGGAACGCATGGAGGAGCTGGTGGAACTGCTGGATGCGGCCTGGGAAAAAGGCATTGTCGTGGTTTGCGCCGCAGGCAATAACGGCCCGGAGGAAGGGACGATATCACCTCTCGGCTGCAGCCGCAGAGTGATCACGGTAGGCTGCCATGAGGGCGGGTATTTCGGCGCACGCAAGGATCTGTGCGAGAATTTTTCCGGCAGGGGAAGCCGCAGTGTGCTCTATCGCAAGCCGGACGTGGTGGCGCCGGGAACGGATATCGTGTCCTGCAACGTGAACTGGAAGGGGAGCGCCTTCAGCGGCTACCGCAATGCCTATACGAAGAAGAGCGGTACCTCCATGGCGACGCCGGTTGTTGCCGGGGCGGCTGCGCTTTTTCTGCAGAAATACCCGCGTGCGACCAATGAGGAGCTGAAGCGAAAAATGATATACAGCGCACATGATATGGGGGATTCCTGGAACAAGCAGGGCTGGGGGATGCTGGATGTGGAGCGGTTCTGCAGGGAACCCGACCGATAAAGCTGTGCTTTTGTGTCGGTTTGTGGTTGACATGGGCAGTATGATTGTATACAATTATACGTGGCGTACATGAATTGATCGTATTCTTATAGAGCGCCCTGTATGCAGGCGGGTAAGGAGCGACAGGAAAGGTGTGATAACAGCTATGTATGATGAAAGAACTTTCACCAATCGTCCGGTGACCATGAACGATCATAACAATCTTCTGGAAATAGAAGAGCACATGTATATTCTGGATGATGTGAAGAAACCTAATGTTTTCAGGAATATGTTTCCTTATTCCGAGATTCCGAAGATTCCGTTCAATGACAGGACGGTGCCCCACAATATGCCGAAGGATATCTGGATCACGGATACGACCTTCCGGGACGGCCAGCAGTCCAGGGCGCCGTACACGACGGAACAGATCGTCACGATCTACGATCATCTGCATAAACTGGGCGGCCCAAACGGTATGATCCGTGCCAGTGAATTCTTCCTGTACAGCAAGAAGGACAGGGATGCTGTCTATAAATGTATGGAGCGGGGCTATCGTTATCCGGAGGTTACAAGCTGGATCCGTGCCAGCAGGGAGGACTTTAAGCTGGTCAGGGAGATCGGCATGAAGGAGACCGGTATTCTGGTCAGCTGTTCGGATTATCATATTTTCCTGAAATTGAAGATGACCAGGCGGCAGGCGATGGACCACTATCTGAGTGTTATCCGGGATTGTCTGGAGGAGGGGATCAGTCCGAGATGCCATCTGGAGGATATTACCAGAGCGGACATTTACGGTTATGTGGTGCCTTTCTGCATGGAATTGATGAAACTGATGGAAGAGTATCAGATCCCTGTCAAGGTACGCGCCTGCGATACGATGGGCTATGGCGTCAACTATCCGGGCGCGGTCATCCCGAGGAGCGTGCAGGGCATTATCTATGCGATACATACCCATGCCGGGGTGCCGCATGCGCTGATCGAATGGCACGGTCACAATGACTTCTACAAGGCGGTGTCGAATTCTACCACGGCATGGCTTTACGGCTGTTCCGGCATCAATACATCGCTTTTCGGTATCGGGGAGCGGACAGGCAATACACCGCTGGAGGCGATGGTCTTCGAGTATGCGCAGCTTAGAGGCGATCTGAACGGTATGGATACTACCGTGATCACACAGCTGGCGGAGTACTATGAGAAGGAGATCGGCTATGAGATCCCGCCCAGAACGCCTTTTGTGGGCAGGAATTTCAACGTGACGAGAGCCGGCATCCACGCCGACGGACTGTTGAAAAATGAGGAGATCTACAATATTTTTGACACGGAGAAATTCCTGAACCGGCCGGTGCTGTGTGCGGTGTCGAATACTTCCGGTCTGGCAGGGATTGCACATTGGATCAATACGTATTATCATTTAAAGGAGCAGGACCAGCTGGATAAGGGATGCGATCTGGTGAGGGCTTTGAAGGTCTGGGTAGATGGAGAGTACGCGGCGGGCCGTGTGACCGTGCTGACGGATGAAGAACTGACGGCGCAGATCAGAAAGACATGCACAGAGCTTGCCATACCGATGCCCGGGGAAGCGGCGGAAAGACTGCCGGATACAGGTGACAGGGAAGCCGGAGCGTAGCCCTGCGCATCTGACAGCAATGCATATAGTATAGGTGGAGAAAAAGAGAACGGAAATGGCTAATTATGATTTAAAGAACGAGGTAAACGACAAATATTCTCTGCGCGGCAGGGTGTTCCAGAAGCTGCGGGAAGATATTCTGAGCGGGAAGTATAAGGAGCATGAGGAGCTTAAGGAGGTAGCGATCGGTGAAGAGCTGGGAGTCAGCCGCACGCCGGTCAGGGAGGCTTTCCGGCAGCTGGAGCTTGAGGGGCTTATTCAGATTGTTCCCAACAGGGGCGCTTATGTGACGGGGATCACCGCCAAGGATGTGAAGGATATCTACATGATCCGCTCTTTGCTGGAGGGGCTGTGCGCAAGACTGGCTGTGGAGAAGATGACAAAGGAACAGATGGAGGAGATGGAGGAGAACATCTATCTGGCGGATTTTCATGCGTCGAAGGGGCATATGGACCAGATGGCGGAGCTTGACAACCGTTTCCACGATATCCTCTATGAAGCCTGTGATTCCAAGATGCTGGAGCACACGCTGCGGGATTATCATCAGTATGTGCTGCGCGTCAGGCAGAAGACGCTCTCCACCAACACGAGAGGGCGGGCTTCCAACGAGGAACACCGCCAGATCATGGAGGCGATCAAGGAGAAGGATGCGGACAGGGCGCAGCAGCTGGCAAACCAGCATATCCTGAACGCCTATGATAATATGGTGAAAAACGGGCTGTACGAAATATATGGCGAGGAAGTACAGCATATCAAATAAGAAAGGAAGGATACCATGGAAAAAATCAAAATGACAACGCCTCTTGTGGAGATGGACGGCGACGAGATGACGAGGATCTTATGGAAAATGATCAAGGACGAGCTGCTGCTGCCTTATATCGATCTGAAGACAGAGTATTACGACCTGGGACTGGAGCACCGCAATGAGACGGACGATCAGGTGACGTTTGACAGCGCCGAGGCTACGAAGAAGTACGGTGTGGCGGTAAAATGTGCGACGATCACGCCCAATGCGGCCAGAATGACAGAATATAACCTGAAAGAGATGTGGAAAAGCCCCAATGGCACGATCCGGGCGGCTTTGGACGGCACGGTGTTCCGGGCGCCCATTGTTGTAAAGGGGATCGAGCCATGCGTAAGAAACTGGGAGAAGCCGATCACCCTGGCCCGTCACGCTTACGGGGATGTGTATAAGAATACGGAGATCAAGGTGCCCGGCCCCGGTAAGGCGGAGCTTGTCTTTACGGCGAAGGACGGCAGTGAGATACGGGAGACGATCCATAATTTCACAGGCTCCGGTATTCTGCAGGGAATCCACAACACGGATGAGTCCATCTCAAGTTTTGCGAAGGCATGTTTTAATTTCGCGCTGGATACGAAGCAGGATCTGTGGTTTGCGACGAAGGATACGATCTCCAAGAAATACGACCATAATTTCAAGGATATTTTCCAGGAGATCTATGATGCCGAATATAAGGAGAAGTTCGAGGCGGCCGGTATCGAATATTTCTATACCCTGATCGACGATGCGGTGGCCCGTGTGATGAAGGCAAAGGGCGGCTTTATCTGGGCCTGCAAGAACTATGACGGCGACGTGATGAGCGATATGGTCTCTTCGGCGTTTGGTTCTCTGGCGATGATGACTTCCGTGCTTGTGTCACCGGACGGCGTCTATGAGTACGAGGCGGCGCACGGCACGGTGCAGCGGCATTATTACAAGCATCTGCAGGGGGAGGAGACTTCCACTAATTCAGTGGCGACGATCTTCGCCTGGACGGGAGCGCTCAGAAAACGCGGCGAACTGGACGGCATCGGAGAGCTGACGGTCTTCGCGGACAGGCTGGAGCAGGCGGTGATCAAGACGATCGAAGCGGGCAGGATGACGAAGGATCTGGCGCTGATCACTTCTTTGAAAGATGTGACGGTGTTAAGCAGCGAAGCCTTTATCAAGGCGGTGCGGCAGACTTTCGAATCTCTGGCATAAGGAGTACAGGAAAATGGGAACTGCTCTTATTCGGAGAGCAGTTCCCATTTTTCATAGAGATCGTTCAGTTTCGTTTCGTTTTCTTCTTTTTCCCGGTTGAGTTCCTGCAGTCTGGCTACATCGGTACAGATCCCGGGGGAGGCCATGAGAAGGTCGATCTCGCTGTTTCTCGTCTCCAGCTGTTCGATGGCTTCTTCACATTTTCTCAGTTCATTTTCTTTTTTGCGCCGGGCGGCCTGTTGTTCTTTCCGGGCTTTCCAGTCCTGCTTCGTGTCGGAGGAAGACGTCGGCTGTGCGGCGCTGCCTGCGGCACCTGCAGCCGACAGGGAACCGGCATGCGGCCCGGCAGATGTTTTGGCCTGCGCGGCGGCATCGATCAGGGCCAGCTGTTCGTCCTTTTTCTCCAGATAGTATTCATAATTGCCCAGGTAGCTGGTGAGTACATGACGGTTTAAGTCCAGGATCCTGGAGGCCGTCTTGTTGATGAAATACCGGTCGTGGGACACGTACAAAACGGTGCCCGTGTAGGCGTTCAGGGCATCCTCGAGAATCTCCTTGGACATGATGTCCAGATGGTTGGTGGGCTCGTCAAGGATCAGGAAGTTGGCTTCCGAGAGCATCAGTTTGGCGAGGGACACCCGGCCCCGCTCGCCGCCGCTTAGGGTCCTGACCTGCTTGAATACGTCATCGCCGGTAAAAAGAAAGGCAGCCAGGGTATTGCGGATCTCGGTGTTGGTGAGAGACGGGTAATCGTCCGAAATCTCTTCAAAAAGCGTCTTCTCCATGTGCAGGACATGATGTTCCTGATCGTAGTAACCGACGGCCACGTTGCTGCCGAGACGGATCTCACCGGTATCGGGCGCCGTCAGTTCGTTGATCAGCTTTAAGATAGTGGTCTTGCCGGTGCCGTTGTCGCCGATGATGGCCACATGTTCCCCTTTCTTGATATCGAAGCCAAGATGTTCAAAGAGCGTGAGAGAGCCGAAGGATTTCGACAGCTCTTCCACATGCAGGACATCGTTGCCGCTGGTGAATTTCGGTTCCAGTGTAAGATGCATGTCGGCGCGCACTTCCGTCGGTTTGTCCAGTACTTCGAGTTTGTCCAGCATCTTAACCCGGCTCTCTGCCCGGCGGATCGATTTCTCCCGGTTAAAGGAGCGCAGCTTCTCGATGACTGCCTCCTGGTGTCTGATCTCCTGCTGTTGTTTCATATAGGCGCTGTACGCGGCTGCCCGCAGCGCTTCCTTCTTGGCGGCGTAATCGGAGTAGTTCCCGGTAAAGACAGTGGCCTTTGTGTTATCCAGCTCGATCACTTTATTGGCGATCCGGTCCAGAAAATAACGGTCGTGGGATACGATGATCACGGCGCCCCTGTAGTTGAGCAGGTAGGTTTCCAGCCAGGTGATGGAGGACATGTCCAGATGGTTGGTCGGCTCGTCCAGTATGATCAGGTCTGGTTTGAGTAAAAGCAGCTTGCCCAGGGCAACCCGGGTCTTCTGGCCGCCGGAGAGGGTTGAGACACTGCGTCCGAATTCTTCTTCCTGGAAGCCGAGTCCTTTGAGAACGCCGGTCAGCTCGCTTCTGTACGCATAGCCGCCGCCTGTCTCGAAATCGTGGGTTAAGTTGGTGTAAGCGTTCATCAGCTGCTGTAAGGCGTCCCCGGAAGCGGTCTTCATCTGCAGTTCCACGGCGCGCATTTTCTGTTCCAGGTCGATCAGCTCCTGCTTCACGGACAACAGTTCATCGTATATCGTATTATCCCCGGATACCGCCTCATGCTGGGACAGATAGGCTATGGTTTTGTCGCGGGAGACTGTCACGATTCCCTCATCCGCGGACAGTTCGCCCATGATGATGCGCAGCAGGGTTGTCTTGCCGGCACCGTTAATGCCCACGATGGCGGCCTTGTCGTAATCTTCTATATGAAAAGAAACATTCCTGAGTACAGGTATTTCGTTAAAGGATTTGTGAATATTGCTGACGGAGAGTATCATGATGCACCGTACCTTTCCTGTATGATATTATGCGGCCGGGCCGGCCGCAGACTGTAACGCATTCAGCCCGTTCCAGGCCGCCTCCGGCGAGGGGCTGGATGCCTGAAACCGCAAACAGTAACACCAGTTTACAATTCCTCTCCAAAACTGTCAACGGATAGTTTGACAGTTTTTTAGCATGGTTGTATACTAAGATAACAGTGCGCACCAAAAGCAGTGCCAAGAACAGGAAAGGGACTTAGGAGGCAGCAAAGGTGGAAGCAAAAGAGATTTCACAGGCTGTGATCGGCCGTCTGCCCAGGTATTTCAGGTATCTGGGTGAATTGAAGGATGAGGGGATCGAGAGAGTTTCCTCCCAGGAACTGAGCGATATCATGCAGGTGACAGCGTCCCAGATCAGACAGGATCTGAACAATTTCGGCGGTTTCGGCCAGCAGGGATATGGCTACAATGTGGAGTATCTTTATGAGGAGATCGGCAGGATACTGGGGCTTGACAAGAAGCACAACCTGATCATCGTCGGGGCGGGGCATCTCGGGCAGGCGCTTGTCAATTACAGGGACTTTGAGCGCAGAGGGTTTATCTTCCGGGGAATCTTCGATATCAACCCGCAGATCTGCGGCACGAAGATCCACGGTATCACGGTGCGGCCTATGGAGCAGATGGAGCAGTTTGTCAAGGATATGGAGATTGACATCGCAGTCCTGACCGTACCCAAGAGCGGTGCAGAGGAAGTGGCAGAGCAGCTGGTCAGTTACGGTATCAGGGGGATATGGAATTTTGCTCATGTAGATCTGCATGTACCGGAGGGGATTCAGGTGGAGAGCGTCCATCTTTCGGACAGTCTGATGAAGCTGTCTTACAATCTGTCGTCCGTAGAGGCAGGTCAGGAATAGACGGCAGATGCCGGTATACAGAAGATGCAGGATCACGTGAAATAAGAGAGGTTTGACGGTATATGGGAAAAACAGATGAAGCATTTCGGTCTGCGCTGTCGGAGAAGAAGATTCCGATTCTGACATTGGACAATAAGTGGCATCAGCTTTTTACGCAGCAGGAATGCACAGACGAGATCAGGGATATGGAATGCGAGCTCAACGGTCTTTTGAAACGGCAGGGCAAGGTCAACGAGAAGAAGCGGGAGATTCGGAAGCTTAAAAAGAAGCTGATGGATGAGATCGTGCTGCTGGCGGATGAGATGGAGGGCGGCGCCACCCTGCGGCTGGAGAAGGAGATGGAGACGCACAAGCGTCTGGTCGCCGAGTGCAACGATAAGCTCAAGGAATGCGACGAGGAGATGCTGGAGCTGCCCGGGCAGATCGTCCAGCTCAACAACAGGCTGATGCTGGAGACGATGGAGATCTGTTACCGGAAGCTGCATAAGAATACGGAAGAACTGGAAGAGATAGAGGAGTGGATCAGGAATATCCGCAGAGAGCTGAAGAAGAAGGTGGTCCGTAAGCAGGAGAAAGAGATGATGAATCATCAGCTGTATTCTTATATGCATGATATTTTCGGGGCGGATGTGATCGAGATTTTTGATATGAAGTATGATCCGGCAGAAGGGCGCGGTAAGAAGAAAGAGACCGGGCGGGAGCCGGAGGATGCGGAGGCAGAGAAGAAGAAAGAGGCGTCGGAATCATAGGATTTGGGCGCTTTTGCCTTGTCTCTGGAAAGGAGGTCTATGAAGGAATATCTTGTTACCGCACAGGAGATGAAGCGGTACGATGCGAATACGATCGGGGAATTCGGTATGCCGGGGCTGGTGCTGATGGAGCGGGCGGCGCTGTGTACCGTGGAAGAACTGCAGCGGGTGTGCGGCAGCATACCCTGTCGGGTGCTGGTGGCGGCCGGATGCGGCAATAACGGCGGCGACGGTCTGGCCGTGGGGCGTCTTCTGCTGCTGGCCGGGTATGAGGTGACGTTCGTGATGCCCGGGGATGGCGGGCGCTGTACGGAGGAGACGGGAAGGCAGATCACGGTTCTGGAAAGGTATGGCGCGCATATTTTTAGCACGATGCAGGATGGTGAATATGATATAGTAGTGGATGCTCTTTTTGGGGTCGGATTATCCAGGGATGTGGCGGGAATCTGGCAGGAGGCCGTGGCGTGGATCAACCGCAGCAGCGCGTTCGTGTGCAGTGTGGATATCCCTTCCGGCATTGATGCGGACACGGGCCGGGTGCTGGGGTGTGCCGTGGAGGCGGATCTGACGGTGACTTACGGCTTTCGCAAGGTAGGGCAGCTGCTGTATCCGGGTGCGGCCTGCTGCGGGACCCTTGTCTGCCGGCAGATGGGAATCGACGAGCGCAGTTTCCTGCACAGAGAGCCGTGTTGGTATACTTACGGACGGGAGGAAAAGGGGCTTTTGCCGGTACGGCCGGCGGACGGCAACAAGGGCACCTTCGGCAAGGCGCTGCTCATTGCGGGGAGTGAGAAGATCGGGGGCGCTGCCATGATGGCGGCAAAGAGTACCTTCCGCGCCGGGGCGGGGATGGTCAAAGTGGTTACCGCCGGAGAGAACCGGACGGCGCTGCAGCAGTTTGTACCGGAGGCGATGCTTCTGACTTATCCCCGGGCAGGGGAGGCGGAAGCCGGTTTTCCGGCAGAGCTGGAAGAGGCGGAGAGATGGGCGGACTGTATCCTGATCGGGCCGGGGATCGGCACCGGAGAACGGGCACATGAACTGCTGCGGTTTGTCCTGTTGAAGAGTGCCCTGCCGCTTGTCATTGACGCAGACGGGATCAATCTTCTGGCCGGCGACGGGAAGCTGCAGAGCGCCATGGCAGACAGAGAAGGGCCGGAGCGGACGATCATTCTCACACCCCATCTGGGAGAGTTTGCAGGAATCTTCGGCGGTACGGTCAGGGAGGCAAAGGAAGGACTGCTGCGCTATCCGGAAGAACTTGCCGACAGGCTTCACTGTGTGGTAGTGTGTAAGGATGCGAGAACGGTGGTGGTGCAGCCGGGCGGCGGGCACCGGTATTTGAACACGACGGGCAACTGCGGTATGGCGACGGCAGGCTCCGGGGATGTGCTGGCGGGGATGATCACCGGCCTGCTGGCCCAGGGCATGGCAGGGATGGAGGCCGCAGTGACAGGGGTGTACCTTCACGGATGCGCCGGCGATCTGGCGGCGGCGCTTAAGACGGAAACTGCCATGACGGCCACTGACCTGCTTGACTGTATCGCGGAGGCGGTGCGGCTGCATGGCAGGGCCGCAGCAAGAAATACGGAGGTGACAATATGTTAGCGGAATATCAACGTGTATGTGCGATGGTCGATCTGGACGCCGTTGCCTATAATATGGAGCAGATGCGGCAGAACCTGTCGCCCGGTACGAAGATGATCGGTGTGATCAAGACGGACGCCTACGGTCACGGCGCGGTGCAGATCGCCCGGGAGCTGGAACGGCTTGACTATGTGTGGGGGTATGCCGTGGCTACCGCGGAGGAGGCGTTCATCCTGCGGCGTACAGGGCTGAAAAAGCAGATACTGCTGCTGGGCTATGCATATCCCTACCATTATGAGGAACTGATCTGCAATGACATACAGCTGACCGTCTTCCGGGAAGACAGCATAGAGGAGCTGGCAGCCTGTGCGCGCAGGATGAAAAAGAGTGTCAGGGTGCATGTCAAGCTGGAGACGGGGATGTCAAGGATCGGCGTTATGCCGGATGAGAGCGGCCTGCGGTTCGTGGAGAAGATACTGCATACGGAAGGTCTGGTGCCCGAGGGGGTGTATACCCACTTTGCCCGGTCGGATGAAAGCGATAAGACCACGACCAGAAGGCAGCTTGCACTGTTTACGGATTTTACAGAGAGAATACAGACGCAGCTGCACTATTCTTTTCCCATAAGACACTGTTCCAACAGTGCGGGTATCGTGGAGTTTCCGGAGGCCAATATGGACGCGGTCAGGGCGGGCATCACGCTGTACGGCCTGTGGCCTTCGGCGGAGGTGTCGCGGGATATCATACAGCTGCGGCCTGTATTGTCCTTAAAGACCCATATCGTCTATATCAAGGAGGTGCCGGCAGGCACGCAGATCAGCTACGGCGGCACGTATGTCACGCCGGAGAGAATGCGGATTGCGACGATCCCCGTAGGATACGGCGACGGGTATCCGAGAAGCCTTTCCAACAAAGGATATGTCCTGATCCGCGGGAAGAAAGCGCCGATTCTCGGAAGAGTCTGCATGGACCAGTTTATGGTCGGTCTTAAGGATATTCCGGAGGCGGAAGAGGAAGACGAGGTTACACTGGTGGGAGAAGACAACGGCGCGCGGATCACGATGGAAGAGCTTGGAGAGCTGTCCGGGAGGTTTAACTATGAGTTTGTCTGCGGCCTTGGCAAAAGAATCCCCCGTGTTTACTGGAAAGGCGGCCGGATAACGGCGGCTAAGGACTATTGTGGTGATTATCGCTGATCAGATGTATACTTCTTGGATAAAGCGGCAATATTATTGTTGTCAGGTAACTGCCGGACCTGCCGCAGCAGTTTTGGCCATGGCCGGAAGCGGCGCCGCCGTGCAGATACGTCAAAATCAATCAAGGGAAGTGTATGGAAATGAGAAGAGGAGATATTTACTACGCAGATTTAAGACCTGTGATCGGCTCGGAACAGGGCGGTATCAGGCCGGTGCTGATCATACAGAACGATATCGGGAACAAACACAGCCCGACCGTGATCTGTGCAGCGATAACCTCTAAGATGAACAAGGCGAAACTGCCTACGCATATTGAATTAAATGCAAGCAAGTATGATATGGTCAAGGATTCGGTCATTCTGCTGGAGCAGCTCAGGACGATTGATAAGAGGCGCTTAAAAGACAGGATCTGTCATCTGGACCAGGACATTATGAAAGTAGTCAATGTGGGCCTGATGGTCAGCCTGGAACTGAATACATAAGAGATGACGGTTGTATTGTCAGGGAATTTGACACCGATTCCAATCCTTGCTATATTAATATAACAGGCGGGCAGCCGTGCGCCGGTTTCACACGGCGTTTCGGCCGGGACAGTACCGGAGAGGGCTGTGCCGCGGGCTGCATGGACACAAATATAAATGAGGACAGGAGAGGATGAGATCGTATGGACGATGGTGTCGCGAGTAGTAGTAGCATAGGGTGGTTTGTTGTTTTATTGTTGTTGGAGATGTTGTTCTACAGCTTTGACTCCGCTTTCCAGTACAGGAAGGAAGAAGAGCAGGGAGAGGACGGCGAGGCAGGAGGGACGGACAGAAAACGGGAGCGGATCCGGTATCTGACGAGTCACCTGCCGCAGTATGCCAGTGCGATCCAGCTGGGGACAGTGACGGTCAATATCTTGTTCGGAGCGCTGTATCTGTACCGGCTGAACAGCTATTTCGGCTATCTGGTCTATCAGATGGCGACGGGCAGTATGGAGCATCTTTACGGCTGGCATATCAGGGCGTTTGCTGTCGCAACGGCGGTACTTGTCACGTTTGTCCTGCTGTACATAATCGTGACATTCGGTGTTTCGATCCCGAGGAAGGTCACGTCACGCAATCCGGAAAGATGGTTTCGGGCATTCGTCACACCGATCTATTTCTATGTGCGTCTCACGGCGCCGCTCACGGCCCTGATCTCGGCCACTGCCGGCGGGATTCTCCGGCTGTTCGGCATCAAGGGAGCCGGCAGGAAGGCGGACGTGACGGAGGAGAAGATCCTGTCCATGGTCAGTGTCGGGCATGAGCAGGGGATTCTGGAGGCCAATGAAGCCGAAATGATCAGCAATATTTTTGAGTTCGGTGACAAAGAAGCGAAGGACATCATGGTCAACCGCAACAATATGGTCGGCATCGAATCGACTATGACACTGCAGGAGGCGGCAGCCTTTATCGTGGATGCGCACAACAGCCGTTTTCCCGTATATGACGATACGATCGACCACATTATCGGCATTCTGCATCTGAAAGACATCATGCGGATGCAGATGAACAGCAAGATGAAAAACAGACCCATCGGCAAGATACGGGGACTGCTCAGGGAGCCGAGGTTCATCACAGAGAAGCGTAAGATCGACGATCTGTTCCGGGTGATGCGGGCGGAGAAGATCCAGATGGTTATCGTCGTGGACGAATACGGCCAGACGGCCGGACTGGTGGCACTGGAGGATATTCTGGAGGAAATCGTCGGCAATATAGAGGATGAATACGACGAAGAGGCAAGCTATATTGTCAGACACGACGTGGACAGCTACGTGATCCAGGGCAAGATGCCGCTGGAGGAGCTGGAGGACCAGCTTAAGATCAGCTTTGACGAAGAGCCTTTCGATACGGTCAACGGTTTCGTGATCTCCAGACTGGAGCATATACCGGAGGAGGGCGAAGATTTTGAGTTCGAATATGAAGGCTATATGTTCAGGATCCTGGAGGTAAAAGACCGCATGATCCAGAGCGTGCTGGCGGTTCCGAAGAAAGAGACGGAGACGGAAGCGGAAGACTGAACCGCCGTCCCCCCCCGGCCGGCAGGTGTAAAAAGCAGCGCTATGGAATCCGGCAGGAATGCGGAATGCCGGGTTGAATACTCGCGGGATAAATGGTATGATAATTAGTTGTAATCCGGATCTGTACAGCGACAGGCCGGGACAGAGACATGAGAGAAGACAAAGGAGACCAGCATATGTCAGGACATTCTAAATTTGCAAATATCAAACATAAGAAAGAGAAAAACGATGCTGCCAAGGGTAAGATCTTTACGATCATCGGCAGAGAGATCGCCGTTGCGGTGAAGGAGGGCGGACCGGATCCGGCCAATAACTTCAAGCTGGCGCAGGTGATCGCCAAGGCCAAGGCCAACAACATGCCCAACGACACGATCGACAGAGGTATCAAGAAGGCGGCCGGCGAGGGCGGCAATGTCAATTACAAATATGTTACCTATGAAGGATACGGGCCAAGCGGTATCGCCATTATCGTAGACGCCCTGACAGACAACGCCAACAGGACGGCGGCCAATGTGAGGAGCGCTTTTACGAAAGGACAGGGCAATGTGGGAACGCCCGGCTGTGTCTCTTTTATGTTCGACAAGAAGGGGCTGATCATCATTGACAAGGAAGACTGTGATATGGATGCGGATGATCTGATGATGACGGCGCTGGATGCGGGCGCGGAAGACTTTTCCGAGGAAGAGGACAGCTACGAGGTCTATACCGATCCGGACCAGTGGAGCGAGGTGGACGCGGCGCTTAAAGAAGCCGGCATCACACCGATCTCTTCGGAGGTGACGATGATCCCCCAGAACTGGGTGGCGCTGACCGATGAGACGGCGATCAAGAATCTGCAGAAGACGCTGGACCTGCTGGAGGACGACGATGATGTGCAGGCCGTGTACCATAACTGGGACGAGTAAGGAACAGCGGGCGGATCACAGGACGGGCTGTATGGTGGAGGTTTAGGATGATACCGGAACGGATTAAGGGGCTGCTTGAGCAGGCGGAAGTATGGATCGCCGCATTTAAGAAGGAAACCTACGAGGAATCTTTTCAAAAATATGTGGAAGAGTACAGGCCGGTGTGGGATACGACAGCGGCAGCCCTGCATGACGACAGACTGCTGCAGGAGCAGGAAGAGGAGAGGGCGCGTATCGCGGAGGCCTTCGTGCAGGGCGCGCGCGGGAGACTGGACGCTGTAAGCGGCAGGACGAAGAAAGAGAAGCTGCAGTATGAGATGAACCTGTATATGGTGACCTATGTGCTGCCGGCTCTGCTTTGCTGGGAGGACTGCGGCGGCAGGCAGAAGGATGAGACGAAGCGGCTGACCGATATGATCTGCGGCAGGTGGCAGGAGGCTTTCGGTGCGCGTATCCAGGCGGCGGACTATGAAGTTATCCGGTCCGGGTTCAAACAGAAGCTGTGTTTTGTGACCACTGCGGTATGCCGCGGCTTAAACAAACCTGCAGACTGCCGGGAGATCAAGCTGATGAAGCAGTTCCGCGACGGCTATTTTTCCAGGAATGAAGAGGGCAGGCGGCTGATCGGGGAATATTATGATATCGCGCCCACGATCGTAAAGCGGATCGCGCGGGAGGCCAATCCCGGGGAAAAATATCTGTATCTGTGGAATACCTATATCAGAAAATGCGTGGATCTGATCACAAGAGATGAAAACGAGCGGTGCGGGCGGCTGTACCGTTCTATGATGGCCGAGCTGAAAGAGGAGTATATGGTGACGGACAGACGCGGCCGCGAATGAAGAAAGGCAGGACTGCAAAGATGAGCAGACAGTATAAGAAGGAAACGATATGCATCCAGTCGGGATGGAAGCCGAAGAACGGGGAGCCGCGGGTGCTGCCGATCTGTCAGAGTACGACTTTCAAATATGAGTCTTCGGAGCAGATGGGGCGTCTTTTTGATTTGGAGGAGAGCGGTTATTTCTACAGCAGGCTGCAGAACCCTACCAACGACTGTGTGGCGGCCAAGATCTGCGAGCTGGAGGGCGGCGTGGCGGCGATGCTCACTTCTTCCGGCCAGGCGGCATGTTACTATGCGGTGTTCAATATCTGCGAAGCGGGAGATCATGTGGTGCTTTCTTCTACTGTATACGGGGGTACTTTTAATCTGCTCACCTGTACCATGAAGAAGATGGGAATCGAATGTACCGTGGTGGATCCGGATGCTCCGGAGGAGGAGATCGCGAAGGCCTTCCGGCCGAATACGAAGTGCATGTTTGCGGAGACCATCGCCAATCCGGCACTGGTAGTTCTGGATATCGAGAAATTTGCGCGCCTTGCGCACGGGCATCAGGTGCCGCTGATCGTGGACAATACCTTTGCGACGCCGGTCAACTGCAATCCCTTCGAATGGGGCGCGGACATTGTAGTACATTCTACGACCAAATATATGGACGGCCACGCCATGGCAGTGGGCGGCTGTATTGTGGATTCAGGCAACTTCGACTGGGCGGCCTGCGGGGAGAAGTTCCCGGGACTGTGTACGCCGGATGCCTCTTATCACGGTATTACCTATACGGAGAAGTTCGGCCGGGCGGCCTATATCACCAAAGCCACGAGCCAGCTGATGCGCGATCTCGGTTCCATACAGTCACCGCAGAACGCTTTTCTTTTGAATGTGGGGCTGGAGACGCTGCCCCTGCGTATGGAGCGGCACTGTTACAATGCGCAGAAGACGGCGGAATATCTGGCGCAGCATGACAAGGTGGCATGGGTCAATTATCCGGGTCTTGCAGGGAACCGTTACTACGAACTGGCGCAGAAGTATATGCCGAAGGGAACCTGCGGCGTCATCTCCTTCGGACTCAAAGGCGGCAGAAACGCGGCGGCAAAGATGATGGATCATCTGCAGCTGGCGGCGATCGTTACCCATGTGGCGGATGCGAGAACGAGCGTCCTGCATCCGGCAAGCCATACCCACAGGCAGATGAATGACGAACAGCTGCGGGAGGCGGGGGTTGCACCAGATCTGATCCGGTTGTCCGTGGGCCTGGAGCATATTGATGATATCATTGCGGATCTGGAGCAGGCGATCTCGCAGGTCTCTTAAGAAGGATAGTTTGATTATGGTTTATCGGAAAACATGGTTTAGCTATGTGCTGTGGATGGTCTTTACGATGCTGTGTGTCATATTCCTCGTTTTTGCGGGGAATTATGTCTGTGTAAGCTATTTTGCGGACGGCATGGCGCAGGTGGACGAGGCTTTGCGGCCGGTATTTGGCTTTGCGGCCGTGCTGGCTGCGGCTGCGGCATACTGGCTGATCCGGCCCATCGCCGGCAGGATCCGGAGAAGGTATGCGGGGAAAGCGTTCGCCGGCCGGATCATGGAGGGAATCGTGGTTACGGGGCTGCTTGCGCTGGGGCTTTTTGTGCGTATGGAGCGTGCCGGGACGTACACAAAACTGCAGGAGGCCGCCGGGAGCAGTATGCAGAACTTCCTGAGCGGGATGGAGTACTTCGACATGGCGGTGGTGACGACGGACGGTTTTACCGGGCCGGCTGCATACGGTAGCGCCTGGCTCTATGTGGCCTGTCTTTCGGTGGTTCTTTCTTTTCTCGGGAATAAGGCGGCTTCGGCGATCGTATTCCAGGTTTTTCTGCAGATGGCCGGGCTGGGGCTTGGCTACGCCGTGGCGAGAAGAAGTGCCGGACGGCTGCCGGCCTGTGTGGTGCTCCTTTATCTGGCCTGTTCGCCGGGATATCTGGAGATGCTTAAGAATCTGGGGCCCGAATGCCTTTTCTTCGATCTGTATCTGATAGTTATGCTGGTTGTGGTCGGTTTCCTTAAGGCGTACTGTAAGAACCGGTGCGGGAGAGTGGCGGCGCTGGCCGGCGCGGCCGGGGCAGGAGCGCTGATTGGTATGCTGGGATATCTGGATCTGACGGCTTTTACGATTCTGGCGCTGGGGGCGGTCGTTGTCACGGGGAAGAAGAGCCGCACAAAGGAGGAGCCGGTGCGTAACGGCGGCGGTATCAGTGCGGCGGTGGCGGCGCTGATCCTGACAGGATGCGGGGCCGGATTCCTGGGCACGGCTGCGGCCGTCAGCTCCGGCAGCGGCATGGGACTTGTGGCACAGCTTACGCAGTGGGCGTCGGTGCATGTGTGGAATACGCGTACCTTCGGGTTTCGGCCGCTTTACCCTTATTCACTGGATATGCTTCTTTTTGGTGTGCTGGCGGTGCCGGCCTCGTTTCTTGTATTTGAATTTTTCCGCAGCGGCAGGGAGCAGAATTACATGCTTTGGATCCTGCTGTGCATCGCGGCGGCTCCTACACCGCTGGCGGTATTCGGGGTGCAGCCTTTTGGCCTGCTTTCCATGTATCTGTGGGGCGTGCTGGCCGGTCTGGGCCTGCAGAACTGCATATTCGGCGGGCAGGCCAGATTGATGCAGACGATGATCGAGGAGATCAACCAGGCCGCCGGGGAAATTGAAGCGGTAGAAGAAGCCGGGCCGGCACAGGTGGGCAGGCTTATGCAGGAAGGCAGGGAGAAGAATAAAGTCGGATTGATGCAGGCAGATGGACAGTCAGAAGAAGCCGAACTGATACAGGCAAATGGACAGCCAAAAGAAGCCGACCATATACAGGAAGGCGGAAATAAAGACAAAGTCGAAGAAATTGAGGTGCTGGATCTGACGAAAGAAGAGACGTCGGAAGAGCAGCAAGCAGAGGAACCGGTCAAGAAACCGCGCTATATCAAGAATCCGCTGCCGCTGCCGAAGAAACACGTGCGCAGACAGATGGATTATCAGTATACCGTTGATGATAAGGACATGAACTACGATGTGGAAGTGGGCGACGATGACGATTTCGACGTATGACCGTTTCGGTAAAGCTGTCGTTGTACCAGATACCGGATCTTTCGGGTATGTCAATATATCAGGAAATGTATAATTATCGGGAAGATAACGCAAACTATGAGAGAATCACGGAAGGGATGTGGTTCTCTTATTTTAGTTTTCGGAGGTATGGGATGGGCAACAAAGAGAATAAACAGAACAAGAATTCCAAAAAGGAAGAGAAGCGGGAGGATCAGGAAAAGCAGCAGGACAAGGAGCAGCACCGGGACGAACGGATCGAAGCGAACGGTCAGGTCACACTGGATGAGAACGACAAGCATCACAAAATACACCTGATCACGATCATCGGGGAAATCGAAGGACATGACAATTTGAGCAGTTCTTCCAAGACGACCAAATACGAGCATGTACTGCCTCAGCTGGCGGCAATCGAGGACAGCAGGGATATAGACGGGGTGCTGATTCTGCTCCTCAAAGGCGGTGACGGTGAGACTCAGCTTATCGCTGGTGCTTAAATTATGCTTAATGGAATTCTCGCTCAACATCAAAACCAGGCTGGGAAAGACGGCCGCATTATCACATAACCCCTGTATATTAATTTGATAGAGCAGACTGTCAGGGTAACGGTAACTGTTCAGATCATAATAATTGCGCACGAAATGCATCTCTTCCGCCAGACTGACAAAGGGCTTGGTGGAAAGAGTGTAGCGCAGGTGCTCTGCCAGAGTGGATATCATGGACTTTAAAACAATACGGCTCACAGAGGTGCCCGCCATGGAGGAGATAACGCTCAGGCAATTGATCAGAAAATGGGGCGATACCTGATTGCGCAGGCTCAGGAGTTCGTACTCTTTTTTCAGAAGCTGTTCCCGGAGTACTTGGTTCTCCAGGGAATCGATGTGCTCCAGAAGACGAATGACTTCCTCATGAATTTCCCGTACTTCCTTACAGCGGCTGACTTCCTGGAGATTAAGCGCCTCAAGCTGAGGACTTTCCTTCACCGTTTCCGAGATCCTGTACAGCTCACGGATCGGCAGACGCAGTCTGGTGCTGAACAGGATAAAGGTGGAGAGAAAGCAAAGGGTGAGGATGACGATGAATACACCCTGCAGTTTAAATCGAAGCTCCAGCGTCTGCTGCAGATGGGAATAGGGCATCAGGATCAGCAGATCCGATTGGCAGAAGGAGGGCCTGATCTCAAATTTCAGATATTTACTGCCGGAGTAGGTTACAACCTGTGTGTTTTTGCCAAGAAGCAGTTGTAACTCGTTGGAATCCACAGCCTGATTGACAACGGGAAGCTCTGTTTCCGGCGCGTTGAGGAAGGCGCAAAGCGTATCTTTGGAAGTGGATTCTTCCAGATCATGCATGATTGTATCCACATTGACCCATGCGCCGCCGATGGTATTGTTGTAGGCAAACATACGCACAAGACAATAGCTGCCATCAATTTCACAGAAAGCAAAAGAACTCTTCTGCGAAGTGAGTTCTCTGGAAAAGGCGGCAAAGTCCACCGATCGCAGAAAGGTTTTGAAATAGGTGGAAAAGGAGGTATTGGGGTCTCTTGACTCGGAAATAAAACGGTCATTGCGCTCGCTGTAGAAAAACAATCCGTCCACTGTCGAATAGCACAGCAAATAAGAACTCAGTGTTCTCTGAAGACGGGATTCGCAGGCGGAAATCGTCATCATATGATCCGAAGTGGATAACTGAGACAGATCAGGGTTGTTGTAAAGGGTTGACAGAACGGAACGATTGGCGATTTCCAGATCATTTTTAGTCTCAGTTAGGCAATAATCTATCGTTCGGTAGTAGCTGTCATAAAGATTGGAGCGCATATTATGGTTCAGGAACAGAAAAAGGATCAAAAAGGAAATCAAAAAAAGGCCATATATCACCAAAACAATTTTGATCAGCTGAGAAAAAAGCGAGTACTCGCGTTTGTGAAAAAGCATGAATACCTCCATCTGTCAGAAAATGTCTATGTATGATAGTAATCTTAGTGAAAAGGAAAAGCAATCGAGAAATCAGAAATTGTAAGAATTTTGAAATATTCACTCAAATATGTACATAGTTTTTCCGGGGGCATCTTCCTATAATGAACAAAAGCCTACTTCGAAGAAGGGAAGAGAGAAGAACGGCTTAGAGCATTTTCATGGGAAATGCCGTGTGAACGGCAGAAAGGGAGAGGTAGCTATAGATCATGAAAACCTGGAAAGAGAGAGTAAAATCGGATTACAGTGAGATTCGCGGCGTACACCATGGCCCGAGAGAGGGGGCTTCCATGGAGCAGCTGGACCGGGAATTGGGATATGCGCAAAGACTGCGGATTAATTCCGTCCGAATCTTTATCCAAGAGACGGAGTGGCACAAGGATCCGGAGGCGCTGGAGAAGAAAATACTGGATTATACCAGACTGTGTGCCGCTCATGGGATCAGCATTATGCCTATTTTTTCAAGCGGTAATCAGATCCGCACGTATGAGCTTCTGACGCAGGAGGAATGGGAGAAGAAGAGGGCCTTTTTGACGGCCATGATCCGTTTGCTTAAGAAGGAACCCAACCTGTTGATGTGGGACGTTTATAATGAGCCGTTCTGCAACGATTATCTGAGAAATTGTCCCGAGGAGGAATATGAATCCCGCTATAAGAAGATTGAGCATGATCTGAGACTCCAATGCCGGATGGTGCGCGAATTAGATGACGATACGCCCATCACCGTGGGTCATGAGTTGAAAGAGCATCTGGAATCCACGGCAGATCTGGTTGATGTGATCGCTTTCCACGATTACCTGACCACCAGAAAGGATATCAGGGAAGTATATGAGTATGCGGGAAAGATTGCGAAGGAACAGGGCGGCAAGCCGGTCATCAACAATGAAATGGGCTGTATTGGGCGTGCGAACCCCTATGATGTGGAGCTGCAGTTCTGTGAAGAGTTTCACTATGGATATTATATCTTCAATCTGGTGATCGAGGGCTTCTGGGCGCCTCTTCACGGAATCGTATATCCGGATGGAACGGTGCGAGATCCTTCTATTGTAGCAGCCATGTTTGGTTTCTATAGGAACAGAGGCGCAGACAGGGTGATTCCGCAGGGGAATCGTGAAGAATATGCCGCAGTGGCAGTGGAACGGGTAAAGAAGGCGCTTTCCGTGGACAAGCAGAGTCTGTTTACCAGATTTGAAGCCACTACAGATGAGATTCTGGAGGCCGCAGAGGTATGTGTGAATATTCTGGAGTGTTGTGAGATCGCCCCGATGGACAATCTGTTGTCGGCTCAGCTGTTTGCGTTACGAGATATTCCGGAGGAGAAGCGTGACCGTGCACAGATCAGAAGATTTGCCTATGAGGTTTCCAGGAAACTCCAGGAGTACTATTGTCTGTATTGATGTGTCTACAAGGATCCCTCTGCAGTATTTTGTATAAATGTGCTTCGGAATGGGGGAAAAGATGTCAAAATAATGCAATAACAGCTAAGATGTGTGAATATTTTTTTGACATTGAAACAGCTATAATTATAACACAATAAAGAGAAGAAAATATCGGCCGATAAGAACTTCTTCCGTTATTGAATGAACAACTTTGAATAAACAAATGAAGGAGGAAATGTTAATGAAAAAGATTCTTGCACTTATGATGTGTGTTGCTCTTGCGGCAGGAACTCTTGCCGGATGCGGAGGAGGACAGGATGAAAACATTGGCGGTGATGCTGCTGACAATACGAAAGATGAGGGAGCAGACGCTGAGGCCGCTGGTGATGAAGCGGCTGCCGGAGAGGCGGCAAGTGATCTGATCACAGACTTTGGCGGAGAGACGATCGTTGTTGCATTGTACTGCAACGATGATTCCGTACCTGGAAAAGACAGAGTATTTGGTAAGATCAAAGAATATTATCTGGACACTTACAATATCAATGTTGAGTTTGTAACGTCTCTTATGGGCGATTATACACAGAGCGTGA
>ERZ808041.486-NODE-486-length-30033-cov-9.278876_pt1 | contig 30033 bp, 36 predicted proteins | sample MGYA00380192_ERZ808041 | MGnify/ENA primary metagenome ERZ808041 (study PRJEB31490, sample SAMN06133412) | mouse gut metagenome | isolation source: Z1_1 | host: mice | place: China: Chengdu | collected 2015-05 ...
CTTCAAAAAGTTGCCTGTTTTAGACAGCTTGGTGAAGTATGCCCTTTTATGGCTTCCCTCTACTTTCTTTCACACTAGCTCAATCATTATTTGCTCTCCGAGATTACGCAAACATGCAAGTTCCTCTTTGGAGCATAGAGATAATTGGGATAAGTAGAGGAAATAATTTCTCTCAAGAATATGGAAAAGTCTTTTAGACATAGGTATATCGTAAATTGACACTGTATTGTCCGGAGGCAGCAAATATCCGGCATTATTAAGTTCCTGAATAATGGAATAGACACAATGGCGTTGAAAGGGGAACTTTTGTATCAAAGAAATATAGTCATAACCTCCCAGATCTGAAATCATAGTAAAGCCCAATTCATGAAGGATATTTTTAGTATGGTCTGAAATTTTTAAATCATTTATATGTAAATTCATAAATTTTCTCTCCTTATTTATCCCATTTTACTCGTAATAAAGACAAATTAGCAATACATAAAGCAGAAAATGACGATTTTTAACATAAAACAGATATTGCATAGCTATTTTAAGTGTCAAGATTGAAATGATAATTTATTGACAGTGTGGAAAAAGTCTTTATAAAGCGAATTTGCTTGATGATTGATTTTGGAATAAAAGTCACATAAACAGTACTGGTTTCAGTTCCCTTGAATTGAATAAATGTATGATTTAATAGAACATTTTTTGTGGTCGTTTTCTGCAAAAATAGGATGTTTTCTGCAAGAAGGTTGTGCTGGAATAGAAAAATTGTTAATATGCAAATGAAGTACAGCCACTTTGTTTGTATATAGCGAGGAGGATTGCCATGAAGAAAATTTTTTCGATGATACTGTGTTTTGCACTTTGTGCAATGTTGATTACGCCTATGTCTGTATCTGCTGCTAAAATAGATACAACATCGGAGGATGTAGTTGTTAGTAATGATATTGCAGCGTATACAACAAATTATTTTTCGGGATCGACAGGAAGAATGAACTCAGTGAATGGGCTGCAATCGGGGGCTTTTAACATTTCATCTGGTTCAATAAATGAAAATGCTAAAGTAACTAGTATAGTGGTAAATATCACTGTAAGTAGTGGGAGTTCGGGCTTCTATTTGATCATTGAAGATCCCAACGGATATTATTCAGGAACATATGTTTCAAGAAGCGGTGAAATCAAAATTCCCGATTTTAATGGGTTGTCTGCAAAGGGAACATGGAAAATATCAATTGTGACTGTCGGAATGGTTTCTACTGCAACGGCTCGAATGAGAGTAAATTATCAGTATTAAAAAAATAGGTGGCTGTACAAAAAAAGGAGATTAGCTCTCCCTTTTTGATTAATAAATAGAGTGTGCAAGATTTTATGTTTATATTTTGGTATCTAACCTTTGGTTTCCACTTATTGCATTTACGCAATCCTGTAATAATGTATCATCTGAAAAGATTTCATCGAGTATTTTATGTGAAATAGGTTTTCCAGCCGTCCATGAAGAATCTTTTTCTTTTACTGCCTGAGTTACCTTTCCAGCGAGTTCTAAGTGAAGCTGACTTAATGTCCATGGAGCAGCACGACGATCTGATGCGTTTAAGGTCTTTACATAAGAATGTATTTTATCATAATATGTGTCATGTTCGGCAACATTGCTACCTGACATTCCTCCATATTTATAAAACGCTTTTTTTACATCCTCTAAAACATGATTCTTCATTTCGTCAGATACATTAATAACTCTTCTCCAGTCATTTTTTCCTGTAATTCCCATGCCTTCAACTCCATAAGAGTTCTTAAAATGACCAGAACGAAAATCATCAATAGTATTTATGCCGGAATAATTTCTGTGGCTTGTTTTGGGCTGAGAAAAAACTGTTCCTTGTGAGAATAGTTTTGAGATATTCATATTTGTCTGTCCTATACGCATATGTAAACCTCCCTAAATACTTTTTGTTTTAGTATAGCATATCTTGAAAATCATATATATGCCGTTTTCTGCAAAAGAAGGTCATTTTATGCTATGAAAATCCGTTTTCTGCAATTAAAATTACAAAATATGGACTGAAATCAGTCCCTTATTAGTAAGAACCTTTAATACAATATTTTCAAATAGGACTGAAATGGGTTCATGGGTATGGTGATAATATGGAGCAGAAAATAAAGCAGGATGAAATATTTATTGGGCAAAATATTAGGCGGATCCGAAAAGAAAGAGGGATTCGGCAGACAGAAATGGTAGCGTTGATGCAGTTACAAAATGTATCTGTAACCAGAGAAGCATTAGTCAAAATAGAGAGAGGCATACAGCATATACAGGCATCACAGCTTAGAGCAATCCGAAATGTATTAAAAACAACATATGATGAATTGCTGAAATGAGAATGACAGATCGGTGTGACCTGCCATTCAACTATTTTACATATCTATCCAATTGATAACAAATCTTTTATTGCAACTGAAAATGAATTTGAAGATGAAATTCGTTGCCGAAGCTCCCGCTCATCGCAGGCAGGAATTTGTGAAAGTAAACTGATTTTATATTTTTTCCATAACATAGTAGCATTTTTTTCAGGCAGAATCTCAAAAATGTATCTGTCCTGCCAGTTATTAAATACAATTCCATTTTCCTTTAAAATGAAGTAGATTCGCATGGTGAGGCTGTAATCTTCCTGACATATATGGTACAAATCGTTAGCCGTTTTATGTTTAAAGTCGTCTAGGCAGGATATATCGCACTGGAACAGCATGGGGTAGATTTTTGCGGGGAAATGGTATTTATCAAAATATTCTTTGATAGATGCTATTGAGCGTATTTCAATATGATACGCCCTACAGATTTGTTCCAGTTCTATCGCTGTTTTTTCTCCCAAATTCCTAAAATGTAAGATTTTTTCTTTTGGATAGGAAGAAAGCTGCGAAAGATACATAACACCATTTTGTATAAGAGCATTTTGTAACCGCTTTGACATAGAGACATCATATACTGATATTTCACCGCTTGGCGGCAGCAAAAAACCGAATGCGTTCAATTCGTTGATTATAGGTTCTAAGTTAAAATTTTTAGGGAACTTGTCTATCAGAGTGATATAGTTTTGCCCTTCCAGTTCTGAGATCTTTGTTAATCCTATACTTTTCAAGGCAGTTTTGGCAGCGGCAGAAATATTTAGGTCTTGTATGTTCATATCTAATATCATTGCTCCTTTATTCTTGGGGATTAAAGTAGAAACAATCCTAGTATAACACTTTTTTTGAAAAAAACAAACCTGAAAAGGACTAAAATGGGTTCGGACTATATAATTATGCTTATTTTCTATTAATGTGTCAGTGAGGCATATATGTGGAGAAATTACTTGAATTTTATTTTATCGGTGTCAAATTCTGCATAATAAGGTCATTTTCTGCAATTTAATTGACTAATGTACTAAAGGGAAATAAAATGAAAAGGGTTATTTATGCTGTTTTTTGACATATCGTATTTCTTTACTATGAATATAAGTGAATATTAAAGATTTTAGTAAGACATGTCGAAATACAAGTTAAAGGAAGTCCGGGACATTGAGGATAGGCTACCTTTAGATTACTGGGAAGGGAGGGAAAAATAGATGTTCAGAATTGCTATATGTGATGATGAGAGTTTATTTACAGAAGAATTAGAAAGACTGATTTCCAGTTATATGATGGAAAAAGGATTGGTCTTTAAAATAGATGCATATAGCTCTGGTGAAGCATTGGTAAACTTGGGGATAGAGGTAGTGCGTTATACTGTCGTCTTTTTAGATATTAATATGGACAAGATTGATGGGATCAGGACGGCTGAAAAGATTAGGAAGGTAAGCAGGGACATACTTATTGTGTTTGTAACTGCATATGTGAATTATTCTTTAGAAGGCTATCGGTTAGATGCCGTCCGGTACTTATTAAAGAGTAATGCCAACTTCCAGAGTACAGTGAATGAATGTATGGATGCCATTATGGATAAACTGAATTATTCGGTTGCAAAAAAGGAGTTTGATTTTAAAGAAGGTACAAAGAAAATATCATTAGAAAGATTATTGTATATTGAAAGCAATTTGCATAAATTGGAGTTTCATGTTATGGAAGATGATATGATGGTATATACTACATATGGAAAATTGGATACATTAGAAGAAGAATTGGCGGAAAATGGTTTTATAAGGATACATCAGAGCTACCTTGTAAATAAGAAATATATTGAAAATGTTAAAAGGTATAAAGTCGTATTGACAAACGGGGTTGAATTATCTATACCAAAAGTAAGGTATACATATGTAAAGGAGCAGTTTATATTATATCAGGGAGAAGTTTAAATGTCTGATTTAGTGGTGGAAATATTAATATTATTTTTTGAAGTGTTATGTAGTAAGATTTTCTGTGAAATATTTGGAAAGGTACGTTATAAGGGTTGGATCAACATTGTTCAGTTAATAGTTTTGGAAATTAGTGTGTTTATAGCAGCGAGGACATTTTCAAACATAATGATTTTAAAGCAAATAGTAGTGGCATCAATATATGCTGGAGTCATGTTATGGCATGTGAAAATAAGCGTAGGAAAATCATATGCACTTGGACTATTGTATCAGGCAATGTTATTGTCAACAGATTATCTTGCATATTCTATTAACAAGGAAATATATTCAGGTAATGAGGTGGCAGGAAAACAATATAGTTTAGAAAATGTTCTGGTAATTTTGCTTGGAAGAGCAATATTGTTTTTAGGCATTATCGTTATAAGAAGAAAAATTGGAAAAAAGTCAATTGAGGTATTATGTGATACAGATTGGTTAAAGGTATTGGTTTTTCCTATATTTACGATAGTTATTATAACTTCGATGCTTTCATTCTTTAAAAATGTTGAAACATCTGATCAGATAATGCTGGTATTTATAGGAGCTTTTGGAATGATTGGAATGAATATAGTAGTATTCTATTTAATCAATGATATTGTGGAGAGGGAAACGAAGTTATATGAACATAAAATCTTCCAGTTACAGGTTAAAAGGCAGTCAGAAATGTATCAATCAATATCAGAAAATTTTGACAGACAGAAAAAGAGAACACATGAATACAAAAATCAGATTGATTGCGTGGAGCAATTATTGAATAGAAAGCAGTATTCAAAACTGGAAGAATATGTAAAAGTAGTACACAGCAAACTTGACAAGGAACTGGATGCTATTGATACGAATAATATAATAGTAAATGCGATTTTAAATACGAAGTACCGAGAAGCGGATATGAATGGAATTGTTGTTGTGCTGCGTGTAAATGACTTGTCGGGTGTGTGGATCAAAGATGAAGATATTGTTACAATATTGTCTAATCTGCTTGATAATGCGATTGAAGCATGTAAAAAATGTGATAATGGGAAAAGGATATTGAAACTGAAATTTGTTAATGAAGATGGAATGATAAAGATTGGAGTTAAAAATACATTCAGCAATCCGATTGTTTATGAGAATGGGGAAATAAAATCTACGAAATTAGTACAGACGGAGGAACACGGAGTAGGGATCAAAAATATTATTGAAGTTATTGAGAAGTATGGCGGATCATATATCATAAAGGACGAAAATTATGAGTTTTATTTTTCGATAATTATTCCTGCCTGATAAAAAGCATCTTATATGTCGGACTGACTATATGGGATGCTTTTTGTGCCGTTTTCTGCTATAGAGTGTCCGCTTTCTGCAAAAGATATTGTTTTATTTTGTTTTTCCCTTATACTAGATAAAAGGAGGAGCATTAGGATATGGTAGAAAAGATAGTAATGCAATTAGTAACTCAGATGGAGGATAGAAAAATAATTGAAAAATCGAGCAGAGATTATTATGAATATGTTTTAATAACTTTGACAGAACATATTATTGCGGTTGGAACTATGCTGATAATCGGTATGCTTTTTAATCAATTTATATCAACGATTATTTTTCTGGTATTTTTTCTTTCATTGAGAAAACGAACCGGGGGTTATCACGCAGATAAATTCTGGCAGTGCTATCTTGCGACAATCATAACTTACATTGGAATTATTCATGTGGCTACAATGTTATCAGAAAAGTCTTTTATCATGTGTGTAACACTATTTTTTGCGGTGCTTATCATTGAGATTATCGGAACCGTAAATCACCCTAACATTGATATGGATAAAGACGAGTTGCAGGAAAACAAAAAGTCAGCCAGATTACTTGTATTGATGGAGGCAGCAGTAATAATTTTGTTGGGCATTTTGGGGATCAACCAGCTCTATGTAGGTTATATGTCAATCGCTATCATATTGTGTTCGCTTCTGATGTGCGTAGCAAAATTATTAAAACAGGAGGTAAAGGTAAAATGAAGAAATCAGAAAAGATTACAAACAAGGTATTAAAGGTAGTGGAGAGAATTGCCCGTAACGAAGTGGAAAAAACAGTTCTTGGTGGGAGGGCAGAGTGTTCAGCGATTTATCATCAGCCGAAAAGACCGAAAAAGAAAGAAAATTAAACAGATTGTTGTTTAGGAATAAATTGTATCATTATACTACACAAAAAGTGGGCTGCTGCATTAAGCAATTAGTGCGCAGTCCAACTGATGAATAGATTTTGTGCAACATTTAGGATTTACATATGGATTTAAAAATCTGAATTATTATAGAGGAAAGTTATGGGCGATATGGATATAGAACAAAGGGTAATTTCGGTTTTTTGGAATAAATTTCAGTTTCATCCAGAAAGATTATCTGAAGCTCAGAGATCGGATAGCTTACTTAATCCAGAAATAGGATTTAAAGCAGTAGATTTGTTTGTTTTGTATATGGAATTAGAAAAGGAACTGCATGTCAAGTTTGATGAAAAGGATGTAATAGACAGCAGATTTGATGTGTATGATAATATCATAAATTCGGTAAAGAGGCATTTGTTGTAAGGTATAGTTGCTCATACATAATGAGAATACTATATGACAGGTTCCTGTCAATATTGAAGAAAGGAGGATTGTTCTATGAAAAAGCAATTGGGAAAGAAAGCTCATGTACAGGAAGGAACAATGACCGCATTTGCGTGTGATTGTATCTCTGTATGCCAATCAAGTGCATTTTGTAATTGCACATCTGCTGCAACACAGTCTAATACATATGCTGCAAGTATGGGCAAGATTGTGGCAACTGCTTTGTCCGGTTCTAATTATATGTGGGGCTAATTCAAAGTAGTAGGTTTTACAGTGACTGACAGTAATTTTGTTGCTGTCAGTCATTTGCAAACAAAGGAGATATGGTATGGAGTTAAGTAATAAACCTTTTATTCATTTATTTAGAACAAGAAATCAATATTATTTTTATGATGTAAATACATGTTCGATTATTAGAATTAACGAAACAATGTATAACATTTTAAAAAATAATGAAAATTTTTTGGAGTTTGAGCAGTTAAAGAAATTATATGAAAACGGTTTTTTACAATCTAAAGAAGATATTATTATTGAACATCCGGCATCTTCTGGTATTGAAAGTTATCTTGATGAAGGTATGCAACAATTAATTTTACAATTAACGCAGAATTGCAATTTAAGATGTAAATATTGTGTATACTCTGGAAGTTATAAAAACCGTGTACATACTAATAAAAAGATGACGTTTGAAATAGCAAAAGAGGCAATTGATTATTATTATTTGCATAGTCGGGCGGCGGATGTAGTGCGTATTGGACTATACGGTGGAGAACCATTATTAGAGTTTGACTTAATAAAGAAAATTACTGAATACTGTGAAAAGATTTTTGTAGGAAAAGAATTAAGAATAAATATGACTACTAATGCAACTTTGCTGAATGAAAAGATTGTTGATTTTTTACAGAGACATAATTTTGATCTAATGGTTAGTCTTGATGGTCCGGAATCAGTGCAAGATAAAGGCAGAGTGTTTGCAGATAATAGTCATGGAACATTTAAGGTCATCAAACAAAAAATAGAGATGATACAAAAATTATATCCTCAATATTTGGATAAGATTAGTTTTAATGCAGTTATAGATGAACAAAATGATTTTGCGTGTAGTAGTAATTTTTTTACTTATGATTTTCTAAAGAATGCAGTGGTTACAGCTACGGGAGTTAGCGATAGAGACTCTGTTCAGGAAGTATCATTGCGTAAAACCTTTTATATAAATTACAATTATGAGCTTTTTAAGAGTTTTATTGCTTATGCAGGTGAATTGGATAAAAGATATATCTCAAAATTGATAGTGTCCCATAAGGGACTGCTTATGAGTTCAATACATGATAGAGTGACAAAACCATATCGTAGAAAAGGAATATGTCATCCTAATGGTCCGTGTATAGCAGGATATAACAGGTTATTTGTAACAGTTGAAGGAAAATTTTATCCATGTGAAAGAGTAAGTGAAACAAATGAGGTTTATTGTATCGGAGATGTAAAAAGTGGGATTGAAAAGGAAAAAGTCCTTCGCTTATTAAATACAGGGAAGTTAACAGAAACGGAATGTAAGAATTGTTGGGCATTAAACCTTTGTAGTATTTGTGCAGCAGATTTTGGTGAGGATAATGCTCTTTCTGCATCCAAAAAACTACGGAAATGTTCTATTGCAAAAAGAGAAGTTGAAGAACATTTAATAGAATATTGTACATTAAGAGAGTATGGTTTTAATTTTGAAAACTAGGTGGTAGTTAAATGAAAGTAGTAGTTTTTCCTTTTGATAATTATGTTGAACCGTTGATAGAATACGAGAAGTTATGGCATTTTGAGATATGCGGTCTTATATCGCCAATGGGTTTTGGGATTAATAATACACAGATGCATGAAAATGATAAAAAGTATATTATTAAGAGTGAAATAAGTGAGAATGATATGGCAGAGATGGAAGCACTTCTTGTTGTCGAATCATATCATTTTGTCAAATTTGAAGTGTTATTAGAACAAATAAATTTGGCAGCTAAAAATGGAAAAGATATTGTATTGGCAAGAAAAATAAGTGAAAAAGAATATATAGAAGTTGTTGGTATATGTAAGAAAAATAGTGTTAAATTAGTAGAAATGCCAATGGAATCTTTTGAATGGGAGAAAAATATTTCTGGTATACAAAATATTAATGTTCCAGTAATTGCAATTATAGAGAATGGGGTAAGGTGTAGCGCATTCGAGATTGAAATGCAGATTATTAGTGTGTTGTTAAAGGAAGATTATAAAGTAAGTTTGATTTCAAGCAGACAATTTGGTAATGCCAAGAATATACATGCGTTTCCCGAATTTATGAATGGAAATATTTTAAATGAAAGTGAAAAAATAATTTGTTACAATCAATATCTGAAATATATTGAAGAAAATGAAAAGCCAGAAGTAATTGTTATTGGAATACCTGGTGAGTTACTTCCCCTTACAAAACAAAAGCCGGGGAATTTTGGCATAACGGCGTATGAAATTTTAAATGCCGTAGATCCGGATTTTACAATCTTATCGCTTTATAAAGATGAATATAAAGAAGAGTATTTTGAAGAAATGAATAATCTTTTACACTACCGTTATAATGTAGATGCGGATTGTTTTTATTTATGTAATTATTCAATTGATAGGTTTTCGATTAATTCTGTTTTGCCGATAAAGTATTTAGAACATAAGAATGATGAGATAGAAGCTCAGTGTATTCAATATGCTCATAGGGTGTATTGCAAGAATACATATATGGATATGACAGATTTTTTAATAGAGACATTGGCAGGTTATAATGAAGTAAAAATATTTTAATACTTTTTAACAAGGAGGAGATTACTATGAGTAATACGATTAATGTGAACTACATGACAAGGGCTTACAATCAGTATCAGCAGAAAAGCGTGGCTAAAGATCAGGAGAAGGAAGATACAAGGTTCACGGATAGTGTAAGAGAAAAGAGCGAAGGTAGTGGAAGTATAGCTGGCAATTCAAAAATAGGTTCTGTGTCTGCAAAAGATATGACAATGGAAGAATACAAACAATATATTTACAATAAAATATCTCAAATTCCAATGCATCCCACAAGGGCAGGCGAATCAATATCTATTACAATTTCAGAAACGGGTTTTGAAGCGATGAAGAATGATCCGGAGTATGAAGCGTGGGTATTGAATGATTTGCAGGTGGGCTGGTCGCAACCGGATAAATGGTCAGGTATATGTGGAGGAGCATTTTCTACAATATATTATGGAGCATCAAAAGAAGAGTGTCATGCTGAAATGTGGAGTGTTGGCTATAACAATGGGAATGGTGGTAAAATTTTTAATGATAAGTCAAAAAATAGTTTTTGGGAGCGTAGAATAGAAAATAAAAAAAGAATAGAGAATCAAGTGAAGAAACAACAGGAAAAAAAGCGAATTCAGAAAAAACAAGCAGAAAGAACGGCTTATGAAGAGTATGTGAAAAATAAAAGGTTATCAGCGCAGGATGCTAGAGCGAAATTGGCGGTTGAGAGTAATTTGCCTGATAAAACTGTCACAACAAGTCAAGCAGTAGCTTCTTATGAGGCAAACTTTGCAATGGCAGAAAGCAAAGAGATTTAATGAATTTACTATAAGAGGCGATGTTAGTGCAGAAAATAAAGATTGCGATTATTGATAATGGTGTAGATGAAGTGGCTTTGGGTAATAAAATATCAGGAAAAGTCTATGTTAATGAAAAAAAAGAGTGTGTTTATGATGAGGCAGATATGAGTAAAGTAAGTTTTGCTCATGGAACAATATGTGCAGCCATTATTCAAAAATATTTAACAAATTCAGAAATATACAGTATTCGGCTATTAAATGAAAACGGAAGTGGTTTAATAGAACATTTAAAACCGGCGTTAGATTGGTGTGTAGAAAAGGGTATCTATTTGGTTAATTTGAGCCTAGGCACTACACATTATAGGGATAAGTCATTAATAAGAAAATTAGTAAACCATTATGTGAGCAAGGGAATGTGCATTGTAGCTGCAACATCTAATAGTGGATATGAATCATATCCAGCTTCTTTTTCAAATATAATAGGTGTTGCAACGCATTCCCCTTTTTTTTCAGATCCTTTAAAGAAATTGTTTCTTGGGATAAATATGCTTGGTGAATCTGAACATACGCTGAAATTGTATGGAGTTGCATCTGTTACTCAGAAAAGTAACAGTTATGCAGCTCCCTTTGTGACTGCTTATATTGGTATGCTTTTGATGAAACAGGGATTTCAAAATATTACTAAATTATATAATATGTTTCCTAAAAAAAAAGAAACAATGATTACAATATCTGAAAAGGTTGAACCCGATTGGATATGCTGTGCAGTAATTAAGGCAAATATTAAAAAGAGTAAGGCTGATTACTATTTTGATGTTGTAGGAATTGAAGATATAAATCGGGCAGATACACTTATTATTGATAACTTGTCAGACTTGGAACTAGCTATTCAATATAGAAAAAATGTTGTTTATATTGGAAGTGAAAAAATAAAGGAGAAATTAGATGATTGCTTTTGTTGGTGTCCAAGTAAGAGAGTACAATTTATTAATAGATGTACTGGAAGTGAACAAGAGTTAGATATTCCCATAATTGTATGCGAAGTAAGTGATAAAATAGATGTAGCGTTTCTACTTACAGAGTTCAAAAAACATTTTGCTGAGCGAGAGTATAATATATATACCGCAGGATTGGAACCAGAACATGTTTTGTATGGGTTAGAATATGTACCGGAACAATGCCTAAGTAAAGTAAAAATGGTTAAAGAGTTCATTTATTGGCAAACGTTTTACATGCAAAGCGACGGAGTATTATTTTGCATATCAGAAGGAAAATATAGCCTTATTGAGCCGCTTTTTAATGATATAGATGTTATTGTAAGAATTGATAAAATAAATAATATATATTTAGCGGAAATCCAAATTGAAGACATAGCAGTATCGAAAATAAGTGATTGTGAAGTGGATAAGAATTTTGTTGAGAATATTACAAATTGCCTTGTAAGAATATTAACGGAGGAAGAAGATGGATAACAAAGAGGCTGTAAAGAGATTACTTCTGTTGTTGAACAGATACAGAAAAACAATCATTGTGATTGTCTGTTGTCTGTTTATTTCTACGGGATTGAATCTTTGTGTGCCGCTGATCAGTCAACGGATCATGGATGATGGCTTTATTGGTGGCAATAAGAAATTGCTGATTGAGCTGGTTTTGGTGTCTATGTTGATTTACACTGTAAATTCTCTCATAGATATAGTCAAGGAAAAGAAACGTGTAGATATTTCGGCAAAGATACAATATTTTCTTTCAGAACAGTCTTTTTCACATCTTATGAAGCTGTGGGTTAATTATTTCAATAATACCAATTATGCGGAGACTCTGAACAATATTAACACGGATATTAACCAGATGACATCTATTGCTGACAGCAGCGTTTTTTTTGTGATTACGCAAGCGTTTAGCATGACAGGCGGCATTATTGGGTTATTTATCATAGATTTCAGAATGACAATACTAGTGCTTTTGTTTATACCGATCAAGTGTATTGTGATGAAATATTTTGCAAAGAAACAAAAGCAGATTATGGACGAGTTCATAATAAGAAATCAAAAATATGCGAAATGGTTTGGAGATACTGTCGGAGGGGTACGGGAAGTTAAACTATTCAATATCTTTGATAAAAAACATGAGGAATTTACACATAATCAGAATGAAATTATAGAAAAGCAAAAGCAGATGAATATGTTAAGCCAATGGAATATGATCGTAGACAGCATTATGGTACAGTTCCTTTCCACACTGTTATATATATTGGGGGCAAATTTGGTGTTTGACTTGAAACTTTCGGTAGGTAGTGTGTTTGCTTTCATTACATATAGTGCTTATGTAACAGGACCGATTTCTGCAATCCTTAATATAGGCTACCTTTTATCAGGGATTATTCCGTCAACTAAAAGATATTATGCATTTATGGATTTAGAGGAAGAGTCGGATAGCGGAAAGACCTTAGATATGCGTTTTAATGATTTGAAATTGGAGCAGGTTTCTTTTGCATATGAAAAAGATAAATGTATTTTAAAGGGTATAGACATTTTGTTTGCAAAAGGCAGTAAGACCGCTATAATCGGGCGTAATGGTTCGGGAAAGACAACAATCATCAATCTTCTAACCAGAATGTATGAGCCAACAAGTGGAAAGATATTGCTTGGAGCAGAGAATGTTTCAGAATTGCCATTGTCTGCATACAGAAATATGGTATCCGTGGTAAGCCAGCAGATATACCTTTTTAATGATACAATAAGGAATAACATTTGTCTGTATAAGCAGGTGGATGATACAAGGATAGAAGCTGCTTGTATAGATAGTGGACTTGAAGATTTTATAAAAGAGGTTTCTTTGGATTATGTGGTAGGACATAATGGGGCAATGCTTTCTGGTGGGCAGAAACAGAAGATAGCTCTTGCAAGGGCATTGATACATGACAAGCCGATTGTAATATTTGATGAAGCCACTTCAAACACGGATGCTTATTCAGAACAGCAGATCAATGGACTGCTGAATACGAAGCTGAAAGACAAAACAGTGATAGTGATAACACATAAGAAAGAGATATTGAGTAAAGTAGATCAGATTGTCGTGCTGAAGGAGGGAGAGGTTGATGATACTGGAACGTATGATGAGTTGATAGGTAAAAATAATGAATTAAAAATTATGATAGAAAAAATAGATTGAGTATAAAAAAATCTTTTCAGAGTAGCAAGGCTTGTCTGAAAAGATTTTTTTATGCTGTTTTCTGTAAAAACAGTTCATTTTCTGCAAGAGTAATTGAACTTTAACTCAATTTTGTTATTATATAGGCAGAAGATTTTATCAACTAACCAATGATAATACAGGCTTTGAATGAAAATAGCTAAACAAAATTTCAAGGAAGGAGTTGTTGTCTTATGAGGAGAAAGTTTTTGGCAACTATATTAGCGGTAACAATGGCAGTAGGAGTAGTGTTTGTAGGTTCAGGAACAACGGCAATGGCAGCAGAAAGTGTTACCGAGCTTGAAGAAAAAATTGCAGCTGGAGATACGGCGGATGGTGATCAGATGGAATTTATCCAGATTTCAGATGAAGAACTTCCTGAAAATACTATCCCGGAAGATACTATGAATGTGATGAGCAGGCAGTTCAATGGAGCAGCAGAAGTTGGGATTGCTTCATATGCAGACGAAGAAGATACAACAAATACAAATCCTAACTATGCAGTTCCAGTATCAAATGATTTGGTATATCAGGGGGCAATTGAAAATGAAAATGAAGTACGGTGGTATACATTTACACTTGACCAGAAAAGCACTGTAACTATTTTCATACAGATGGCGGATGCAATGGACGCAGATTTGTATATCTGTTCCGATGATTTTACCATTGTCGGAGGAAGTGCAAGTGAAGGTGCAGGAGTATCAGAATTAGCGGGATCAGTGCTTGATGCAGGAACTTATTATCTTGCGATAGAAGGATATGAAGGAACAGGTAATTTTGCATTCATGTATTTCCAAAGCTCTGTTGATGCTGATTATGAGATTAACGATTCCACATCATCAGCAACAAGTGCCGTGCTTAATTCCAGCATTACGGGGGTTATAGACAGTCCTGTTGATATTGATTACTATAAACTGACAATAACAAACACTACAATAATGAGATATTCTATTTCATCATCTATGGGATATTCATTAGTTTATGCCGGAAAATCCGGTGACAATGCTGCAATATATACGGTTAATGGCGATACATACATGGTTAAAATGCTGCCGGGAACATATTACTTTGCAGTTTTGGGTGAAGATGACCAATATTCAGCTACATCTACATATACAATCAATTTTAATAAAATAGCAGAATTGGCAAATGGCGGCGGTTCAGACATTATCGGCATATGTGAGAAAGCGGGGATTGTTTTTCAGGCAGATAGCGATGGAAGCAATTGTTATGTGAATGGCAATCCGATTGACTATAGTTATTCTTATGTGAATAACTTATCTAATTCCGCAGGTTCGCAGAGTTATAATATTATAATTCGGAAGAGAAATGATGTATATGCATATCTTGGAGATAGTGAATTTGCGCCGAGTGCAGTATATTACCATAGTTCCACAAGACCTGCTATGAACGTAGGCAGCAGAGCAGCACTGGAACTTACATTCTATTCAGATACCGACTTTTACAGCATACATTGCAGATGTACAGGGGCATATGATATGAACAATTTTTGGGACGAAACAAATGTTGTTCAGGTGTTGATTGATCCCAGTACAGGAAAATTGATAGATATAGTGCAGTTCAATTATTACTATGATTTTGCACCAGTGGGAACGAATTATATTACTATTACAAGACCATATACAATGACATTTTATCAATAGAGGGAGGCATATCTATGAGAGTTTCAGGTAATGACAGAATTAGCACAGTCGTTACAGACAGTGTGGGTTATACTAATTCGCCACAAAATGCAGCTTCTAAAGATTTAAGAAAAGAGGAACCGATAAGAATTGACATTTCTAAGGAGGGCAGGGAGCAGTATAGGGAGAGTTTGTCCGCCCACAATCAGGGGAAAATGGGATTGGAATCAGTGCAGGCACAAAAAAATATTATAAAGCATTTGAGCATGGATTCTGATTTTGAGTCGAAGTTCCATAAAGAGGCTGAAATGATGTCGGCGGCAGCAAAAGAAAAAGGAACAACAGTGAGTGTTAAGGGTAAGGCAGAAAACTATTTCGGTACATATGCAAAACTGTATGATGAAATCGTTCAGGGATATGAAGCCGAAACCAGAAAGACTTATGTTTCCGAAGAAGGCGGGTATAGAAAGCTGACGAAAGAGGAAGAACTTTCTGCATTAGATAAGGCTTTCGGAAAAATTGCAGGGGATTTTGAGAAGCGGGAAACAATAAACCAGAACGCCCGTAACATTATAGAAGAGGGCTTCAAAAAGTTTGCACCTTACAGGAAAGCAAAGACTGGCAGAACGACGGTGGTTGCTGATAAAGAAACAAAAGTTGACAGTACGGCAATAACTACTGAAAAGGAAAGCAAGGAAACAACCAGTAATGTCATTGAGGGGATTAGCAAGAAGATGATTAATGCTGCTGATCTTTTTAAGGCAGGCTATGGCAAGAGCGATTTTGCAACACTTTTGGCAGGGATTAAGTTATTTGGATAATTTTGATATTGTTTGTAGAAAAAAGGAGAACACCATTTTGTTCTCCTTTTTTATAAATCATAAAGTTTAGAGAGCGAAATACTGCAAAGTTGTGTTGGAAAAGATTAAATGTAAGTATAAGAAAATCCAATATAATTTATCTGAAAGTATTTTTATGCCATTTTCTGCAAAGGCACTGTTATTCCAGTTGATTTTTGGTATGATGTAATTTGTTATGCAAAAACATAATACAACACAAAACTCATGAAAAGGATTACTTAGATTACACCTGATAACAAATAGCTGTTGTTAGGTGTATATTTTTATGCCATAAATCTTGATGATATATTTTTTACATAGATTTGTATTTAAGGGATATATGCGCTGTCTGATACAGTGCAATATACTCATAATAAGTAAATATGGCAGCTTACGAGTACACAAATCGACGGTCGGTGCGGTGTACTCTTTTTTTGCCACTGTCGAAAATTGCTGATTTATCAAGACATATATATACGAAAGTCGAAAAGAGGACCACCAACAGATTCTTCATTTCACAAAAAAATTAAAAGAATGGAGAATCAGAATGTAGTATGAATTTTTTGACAGTAATTAAAAGATTTTTTGTTTTTTTCTAAAAGTGAAACCAAATTCTTACAAGTATCGTATTGATGAAAAATTTGAGCAGATAGGATTTGGGGGAATGGACGAAAAGAGCATATTAAGGAAATTTCGGAACAGAGATGAAAAAGCATTTGAGGAAATAATTGATTTATATAGTGCTTATATCACTGCCATTGTCAGGAACCTATTAAGCTCAAAGGGAACAAAAGAAGATGTAGAGGAGGTGGTTGCAGACACATTTATTGCATTATGGAATACGGCTGAAAGAATCAACTATGAGGAATACAGCAGCATCAAAGCATACATAGCAGTCATTGCAAGGAATAAAGCCAAAGACTGGCTAAGAGCCGCCAAAGTGCAGAATTTACGGTTAATGGACGATATTCTGATAATTGACAATAGTATAGAACAGCTTATCGTCCAAAGAGAGCAGCAGAGAATTATAGCAAATATTTTGAAACAATTAAAGCCGTCAGACTGGAAGATTTTTGTAGCTTACTATTACCAGTACAAAAAAGTGGATGAGATTGCACAAGAGCTTCAGATGAATCCCCAAACAATAAAAACCAGACTGCGGCGTGGAAGAGAGGTGCTTAAAAAGTTTCTGATTAAAGAGGGATATGGAAGTAATGCAGATTAGAATAAGTGATATGCTTGATAATGCTTCAGAGTTAATCGAAGAAAGCAATGAAGCCGGATATTCGGTCAATAATGACAGGATAAAGAAGATTGTGTTTTCAGAAATTGGCTGTATGTTTATTTTGACCAAAAATAATAAAGACAGATGTAAAAAAGATAAGGAGAACAACATGAGAAAAAGGTATTAAAAATTATGAAATGGATATTCCTGATTTTATTGGGAGTTGCTGTAGCATTATAGGTTTGGAACTTTTTCTGCAAGAAATCAGAACAGTCCAAAATTGAAGCTGCATATGGAAAAGCTATTGAGGTGGATGGGCATAGTATGGTGGTAGATGTAAAAGGAGAGGATAACGAAACAACAATCATATTATTGCCTGGTTGGGGATCTGCTTCACCAATCCTGGAATTTCTTTCATTGGCGGAAGAACTGTCAGAGGATTTCCGGGTTATTACCATAGAGCCGTTTGGATATGGGCTTTCAGACAGGGTTGGAACAGAACGTGAGATTAGTGTTGTGGTGGAAGAACTGCATGAGTGTATCCAAAAGTTAGGCTGCAATCAGTATTATTTAATGCCACACTCGCTCTCCGGTCTATATTCCCTGTACTGGGCAAATGCCTATCCGCAGAAAGTACAGGGTTTTATAGGGATTGATCCGTCTGTTCCCAAACAGTCCGATGAAGAGCCGCTCCCGATCAGCATGGCAGCATTGAATAAGTTATCAGCGTATTTTCAGAAAACGGTAAATGTTTTAGGCATTACCCGCCTGCTTTCTATTGGGCATCCTGAAAATTCCATTTATGCCGATACTGTTTATCCATATTCAGATAGGGAGCTGGAAGTATTCCGCATTTTATCTATGGATTACGCATACAGCAAAGATATTATGAATGAAATAAAGCATATGGAGGATAGTCTGGAGTCTGTAAGGGATATGAAATTTCCTGAAACAGTTCCGGTATTACAGTTCGTTTCAGAGGATAACTGTGAGCTAATGGAAACGTGGGAGTTGTTGCACAGGGAGGTCATTACAGAAACGGATATGAGTGAGGTGCGGCTGGAGGGCGGACATTATCTGCATTTTGAAAGGAAACAGGAACTTATTAAAAAAGTAAGGGAATGGGTGCGAAAGGTGGAAAACGTCATGTAAATTTGCCTTTTTCTGCAATATAAAGTCGTTTTCTGCATAGATAGTGTAGTCGGAATGTATTTTTGCTATGATAAATATGTATGTATAGATTTTGTACATATAGGTTTTCACTATGGTTAAATTGTTTCTATAAAATTCGGTAAGGTATCAAAACTCATATTTACGGAAAGTGTGGCTTGCACACATTACTGCATTGGACGAAGGAGAGTGTATGATGGATAAATACAAAGGACTGATAAGTATTTTTTCGGAGGTTCTCAAAAAATCGAACGATTACCACATTGCGTATATCTATCAGGTAGGCTATGTGTCTTTGGTTGGTTTATTAAGCAAAGAGGAAGGGCAGAATCTGTCAATGATAGTGGATGAAATATTTTCCTCGCCAGAGGGCATGGCAGAAAGTTTGCTTTGTAACTGGCGTTGGCAGTGGTTTTATGAAAATAGGGAACTGCTCCCACGAAAAGATTATGATGATATTTGCAGGCTTGATGATGAAGTGCCGGATAACCTGCGGGAGCAGTATAAGCGGGAAATTCTAAGCTGGCAGGATAAAATACAGGCTGTGTTGAAAAAAGAAAGCTAAGTCTGCCTGTATATTAGACGTCCGATGAGGGAAGTGGCAGAGATAAAAACAAATACGATTGCTTGTAGAAACATATATCCTGTGTTTTGGATGAAGATAAAAAATAAAGCCAATAAAAAGCTGATAAGCATCGTAAAATGAGTTTTCTTAATGAATGTGCGGTTTTCTTGTGCATCTACTTCCCGATTTGGATGGTCAACCGGACCGATGACAAGTATCAGTATGGAGGCAAACAGATACAGTGCAAATGAGATCGAAATGGGTATTGTAAAATATTTTACTGCCAACAGGGAGGAAGTGAGTATGAGACAGGAGCCTATAAAACAGGCAAAATATGTTTTCATATGTAATCCACCGCCGTATGAACGCATGGGGATAAAAAGCAGGAAAAAGAAAATGCATTCAGGCAGCATACCAAGAAACAGGGCGATTATTATACTACACATGGTACTCACGGACAACTCTAAAAAGCATTGAAAACCATACTGATAGATCTCAATCATTTCTTCAGTAATGATATCTTTTTCATGTATATAAACTGCTAATCTTTTTGCTAAATGTTCCATGATAGCTCCTTTTTGGAATTTGAAATTAATTCATATGTTATCCTGCTTTTTCTGAATATGAACCATACATAACAACAATGACCTGAAATATATTGCCATTGTCCGTTATATCCATTTGTCCATGATAATTTATGACCGCATGGTTTATAGATGAAAGCCCAAGACCGTGATATATGTTATCGACTTTTGTAGTTACATAATGACCAATATTATCTTTTTTCCGCTTTGACTGATAGTTATTTTTTATGCATAGCTGAAAGATGCCTTTAGTATAAGAAATATCAAGGCGTATAAATCCTTTCCCGTTCGGAATATCCCGGCAGGCTTCCAGTGCGTTTTCCAGTAAGTTTCCTAAAACTATGGCTAAATGCCCGCTTTCAAAAGGAAGGGATGAAGGTATAAGAACATTGACATTAAACCGTATATTATCTTTTTGTGCTGCAGCATATGCGTGATTGATTACGGAATCCACAACTATATTCCCGCTACGGGAAACTTCCTCTGGACGATTTCCGGCGCCAACATCTAACATTTGCATTATGTATTTCTCTGCCTCGCTAGTCTGCCCTGCCTGAATCATTCCGAGCAGTCCTGAAAGATGCTTTTTTAAATCATGCCGGATTCTGCGAATTTCAAGATAGAGACTTTCACGTTCCTCTGCCTGCTGGGTACAAAGTTCCAGTTGTTGCGCATATAGACGGTTTTGTTCACGCAGTTCAGCATTCCGGCTGATCCAGTCGTAGACCTCAAAAATAACATAGTTTACAACAAGCAACAAAAAACTGGATGTTGCAGAAAATATCACATATTCATTATGAACAGCCGCAATAAGAAATATGTGGTGCATCATATAAATACTGCTGACGGGTATCAGTAGAATGATCAAAAAGTAAGGCAGTGGAATTTCTGAATAATAATTATCCTTGATGCAGTGGCTTATGACAACTGATAACAATAGCATACACATTTTTGATATGAAACTCCCAGCATCTTGAAGCGTTCTTGCATCAAAACCGATAGTTTGTAAAATCATCATAACAATAACTTCCACTAACATCCATACCGTGCATATCAATAAAGAAAATATACAACGCTGCATGACACTTCTCTTGCGGGTAGCTGAGCTGATCATAAATATCAGAAGGACATTCACGACCAATAAAAGTTGGGGCGGGAACACGGAACTGATATTGTTTATGATCAGAAAAATGTAATATATACCCCACTCTATGCAACTTTTTAAATTTCTGTTTTCTGGTCCCCAAAATACTTTCATATATTTTCGTATAATGAGGAGATGGAGCAGCGACAGGAACAATTCTGATGTTATCGTTAAATATTCAGTCATTCTTCTATAACCGCCTTTCCGCCTGCAATTTTACAAAGCTGCTGGCGCACTTCCTTTTGCCGATCCTCGCTGATTTTCAATTCCATTTCTTTTCCCATGTAACTGATAGTAATATTGAAAAAGTTCATCTTCTTAATATAGTCGTAATTTACTAAAAAGGATTGGTGTATGCGCAAAAAATATTGCCTGCTTGTTGCCAGTTCCTTTTCGACATTATTAAGCTTTCCGTAAAAATGTTCATCAGAACCGTCTTTAAGATGGATATAAACAATTCTGTTATTGCTTTCAAAATAAACGATGTCCCTTACGGACACTTTCCGTATTTCCTTGTTGAATGTAAACTGATAGAATATTTCTGTTTCATTGATGCGTTTATAAGATTCCTTAAAATAGCGAGCGAACTGGGCATAATCTAAAGGCTTAGAGAGAAAACGGAATGGCTCCACTTCAAACAGTTCCTTTAAATATTTGTCATAGCCCGATACATAAATCAGCAGTACGGTCCGGTCTATTTCACGGATGCATCGTGCAGCCGTTATTCCGTCTACCTGCTCCATTTCAATATCAATAAATATAAGTTGATAATGCTCGCCCTTCTGAATGCTATTCAGAAGGGTTTTGCCGTCAGAGAATACTTCGGTTTCAACACGGATACCCAGTTTCCGGCTTTCCTGAAACACCAGAGCTTCCATTTCCCCAGTAAATTTTAAATCATCATCACATATTGCTACTCTCAGCATTTTTCCCCTCTTCCTTTGCAGATCCTTCCGCGCTTTCTTTTTGCGCCTGCTCTAAGCGCTCAAGTATGCAGCGAAGTGTCTTTTGGTTTACTTCAGTCAGGTTCTGATAGCGGATGACAATATCATAACATTTATCCATTTCTTGGTTCATACGATACTGTCCGTTATAATCACGTTTTACATCAGAAATCCCAAGTATGTAGTCAGTGGTAACATTAAATTGTTTCGATATTTCTATGAGTAAATCAGAAGGAATATCATTAGCGTTGTTTTCCATTCTGCTTACCGCTTGCTGTGTAGTTCCAATTTTTTCGGCAAGGGCTTCTTGGGACAAGGACAAATTCTTTCTTAATTCACGAATACGATTGTTTTCCATATGTACAACTTCCTTTCATATATCATTTTTACATAAATACTTAAAATAAACCAACAAGTTAAATGTGTAAATAAAATACGCATATATCAGTAAAATGAACAGATAGACAATTCTAATATCGGTATGGAAATAATTGCGGAGAAAATTACATACTGTGTCGGAATTTCAACATTGAGGGGGAAAAATCTGCAAAATGAGATATACTTGCAATCAAAATGAAATGGGAGGTGTGTTGTATGGTAGGCAACAAAAAGAAAAATATTGCAGCAACAATTTTGGGAAAAGTGGCACTTAATTCTGCAAAAGCAGCAGCGGACAGTAGATGCATGTATTGTCTGCATCAGCCCAAGCAGCCGGCAGGAATAAAAAAGCTTTCCAGATAAGAAGGCTGGCATACGGAAGAAAATGCTGCCATATGTGTGAGGAAACTCATATGTATGGCAGTATTTTCCAATTGTGTGATTGAATCATTCAACTAATATCCCTTGTCCTTTTGGGCAAGGGTATTATTATGCCCTTTGACAGGACGATTTGTAGTCAAGAAAATACTTGTATAATTCGCATAATTACTTCATAATTGGTGTTATGTAGTTAAGAAAGGAGGCTTTTAAGGTGTTCATCCATGTAATATCAGATAACCGTGGAAAGAAAGACGGATACTACTGCTCATTAGTGGAATCTCGCCATGTTAATGGCATTCCCAAGCATGAAACCGTGCTTTCCTTTGGCTTTATTGCTGTAGAGCGGCTTCCTTATCTGAAAGCTGCATTTAACCGTGGTGACCCCGAAGCCATCCTTGAACGTGAAAAATGTAGTCAAGGAAAGCAGAGAAGGGATTGATTATGGGAAATCGTGTTAGACAGCCTCGTGAGAAAACGTAGAAAATTTAGGCGACAGAATTGGAAATAATACAGCGGCAGCTTAGTAAAGAGAATAAATTGCCTTTATCAAAATTAAATTTAATTTGGTTATTGTTTTCTAAGCTTAAGGCGCTTAAAATAGTCATAGAGAAGCCCATTTCATTGGTTTTTATTTGGAGTGAATACCTAAATTGTACCACAGATAGCTATGCGGTTTTCAGCAGTTGATGCTGTTATACCGTGAATAATTTAGAATAATATTGAAAGAAATGATCTCTTGAAAGGGTATTATCTGAAAGATTATTCACTATCTGGAAAGAGAAACTGCTGTCACCATAATAACGTTAAAAGATGACTTGCACTAAAGAATGCAGAAGTTTCAATTGATGTTTAGGTAAAAAAGAAAGGAATAAAATATGAATAGAGTCTTGATTGTAGACGATGATAGGGAGCTTTGCGCTCTGATCAAACGTAGCATTCTATCAGAAAATATGGAAGTTGATTGCTGCAATACCGGAAAAGAGGGCTTGGAAAAATTAAAGGAAAAAGAATATCAGTTAGTGATACTTGATGTTATGATGCCGGGGATAGACGGATTTGAAACACTGGAAAAAATCAGAACTGAGAGCAGCCTGCCTATCTTGATGTTCACATCTAAAAATGACAGTGCTTCCAAAGTGCGGGGATTACGCGCTGGAGCCGATGACTACTTAACAAAACCTTTTAATATGGACGAACTGATAGCTCGGATTGTTTCACTTATACGACGTTATACTCGTTTCAATCAGCCGGATGGAACGCCGCAGCAACTTCAATTTGACGGATTGAAAATTGACCTTGAGAGCCGTTCCATTATTACAATCAATGGAACTTATGAGTTGCCGCCAAAGGAATTTGACCTGCTTTTATTCTGTGCTAAAAATCAAGGGAAAATCCTTACAAAGCAGCGGATATATGAAGAAGTATGGGGAGAAGAATATTTCTATGACGATAGTAACATTATGGCGATTATCAGTCGCTTGCGGAAAAAACTAGAAGATAATCCTGGAAGTCCGAAATATATTCAGACAATCAAAGGTATCGGCTACCGTTTCAACAAGGAGGTATGATTTTCATGGAATTAGTAGTTGCTGTATCAATTATCATTGCCATAATTTCTATCCTCACTTCCTGCCTTATGGTTAAACGGGTAAAGAAACAGATTTCTGAAATGTCTGAAGTATTAGCTGATGTTAAGAACGGAAACGGAAACAGGCGCATTTTATCCGCCGCAAATGAGCTTATCGCGCCGCTTGCCTATGTAATCAATGATATTATAATATCTTATGAAAACAGGCTTTCTGTGCTTTACCAGACAGATAAAATGAACCGACTACTTATGACAAGCCTTTCTCATGACGTGAGAACTCCCCTCACTACGTTGATTGGGTATCTTGATGCTACGCACAAAGGAATTGTTATTGGGAAAGACCGTGACGATTATATAGAAACTGCCCGCCGGAAAGCGTATGACTTAAAAGAATATATCGACGTGCTTTTTGATTGGTTCAAACTAAATTCAGATGAGTTTGCTATGGAAATAAATATCATTGAGGCGGGGGAACTGACAAGGGATATACTGATTGACTGGATACCGATATTTGAGGATAAGCAGGTAGAGTATCATATTGACATTCCCGAACAGCCATTCCGGGTAAAATTGGATGCGGACGGATATGCGCGTATATTAAATAATCTTATACAAAACGTGATTTCACATAGTCATGCGGATAAAATAGAAATTGTCTTGTCAAAAGAAAGAGAGAATATGAAGATGCTTTTGGTCGACAATGGCACAGGGATTGAAAAGGAAGATTTGAAACATATCTTTGAACGGCTCTATAAGTGCGACAAAGGGCGGTCTGACAAAGGCAGCGGTCTGGGGTTGTCTATTGTACATCAGCTTGTAGAAAAAATGAATGGAACTATAACAGCAGAAAGCGTACCAGGGAAAGGAACCATTTTCACGCTGATTTTTCCTCTTACAGATTAAGGCTCTCCTGACCTCTATGGTGGGGCCTTAATCGTTTTAGTGGAATTATGACCGGAACGGCGGTTCTAAATTGCAAGGTTAATGCAAGGTTTCGGCAAGGTTAATGCAAGGTTGGTGTGATAAAATACTTTTCAGAATAGGAGGTTTGAATATGAACAATTATATCATTGAAACAAAAAATCTTGCGAAAAAATATGGTACTCAAAAGAGCGTTGCCGACCTTAATATCCACGTGGAGAAAGGAAAAATCTACGGTCTGCTTGGGAGAAACGGAGCCGGGAAAACAACGACTATGAAGATGTTGCTTGGGTTGACACAGCCCACATCTGGAGAAGTCAAGCTATGGGGAAAGTCTTTACAAGGAAACGAAAAGAAAATACTCCCGCGTATTGGCAGTCTGATTGAATCTCCCGGCTTTTATCCGAATTTGACCGCAACGGAAAACCTATGTATCTTTGCTACGCTGCGGGGGATACCGAGCCGCCATGCGATCAAAGACGCTCTGGATTTAGTCGGCTTGCCTTATAAGGACAAGAAGTTGTTTTCGCAATATTCACTTGGTATGAAGCAGCGGTTAGCGATTGCCCTTGCAATCATGCACGACCCGGAGCTTTTAATCTTGGATGAACCGGTTAACGGGCTTGACCCCATCGGCATTGCAGAAGTGCGCTCCTTTATCCGAGAGCTTTGCGACGCAAGAGGAAAAACTATTCTGATTTCCAGCCACATTCTTTCGGAAATCTCTTTACTGGCTGATGATATTGGAATTATTGATCATGGTGCATTGTTGGAAGAAGAAAGCCTTGCCGAATTGGAGCAAAAAAGCAGCAAACATGTTCGCTTTACACTTTCTGATACCGCACAGGCGGCAAGAATTTTAGAGTACAATTTCCATGAGAGCCATTTTTCGATACAAGACGACCATAATCTGCGTTTACACAATCTGGATTTGCCTGTTGGGGAAATTGTTACCGCTTTTGTGGAAAACGGGCTAGTGGTATCGGAAGCGTATACTTGCGAAGAAAGTCTTGAAGATTATTTCAAGCGTGTGACGGGAGGCGAGGGAATTGCTTAAATTGATAAAATGCGAATTTATGAAATTAAAGAGAAAGAAATTTATCCCTCTTGTTTTTTTGTCCGCCTTTTTATTTCCTATTCCTATTACCTTTCTGATGGCAACACCAAGAATGTTGGAGAAGTACCCCAATAAAGCAGTCCTTTTTGATGGATTGTTCAATATGGTTATGGGATATGGCGTTATCTTTCTCTTGCCATGTATCATCGGTGTCATTGCTGCTATGTTGTTTTTTATGGAGCGTGATAATGACACGTTCAAAAATTTGCGCACAATCCCGGTAACAAGTACCCAAATGATTATGGCAAAAATCATTGTCCTGTTTACTTTTGGAATTATTTTTTGTCTTGCTTCCATGTTTGCTACTGTTATTTGTGGTAGTTTCTCAATGGAAATACATGGGATTGCCTATAAACTATTAGTTGTAATCGAGCTTGGTATTTTTATTACAGCAGGAACTTTGCCTATAATTGTACTTGTTGTTTTTTTCAGCAAGACATATATTTTTTCCATTTTATTATGCGTGGTTTACAGTGTGGCAAGCCTTACTGTTGAAACTCTATTCGGAACATTGCCTAAATGGTTATGCTGGCTCCTGCCGATTCCTCTAACAACGCTCTGGGGTGCGGGAGATATGGTAAAACATGGATTTTTATTAGATGTAACAGCTTTGGAAAAGATAATTCCGTCAACCTTTCAGACGGTTCTTATTTTGGGGATAATGGCTGTTATATCAATCTCTTTGATAGATTTCCTATACAAGAAAAGGAGGGAATAATGATGTTTCGGATTATCAAAACAGAATTATGGAAGCTAAAGAGATATCATGTTGTTTGGGCCGGTGTTCTGTTAATGTTTCTTTCCGTCGGAATTACTCTTTTTAGTTCTACCGCATTAGACGGTACAGTTTGGACGTTTCAGCATTTGGCAGAACGAGTCATTCAAAATAATACGACAACCATTTTTCCTATGTGTATTACTCTGATTGCAGGATATATCATTGCGCGTGAAAAATCAGATGATACCTTAAAAAGCATTATGACAATACCTATTTCCTACCCTGCGTTGATTGGTGGAAAACTGATCATTTGCAGTTTCCTGTCCATTTTTTTGGGGATAGCAAGTACGGCTTTTACTATCGCTGCAGAGTTGCTTGTTAGCTTTCCTGGATTTTCGGTAACCGCCGTAATACAGGCTTTGATACAGATTTCCCTTAATACTTTGTTTTTATATATAGCCGTAATGCCTATTATTGCCTTTACCGGCCGTATTCCTAATGGACACATGATAGGTGTCATTCTTGCATTTGTCTATGGTTATGGAGGAATGTTTGCGGCAGGGAACACGACGCTTGCAAACATCTATCCTATAACAGCAAGCATGGGACTAATCCAGTATCGAAGTTATGACGCGGCTGTACATTGGAATATGGGATTATGCAGTATTAGCATGATTGTTGTTTTATTGATTTCTGTGGTTATTGTAGTCACAACGAAAAATACTTCGTCGGCAAAAGTCGTAAAAAAGGTAAAAAGAACTGTACCGAAAAAAGGTTGGTAACAGGAGGGCTTTCACATGAAGAAAAAAATATTATTTGGAATTGGCATTGTCGTTTTAATTGTAATTTGCTTAAGCTTTTTCCTGCTTTCAGGTGCGGGAAGCACTTATTACTATTCACAGATTGACAATAGCAAAATTGAACAAGCTGGCACGAATGGAGGTGTAATTGATTTTAATGGTAGTATGGAGTATTCCTATACTTTGCGTTCTTATGACGAAAATGGAGTGGAAAGAGATATTACGTTCGGGACATCGAGAGAACTAAAAGAAGGGGCTTTTATACGTTTGACAGTAATGCCTATCCGTGGTGTTCTTGAATGGAATGAAGTGCAATATGACGAGCTTCCTGCAACTATTCAGAAACAATATGCTGAACCTCAATAATTTATACTATTTATAATACTTATAGAAATTGATCTGATAGTTTGAAAACAACATCTACCACATAGTAGGCGTATTGTTACATTTGTATTATCTTTTGAGCGGCTTTGAATAATATCAAGGCCGCCAATCTTGTTATTTATTCGATAAATGAAAAGTATCTATATGCTGATACAGTATATCTTGAAGAGAGTTACTATGAAATAAACTGTATCAAATCTAAGCAGCATTTGCGATATCATAAAAGAATCACTGCTATAGAACTGTTATACTGTAAATAAATACTGTTCTTATTGCGCTCAGATAGCTCATGTGCTGTCCGGGTGCATTTTTATATCTTCAAGGTGGTTTCGGAACATATAAAACGAAGTCACCTTTTGATAGCATTTATTATAAATTTTTTGGAATGGTCAGAAAAAAATACATATATACTCGTTTTTATTACATGTAAAGAAAATGAGGAATCAGAATGTGTATTATAAATCATGTAGCTAGTAATTTTGACATTTCAATTCAGAATTAGTGGCTGTACTGTACAAGGATTGTAGAAAGGAGAAATAAATCATGAGTGAGATGAGAAATCCAATTAAAAGAAACGCAGGTTTTAACCATCCGTCAGGAAATGTAATGACAGAATTACAGGAAGCTGATCTAAACAAATTTGTTGCAGGTGCAGGCGAAACAAGAGATTCTGGCGGTGTTCTCTGCACGAGCACAGCAGAGTGCTATCTTGGCACTGTTCTTTTCTTCTGCTGCCCGTAAAACTAAGCGATAATTAGGCAACGGAAAGTAAAACATATAAAGTAAAGTAACATTGTACAGTACAGTCACGAATTGTGAGTTGAAATGTAACATAGAAATGAGGCAATGTCATTAAGTTAAGCAAGACCTATGAAAGGATTCCTGCCATAAATCAGTCATGTGCTGGGATACTAAGAGGATACTGCCAGTTGTCAGAAGCTCTACAAACGGATATTTAGTAAATGGGAAGTTTTTGGGTATAACAAACAGACAGATTACATATCTGCCTCAAAAATGATATCCTGTTAGTGCCAGTTGCGCTTTACACGAAACGGTAGGCAAAACTGGCTGATACTTGGAACCTTGGCTGACGGGCATAGGTTCTGTCTGGCCTGATCGGCAGGATATAACGGCTGATCAGGTCATTTATATTTCCAGCCCCATATGGTCAGAAAGGAATGCAAAGCATATTTTTATCGTTATGGACAGATTGACCTGATACGCCCATTTCCTCTGTCCCTTTTTTATTGGAACCTCCAGAGTTATAATGGTACAAAAGTTATACAAGGTCATCCGGCAGAGGATCTCAAACACAATATATTTTGGAGACTTAAAATGAAAGTTTGCGGTTCCAATGGTATACTTCAAGTCACGGAAGGAAGTTTCCTGGCCCCAGCGGAGATGGTAAATGTACTTGACCTGTTCCAAGGAAAACTCATCTGAGGGGAGATTGGTAATGATGTTCTCATAGACTCCTTGGGCTATCTGGAAACGGACCACACGCAGCCACATGTGATATTCTGGGTGTCTGTCCGTGATAAAGTCAAAGGGACCTCTTTGCATATATAGCGGTACAGGGGTTCCCATTCTGGGTGCAGTCTTTTCTTCCTGGCATTTGACCGAGTAAGGCTCATCTTCGCCCACTGGTCTATTCGGTCAGGCAGTCAACTGCAAGGAGGCGTTTTAGGTTGAGATACTTGGCGCGAATAACGAAGAAACAGCCTTTGTCAAGAGCATGGGCAAAGATGTTATAGCTGGCAAAGCCCCTGTTCGCCATGAAGATAGGGCATCCGCCATAAAGATAGCGGTCGATCATCTGGCAGAGGGCGGCAAATTCGTTTTTGAGCCTTCCTGGCTGGATAATGACATCCAGATACCTCTTGGAAAGCAGGTCATAGAGCGAAACGGCATGGAGGGAGTTGAAGCTCCTTTTTGACT
>ERZ808041.487-NODE-487-length-30002-cov-13.911813_pt1 | contig 30002 bp, 28 predicted proteins | sample MGYA00380192_ERZ808041 | MGnify/ENA primary metagenome ERZ808041 (study PRJEB31490, sample SAMN06133412) | mouse gut metagenome | isolation source: Z1_1 | host: mice | place: China: Chengdu | collected 2015-05 ...
GCAAGCAAAAATCCATCGCCAAAGGCGATTTTGCATGGATTTTTGTCCGTAACAGTGAAGGTATCTGAACTGTTACTACACGATGCATACAATTGTAATATTAACTTCTATTATTTAATTGACAGATATGATTCAAAAATGTAAAATAATAATAAAATAATTTACTGAACGGTTATTTTACAAAGGAGCTGATTTCAATGAAAAAACTGCTGCGAATTGTGATTGCATATGCACTGATTTTGTCACTGGCAATTCCCCTGAATGCTATGGCGGCAAACAATTCAGTATGGATACAGGAGAGAGGAAAAGAAGAATGGCGTTATACAGATGGAATGGAAACTGATCTCACTGCCAAAATTCAGGAGGACACATTATATATCCAGGGAAAAGGAGCCATTCCTAATTATGACAAGGAACATCTTGGAAACAGACCTTGGCACAACAAACCAATCCGCTTTCTTATGATTGATGACAATGTAACATCCATTGGAACAGAGGTCTTCTCCAACATGAATAAACTGTATCATGTCACAATGTCTGCGGGAACGTTTATTGAAAGCCCCACTGCATTTTCTGGTATTGCAGAAGATTGTACCTTTGAGTTTACCGGAACCAATATTAGAAGCCGAGATATTGGCAATGTACCTTATAACAGTCTTGACAGTATTGCAGCCTTTATGCAGCACTACAATGGAACATTTTATTATCGATTGGCAAATTATTATATGATTGGCTGGGTACAAAATTCTGTCCTGCCAAAAATTGATAAGCTTTCCCCAAGTGATGTCCATACCAAGTATAGCAATCCTGAATATCCAATTAGAGATTTAAAGAGCACTCTGGAATTTGTTTCACCAAAACCAGATTCCAGTATGCATACACATATCACAAGCAAACAACAGGGCACAAAAGCACTGGAAATCTTTTCAATGGTACTTGGAGATGCTGTGTATGCCACAGCTTACAATATGTCCGTGTCAAGCTCTGATGGAATGATCACGCAGACAGATACCCCACTCACTTATCAAATGACAATTCCTGCATCATTGCAGTATCCTGGAAGGCAGTTTTCTTTGATTCAATTAGGTGATGGCGTGGTAAACATTTTGACAGATGAGGATCAAAATGATACAACATTGACATTTACCACCGATTATCCTTCCACTGTGTATGCACTGATTTACAAAGATTCCAAGCCTTAGGAACTGTAGGAAAATGCAGAAGCAAAATCAATGTATTAGATTACTTTGCTGGAATCATGGGTCAAGAATACGCAGTTTATGCGCATTCTTGACCTATCAAAAATAACAACGCTGTAATTAAATTATAAAAATTCTTAAAAAAAAGCATTGACAGCTTATAAATCCAGTGGTATAGTATTTATTGTTCGGTGAGTCATAAAATAAATCAAGTAAAAATATCCTTTGCACCGCTAGCTCAGTTGGTAGAGCACCTGACTCTTAATCAGGGTGTCCAGGGTTCGAGCCCCTGGCGGTGCACTGAAAGCACTATTTTTGAAGCAGCATGCTTTGGGGATGGTGTTTTTTACTTTACAAAATATGTCATAATAAAAACCGTATAATTCACATTTAGAGTGGAGGTTTCTATGGGAAAAATTTATGATGGAATCATTGGTGTCGCAATTGGAGATGCACTTGGTGTTCCTGTAGAATTTATAGATCGAGAACAACTCACAAAAGCGCCAATCACCGCCATGATCGGATACGGAACACACATGCAACCTCCTGGAACATGGTCTGATGACACGAGCCTAACGCTAGCATTATTGGACAGTATCTCACAAAAACATGGAATTGATTACAGAGATATTATGAATAAATTTTCTGAATGGATGCTTTACAACGAATATACAGCAACTGGAAAAATCTTTGACATTGGAAATGCAACCAGCAGAGCAATTATGAATTATGGTCGTGGATATGAACCACTAATGTGCGGTGGTATCACAAAATATGAGAATGGAAATGGTTCTTTAATGCGAATTCTTCCAATTGCCTTTTATTTTGATGCACAACCTAATCTTTCAATGGACAGTCGAATAGAACTTATACATAATCTGTCCTCATTGACACACAGACACCCAATCAGCATGATTGGATGCGGCATCTATATTTGCATCGCACTAAAACTTCTGTCAGAAAAAATTTCTTTGATTGACGGTATAAGACTGGGCATTGAGGAAGCTTTCTTCTACTATGAAAATTTAAAATCAAACGATATTTCTGAATACAATCGTCTAAAAGATGTCACAGAATTTGCAAATTTATCGCACAATCAAATAAAAAGTACAGGATATGTTGTACATACATTGGAGGCTGCACTCTGGTGTCTACTCAACTCAGACTCCTATAAGACATGTGTGCTAAAAGCAATTAATCTAGGTGACGATACAGACACGATTGCAGCGGTAGCAGGAGGTCTTGCTGGAATTTATTATGGAGCCAAAAATATTCCACAGGAATGGTTGACAACACTATTAAAAAGAGATTATATTGAGAATTTATGCACTACTTTTGAGAGTACTTTTTCCTAGATTTTATCTTTTAAAGTTCCAACGACAAGTAGAAAAATAAATCTCTCCTACTTGCCGCTGGAACCTTTTTATTACAATCCCTTCCCACAACAATTCTTATATTTCTTTCCACTCCCACAGGGACAGGGATCATTGCGTCCTATTTTCTTATCTTGACGTACAAACGTTCCTTCCTCTTGACTATCCCACTGAAGTTTGTCCATATTCTGACGTTTATCTGGATAAAGCTCAAAGTAATGTCCGCCCTGAAACTTTCGTTCCATCTTACCATACTCCATCATGCCAGCCTCTTTCATGAAAGCTCTATTTCCTTTGCTCTCATTAAGCATTTTCCAAATGTCCGTACCACATTCATAAAGGTTGGGATACTCTTTTTTCATTAATTCTAGTTCTACACATGGTTTTGGCCAAACTTCAAGCAAACAGAGAAATATATCAAGCTGCATAAACTTTGCGTATTCATCAAAGGAATCTTCTGGATAATCCATATCCTCCAACAACACAAATGCCTCTACAGTCCATTTCATTAACTGGCTGAATCGTTCATCCTCCAATAATTCATATGCTTCCTGAACATCTTCTGGTTCTTCTCCAAAATAAAAATCTGGCAGCAGACCTTGTATTTTCTCCGCAAGAAGATCAATCGCATCCCCCTCGTCAATCTCTATTACTGGCTGGGTTGTTATATATAACTGCATCAATTGGTCCTCATACTCATTGATATGATTTCCAACCTGATCTAAAAATACACTGCATTTGCTGACTATATTATCTATAGGATATGGATTTACTGAATAAATTAAAAACAATCCTGTATATGCTTCTAAAATCTCTGAAATCCTCTGATTGATTTTTTCAGAAGGTATAGATACAATCAGCTCCTTGAGAATATCGACAGCTTCATCATACCGCCTATATGTAAAGCAGCATAGACTAAAGAGATTTAGAAAATCTGTTTCACGCCACCCTTCATCATATGTTTTGCGAAACATAGCATATGCTTTCCGCGAAAAATTTCTCATATGGTACGCTTTTGCCAACTCACCTTTATAGTAAAGCTTATTTGGGTAACGTTTTACCAACTTTTCATAGCACTTGACTGCCTTCCCGTCTTTCCATCCAGAAAACAACATTCTATATCACAGTAATACTTCATTCCCTCTTTTACAATTAAAGCAGCTCTCTCATAATCCTGTTTCTGCATCAACAGAGAGTGGGAACGTGACCAGCGTTTAGATCTGGAGCTCTCTCATAATCCTGTTCCTGCATCAACTGTTGTATCTGATCAAACATTTGCGTAGCCAGTTTATCATCTGCTGGAAATTCAAGTTGAATGCTATTTTCTGGTTTATCCTTCTCCTCTGTCAATCGTTCATAAGCCTCTCGAATCTCTTGAAAACGTTCTGGGTTTTTTTCAGGAGAGTATTTTCTTATCAACTGAAAATATGCTTTTTTAATTTCTTTCTCATCTGCATTTTCTTCAATGCCAAGAATCTCATAATTTTTTCTCATTATAATTCCCCTATATAATAATGCAATTTCTCCTCATATTCCTCAGCCCGCTGTGCATCATCATCTAATATTGCTTTTTTTAACTGGTATAGAAAATTCTCAACTTTGTCTTCATCTGTGTGTTTTTTCAATCATTTTTCCAATCGCCGAATAACTGTTCTGTATTCTCCTGCCAAATTTGAGGATTTCCACTCGCTCACATCTTCTTGCTTTTCTCTTGTATTGAGCATGTTGATCTCAATCGTTGCTTCTTCTCCTGTACTGATAATTGTGCCAGTCACGTGGAGCATACCATTTTGATTGTAGGAAAAAGACACTTCTATTGTTTCTTCTCCGGCGGATCTTGGTGGTATTCCCTTTAAAATAAATTCACCGATACAGTGATTATATTGCACAGAGGAAGATTCCCCTTGATACACTTCAATAATTGCATCCGTCTGTCCGTCCCACGATGTATAATACCACTGTTTCTTTGTAGTTGGTATTGTCTTATTTCTAGGAATAATCACGCTCATATACTGTTCGTCATAACCACGTAACGCACGTACACCCAAGGTATACGGGTTGACATCCGTCATTACAATCTCATTGGTCTCATCAATCTGTCCTGATATAATAGCAGCTTGAATCGTAGCCCCCTGTGCAACTGCAAAATCTGGGTCTACTACCGCTTCTGGTTTCTTTCCAAAATACGCCTCAATATCCCTACGCACTAATGGAACACGCGTGGAACCTCCTACCAATAAAATTTTATTAAGCTGCTGTGCAGAGATGCCGCTGTCTGAAAGCACTACATTGATTGGATCATGTGTGCGTTCTACCAAATCCTGAATTAATTCCTCAAACTTAGCACGCGTTATCACCTCATCCATCGCATATGGAACATCATTCTTCATTGTAAGCACTGGAATTTGTATTGCATATTCCTCCTGTGTGCTCAACGCAATCTTACAGCGCAACGCCTCGTCACGCATGCGTGCCATCGCATAGATATCCCTCGTCAAATCAATTCCATGCTGATTTTGAAATTGTTTTATTAAATATCCTATTAATCGCTGGTCAAAGTCTTTTCCACCTAACTTGTTATCACCACTGCTTGCCTTTACCTCCAGCACACCCTCAAACATTTCCAAAATTGTGACATCAAATGTGCCGCCCCCCAAATCATAAACTAAAACATAACTCTCTTCATCTATATGTTCCAGCCCATAACTAAGCGCTGCTGCCGTAGGTTCATTAATAATACGGTCTACAAAAAAGCCAGCAGCATTTCTTGCTTTTATTGTTTCTTGTCTTTGTAACTCGTCAAAATATGCTGGTACAGAAATCACAGCTCTCTCAATATCCATATCAAGATATTTTGCAGCATAATTTCTGACATAGGATAAAATCATTGTGGAAATTTCAACAGGAGAATAGCTTCGCTTTCCCATTGTAATAGATTGATCTGTACCAATCAATCGTTTTACTTCCCGAACAGTTCTATCTGGTGCAATCAACAACTATGCTTCCGCCTTTTCTCCCACAATAATATTGCCTGAATCATCCAATCCCACAACGGAAGGTGTGACTTCTTTTCCGTCAAAATTAAGCATAATAACAGGTTTCCCATCCTGATATACAGCCGCTTCTGTAGTCGATGTACCTAAATCAATTCCTATGATTGTATCCATCTTTTTTCTCCCTTAATATGTATTGACTTTATGCTTTGCGATATGCTGCTACTCGGCTTTTCGGATAACAGTTCCTTGGTAGAGTATACCCTGGCTGTACACCTTCGCCACTGTGCCTTCTTGTTCTCTCAGCTCTGGATCAACTGCTTGAAGCACTTCATGTAAGCGATAATCAACCAACTCCCCTGTCACACCTATATATTCAATTGCGCAAAGACTACTCTCTGTTAAAATCTTTCCCTTCAGTATGGAATACAGTTCAAATTCAACTACTTATAGGTCCTTATACACTTCACAGAGACTTACCTATATGATTTTGTAGATTTCTATCTATTTTGTTTTTCCTTTCCTAAATTTTTAGTTTTGCCCTTGGTTTTCGAGATTTAACCATTAAATAGCTACATTTACAGATTGATTCACATTTATTATATCAGACGATTTGAATCAATAAGGGCTTTACTTCCGTAGTAAATCACACTTAAAATTCACAAATAATTATCAAATTATAACGAGATGCGAATTATAACCACGTAACAATATCTCTGTAACAGTTCAGCCATGCAGAATTGATTGTACAAATTGTACGTGGGAGCTTGCTCACTAAGGATGATTTGTACAATTAATTCTATAGGGAGAACGCCCGTCATGAAATAAGTCGCCAGCAAAGACTGAATATCATTGATAAAAATGTACATTTTGGCGACTTATGAATGGCATGGCTGAATAGTAACATATCTTTATATATTATACCAGATTTTTCTTGACAAATAAGTACAATCACTCTAAAATTAAAGTAATTTATAGATGTCCTATATTATATGTCTACATAAAACTCTTTTATATTTTTATCCACAAGATAACATATCATATTTCCAAACAGAAAATATCATAGTCCCATTGATTTCCCAGTTCATATTAAATTTACAACAGAAAGAAAATAAGAGTAAAAAAAGTTCACACTGTACCTTAAACGAAAGGAATGATAAAATTTATGAAAAAACAGGTTTTTTGGAATTTAATTATTAGAAAAATATTTACAATATTACTGTTGCTAGGAATTATATTTGAATATTTTTCACTCAATATAATGGCTGCTCCAAAAACATCACATTTTAAGGATGTCCCAACAAATTACTGGGCATATGATTATATCGAAAAGGCGTGTGCAGATGGGGTATTAAGTGGTACAGATACATTCTCACCAGAAGATAGTATTACTTATGCAGAATTTATCGCCATGCTTATAAAAGCATTTTATCCCGATAGACTTATTAAAGAGCCTGTAGATAACAATGAAGAATGGTATGCACCTTATCTAAATGTTGGTTGTGAACGTGGTATTTTAACAAATACCTTAAGTGCATGTATGGAATTTGGAAATCACGCAATCTATCGTTATGATATGGTACATATCATAGTCAAACTACTAGAAGACAAATGTGTTGTTTTACCATCGAAGCAACAAATGAACATTGCTACTGCCAAGATAAATGACTGGAATAAAATTCAAGAGGACAAATATTGGCAATATTATGTGGCAAGTGCATATGCAATGGGAATATTTGATGACATACCTGGTTGGGAAACTTTTAATGGTGCAAAAAATGTCACTAAAGCTGAAGCTGCTTTTATCTATGCACGTATTTGTGGAATATTAGCAATAGGACAAAATGATAACAGAGCATTTCAAATCATCTTTGAAGGAAATTGGAATGCAATTACAGTTCCAGGATATAAAGAATTTATTGAAAAAGAATTTTATACTGTCTATCCTCGCCTTTGGGCTAGATGGGGAAATGCGGCAATTCCTAAAATCATTCATGTATATGCAAAGCATCAGAAAGAAATGGGAAATGCTGTTGGTTTAAAACAGGCTATTTATGACGAAGAACAAAGACTTTGGTATCCCTACGTTAGCATTTCAATTGAATTTGTAAACCAAAATCCAAAAGATCGCCTCTTTTCCCATGAGCTGACTCATGTTGTTCAGAATTACATAGACTTTCAAAGTACATGGTGGGTTGAAAATATGGCAGGATACGGACGCTTTCGTTATTGCGCATGGGCTGATAAAGAATATATGGATGATTTCGACTTTCATCAGATGCCAGATAATTCCTTACTCACATGGGAATACAGTGCAAATGATAAATATCATTGGTTCTTTGCATATTTAGATAACAAATATCCTACAACAGATACACAATATGGTCTTATTGATACAATCCATTGGGCAATAAGGCGTGGTCATATAAAAACTGATGGTGGTACCGATCAAAACAACGCAGCATTGAATCAAATTGTGAAACAAATTACCGGATATGAAAATATTGAACAGTTACGTCAACAATACAGACAGGAATTAATAAATCAAACATGGAGTTTTAATGGATTCTATGGATATGCAGATAACTATCTTACTGAAAATTTGCCTATGGTCAATAACCCCTCTTATCCTACAATTCAAGATATAAAAACCTATCTCAATCAATAAATAACTTTGTTCACATTTCAGGCCTGCAAAACAAAATTTGATTAAACTTTACTTTGCAGGTCTGTGCTTAATTCTCAATTAATTCAAATAGTTTCTCATCCGCATCATCCCCAATGCTATTTGTATCCTCGTCAATCTCCTGCTGCATTTCCTGAACCTTATTGTCATCTGCTATAGCGCGCATAATACGATTCATATCCTCAGGAGAAAACATCGTGATAGCCTCCGCAAGCAAACCAATAGAATTTCTGTTCACCATCAGACTCCCTCCGCCTTCCAATGGAATTGTCAGTACATCCTTTTTATTGCTCATATCGCCAAGACAAATCGCATTTCTTTCTGTATCACAGACAAACTCCACTCCTTTATAGCGAATGACGCCATTTTGGGCAAGAGACTCATAAGGACAAGAAGGCTGATAAGTGCCATTTATTTTCTCCATAAAATAGTTGCGTTTCACGTCTCCGCTCTTCAAAATACTAATAAACATTTTCTGATCCGATTCCTTTTTTTCCAATGCTTCTTTTTCCAAAGCCTCCTTGCGTTCTTCCTGTTCCTTGCGGATTGCCTCATTGTTTTTGTCCACTTTAGAGAGAAGCTTATCCCACTCCTTCACTGTAAAGCTTCCAGCGCCTATAGAAAAAGAAGGCTCCGTCTCTCCATTTTGTAATTTTCGTTGAATCTCATTTTTCTTGTCGCTAATACATGCCATAAGTTCCTGATGGCTCATGCTTGCAATCTGATTCATATCCATAAATAATCCCCTCTTTCATTTATTCTATATATCGGATTATTATAAAAAAAATGAATCACATGCATTATAATAAGGGAGATAATACCTTTAGTGTCGCTTGCATTAATTTATTGCCAATTGGCCGCTTTGACCAGTGCACCAAATCCATCTCTTCGCACTCCTTTAGCGTCTTTAGAAAATCCTCCTTCATATCCTTAATTGCATCCATCTCACTCAAAAATACGCCACATTCATAATGTAAATAAAAGCTGCGGTAATCTGTGTTAATCGTGCCGCAGATAGCGCATTCATCATCTGCAATTACATTTTTGGCATGAATAAAACCAGGTACATATTCATAAATGTGCACACCTGCCTCCATTAACTTTCCATAATTTGACACATTGACCATATAGACGTACCACTTGTCATAAATTCTTGGAACAATAATACACACATCCACTCCGCTCTGTGCAGCGCTAATCAAATCATCACGCATACTCTGATCAAGAACAAGATAAGGTGTGGTAATATAAATATAATCGCGTGCCTTATTAATCATTCTTGTGTAAGCGCCCTCTGTAGGGTTGTGTGGATTTCTGTGTGGACCACCCATAAACGGCTGTACATAGCCCTCCTCAAATACATGCGTATGCGGCTTGTAATCGGCATCATTGATAATTACATTTTTGTTCACAACACGCCACATATTTAAGAAAAAACAGGTAAAACTATACACTCCGTCCCCATACAATCGAATACCAGAATCCTTCCAATGCCCAAATCGCTCTATATAATTCGCGTACTCATCCGCAAGATTAAATCCTCCTGTATACGCAATATTTCCATCTACAACGGTGATTTTTTTATGATTTCTATAATTGAAAGACATGCGCGCCATATCATGGTGAATTGGATTAAAAATACTCATCTCAATGCCACGGCTTTTCATATCCTTGCGAAATGCCTGTGTATTGATACGCAACGTACCAAAATCATCGAACAACAACTTAACCTCAACGCCTTCTTTGACTTTCTGTGTAAGCACCTCCAAAATATCCTGCCAAACTTTGCCGTCCGAGACAATAAAATACTCCATAAAAATAAACTTTTTTGCCTGTTTTAAATCCTCAATCATCGCCTCAAGCACTTTTTCACCAGATCCAAAATACGTCGCATAAGTATTGTTATAAATTGGAAAACCTTCTTTCCTTAGATATCGACTAATCTGTACTTTGTTAGGATGCTGTCGTTCGAGATCCTGCACAATCTCCTCATCCTGTTTTAAACTCTGCATCATCTTGACATCAATCTCTCGAAAGTGTTTAAAATAACTGGAATTGACACGCTTGCGTCCCCACATAAAATACAGAAAAAGCCCCGCCACTGGCAACACAAGGATAATAATAATCCAAGACATTTTGTAGGATTCTGCATTGTTTACAAGCACAAAAACGGTGATTACACTCACAACTTCAAGAATAAAATATACAATAATTGAATATCGCATTAGATACATTGAAAGGAAAATCATCAAACCTATCTGCAAAAAAAATGAAATTCCTACAGTAACACCTCTAATGATTCCATAATACTTACTTCTTACAATGCTCATTAAAATTCCTGTCCTCTCCACAGACCTTCAATTCAAATGTTGTTATAACATTATATTCTATCACGATTTCATTAATTTTCAAGAAAATGTATCATAAATCTTTATTTTCTGATACACTGAAAATACGAAATCATTATGAAAGAAGGGTACTTTGATGCAATCTACCATTAACCAAAAACTTTTTTCAGAAGCATGTTATAAAATGATTGGCGCACTTCAAGGTCAGAACGGTATTGGTACTCTCCAAGAAAAAACAATACATAGTGTTTTGAAATATTATTATGCCCCAGATTCTGCCTATCATGAGATTAAAATTGGTTCTTATGTAGCGGATATCTGTATTGATGGCGATATCTATGAAGTACAGACGCGCAATTTTAACACCTTGCGCAATAAACTCAACTATTTTCTACAAAATCATAATGTTACCATTATCTATCCTGTGGCTCACACCAAATGGATTTCATGGCTTGATATGGACACTGGAGAATTAACTCCCAAACGAAAATCACCAAAGACCGGAACTTTTTATCAGATTATACCAGAATTATACAAGATTAAAATGTTTGTCAACAATCCTAAGCTACACTTTATTATCAGTCTGATTGATGTGGAGGAAACGCGCTATCTCAATGGCTGGAGTCATGATAAAAAAAGAGGCTCCTCCCGCATGGATGGGATTCCTGTTGAAATTTATGATGAAGTTCGGATTGATACTTTTGCTGATTATAGAATTTTTCTTCCCGATACGCTGCCAGAACAGTTCACTTCCAAAGATTTGGGCAAAGTGGCAAAAATTCCACAGGACAAAGCAGCGACACTTTTAAATGTACTGCTTGAAACAAAGATAATCCACCGCATTGGAAAATCTGGCAAAAGTTATCTGTACCAAAAAACCACAGCACCTTTTTAAAGCGCTGTGGTTTGTATTTTAACTTAGATTCTGTCAAAAAATAATTGATACAACTCCTTATTCTTCCGGTAAATCCTTCTCATCAGACAATACATCTTCTTTGTCGAGATGCTCCAACACATCTTCTGTATCTTCTGGTAATATCTCTTTTTCATCGATATTTTCTGATACTTCATCCTCAAATTCTTCATCCAGAAGTGCTGTCTCTCCCTCAACAAGTTCATCAACCACCTTGTCAAGCGCCTCATCAACATCTTCAAACTCCTGTGTACCATCAGACAGTTTTTCCCGTACTTTTGCTATTTTGGCAACTTTCACGTTCTCGTTGAGATTGATTAGTTTCACCCCGAAAGTATTCCTGCGATAAACTGAAATATCACACACAGGAATCTGTAATATAACGCCCTCTGTGGTGATCATCATAATCTCATGATCATCATTGACACCTTTAACACCAACCACATTGCCTGTCTTTTCAGTAATGCGATAGCACCGCGCACCTTTTCCACCACGTTTCTGCACTGTAAATTCCTCTAATAAGGTTCGCTTTCCCATTCCCATTTCTGATGCAATCAACAATGCATCGCCTTGTGTGTTAAGCTGCATTCCAACAATTTCATCGCCGTCAGTAAGCGTCATGCCAATTACACCCATTGCATTTCTACCCATCGCACGCACATCGGTCTCTTTAAAGCGAATGCACATTCCATACTTTGTAACTAGAAAAATCTCAGAACTTTCGTCAGTCACCTTGACTTCAATCAACTCGTCATCATCCCGCAGAGAAATTGCAGCCATACCATTTTTGCGCACATTAGAAAATTCCATAATTGGTGTCTTTTTCGTAATGGCTTTCTTTGTGACCATAAACAAATTTTTGCCTTCTGTAAACTCTCGAATTGGTATCATTGCCGAAATCTTCTCACCAGGATTTAACTGCAACAGATTTACAATTGCTGTTCCCCGCGCTGTTCTTCCTGCCTCGGGTATCTCATAGGTTTTAAGTCGATACACACGTCCAAAATTAGTAAAGAACATCAGATAATGATGTGTTGTTGTCATTAACAAATCTTCAATGTAATCATCCTCAATTGTAGACATTCCCTTAATGCCGCGCCCACCTCTATGCTGTGTCCTAAAATTATCTACTGTCATGCGCTTAATATATCCTAGACTTGTCATCGCAATCACAGCGTTTCCGCGCGGAATTAAATCTTCCACATCAATTTCAGATTCTTCATAGCTAATCTTAGAACGCCTATCATCACCATACTTTTCAGAAATCAATAAGATTTCTGTCCGAATCACACCGAGCAAAAGTTTTTCATCCGCCAATATCGCCTTGTATTCTTTAATCTTTTTTAACAGTTCATCATGCTCCTGTTCTAGCTTTTCGCGCTCCAAACCAGTCAGCGCACGCAGTCTCATATCTACAATCGCCTGCGCCTGCACATCTGTGAGCGCAAACCGTCCAATCAAACCTTCCTTTGCTTTCTGCGCGTTTGCACTGCTTCTGATAATGTGGATCACCTCATCAATATTGTCGAGCGCAATCAGCAAACCTTGTAAAATGTGGTCTCTCTCCTCAGCTTTATTTAAGTCATATTGCGTTCGTCTGGTGACAACCTCCTCTTGGTGCTTAATATAATGAGTCAACACTTCTTTCAGATTCATAACCTTGGGCTGATTGTTTACAAGCGCCAACATAATCACACCAAAACTGTCCTGCAACTGTGTATGTTTGTAGAGCTGATTTAAAATGACATTCGCATTGACATCTTTTCTAAGCTCAATGCAAATGCGCATTCCCTCTCGGTTGGACTCGTCGCGTAAGTCCGTAATCCCATCAATTTTCTTATCTTTGACAAGCTCCGCAATCTTCTCAATTAATCGTGCCTTGTTCACCATATAGGGAAGCTCTGTCACAATAATGCGACTTTTGCCGTTTGCCATTGTTTCAATATTGGTCACACTGCGGACTCTAATTTTACCGCGCCCAGTGCGATAAGCTTCCTCTGCGCCACGCATACCAAGAATAATACCACCGGTCGGAAAATCTGGTCCCTTCACAATGGGCAAAAGCTCCTCAATTTCCGTGTCTCGATTTTCTTCAATGCGATTGTCAATCATCTTTACTACCGCCGCAATAACTTCTTTGAGATTGTGCGGTGGAATGTTTGTCGCCATGCCGACGGCAATCCCTTGCGTACCATTAACCAGCAAGTTTGGATAACGGCTAGGAAGCACAACAGGCTCTTTTTCTGTCTCGTCAAAGTTTGGTTGGAAATCGACTGTATTTTTATTAATGTCAGCCAAAAGTTCCATAGAAATCTTGCTCAGACGGGCCTCCGTATATCGCATGGCAGCAGCGCCGTCCCCATCAACAGATCCAAAATTGCCGTGTCCATCCACAAGTGGATAATGAGTAGACCACTCCTGTGCCATATTGACCAAGGCACCATAGATAGAGCTATCACCATGCGGGTGATATTTACCCATCGTATCGCCGACAATACGCGCACTCTTTCTGTGCGGCTTATCAGGACCATTGTTCAGCTCAATCATAGAGTAGAGTACACGCCGCTGCACTGGCTTTAACCCGTCTCGCACATCTGGTAGCGCACGGGAAGCAATCACACTCATAGCATACTCTATATAGGATTGCTCCATGGTTTTTTGCAAGTCCACTTCCTCAATTTTGTCAAATATTGTATCGTCCATACTTAACTCCTATTCTTAAATATCAAGATTCTTTGCGAACTGGGCATTTGTCTCAATAAATTCCCGTCTCGGTTCCACCTTATCCCCCATAAGAGTTGTGAAGGTAAGGTCAATCTCTGACTCAGCTTCCTCATCCATAGAAACCTTTAGAAGAATACGCTTTTCAGGGTCCATTGTAGTCTCCCAGAGTTGTTCTGCATCCATCTCTCCAAGTCCCTTGTAACGTTGAATCTTATTATTTTGATCACGCCCCACCTCATCAAGAATCGCTGCAAGCTCATCATCAGAATACGCATACCATATTTTTTTATTTTTTTCTAACTTAAAAAGAGGCGGCTTTGCCAAATATACATGCCCTTGCTTAATAAGTTCTGGCATAAACCGATATAAAAAGGTCAACATCAGTGTCGCAATGTGTGCGCCATCCACATCTGCATCTGTCATAATAATAATTTTGCCATAGCGAAGTTTTGTAATATCAAAATCTTCGTGTATCCCTGTGCCAAACGCCGTGATCATTGCCCGAATTTCAGCGTTTCCGTATATTTTATCAAGTCTTGCCTTCTCCACATTGAGAATCTTACCGCGCAATGGCAAAATTGCCTGTGTCGCACGACTGCGTGCGGTCTTTGCACTGCCTCCTGCAGAATCTCCCTCCACAATAAAAATTTCACAATTTTCAGGATTTTTATCGGAACAGTCTGCGAGTTTTCCTGGCAGTGTCATGTTATCAAGCGCTGTCTTTCTGCGTGTTAAATCACGCGCCTTTCTGGCTGCCTCTCTCGCCCGCTGCGCCATAATTGATTTTTCACAAATCAGTTTTGCAACCAATGGGTTTTGCTCAAGATAATAGGTGAGTTGTTCGCTCACAATACTGTCCACCGCCCCCCGCGCTTCCGTATTTCCAAGTTTCTGTTTCGTTTGTCCTCCAAACTGTGGGACTCCAATCTTAATTGATATAATGGCTGTCAATCCTTCCCGAATATCATCACCACTCAAGTTCGCTTCATTGTCTTTTAGCAGTTTTGCACTCCTTGCGTAATCGTTAAAGGTCTTTGTGATTGCATTGCGAAATCCCATAAGATGTGTGCCGCCCTCAATTGTATTGATATTGTTTGCAAAGCTGTAAACACTCTCTGTATAAGAATCATTGTGTTGCATTGCAACCTCAACATACACATCATCTTTTTTTCCCTCGAAATACAGCACATCTTCATAAAGCACTGTCTTGCTCTTGTTTAAATAGGTCACAAACTCCCGAATGCCGCCCTCATAATGAAATGTTTTCTCAACTGCTCCTTCTTCTGGACGCAAATCGCGAAGTGTAATCTTAAGATTTTTGGTCAAAAATGCAATTTCTCGCATTCGCTGTTTTAAAACATTATAATCAAATTCTATCTCCTCAAAAATAGTCTTATCAGGCAAAAAAGAAATCTTTGTTCCTGTCTTGTTTGGATCACATTCCCCAATTGTCTTAAGCGGATAACATACATGACCGCGTTCATAGCGCTGATGATAAATTTTCCCCTCGGCATAAATATCGACTTCAAGCCATTCAGACAGCGCATTTACAACAGATGCACCTACACCGTGCAAACCGCCAGACACTTTATATCCCCCACCGCCAAATTTTCCACCGGCATGTAAAACTGTAAACACTACCTCCACAGCAGGTTTTCCCGCTTTGTGATTGATTCCAACAGGAATCCCTCGCCCGTTGTCAATGACAGTAATAGAATTGTCAGGATTAATTGTCACATCAATTGTATCGCAGTACCCTCCCAGCGCTTCATCCACTGAATTGTCAACAATCTCATAAACCAGATGGTGCAATCCTCTTAAAGATGTATTGTCAATATACATACCTGGTCTCTTCCTGACTGCCTCAAGACCTTCCAATATCTGAATTTGGTCCGCTTCATAGCTCATATATTTCCTCCCATTCTTTAATCAATCGTCTCTAGCAACGGTATCTATTTAAAACTCAGCCTAAAATTATATTGGAACGATTTCAGACTATATCTATATTATCATAAAATTTAAGTTTTCGCCTGCATTATTTGATTTAATGAAGTTGCCTTATTTTTGACAGATGCATTTGAAATCTCAAATACTTTGTTAATCTCAAATCGATTATTTATAAACTCCTCCAATCCAGTACAGGTGATAATTGTCTGAATATCGCCAATACTGTTGAGCAGATAATTCTGTCTGCTGTTGTCAAGTTCTGACAAAACATCATCCAGCAGCAAAAGCGGAACATCTTTTGTCATTTTTTTTACAAGTTCTATCTCTGCTAGCTTTAAAGACAGCGCTGCTGTCCGTTGTTGCCCCTGTGAACCAAATTTTCTAATATCAACTTTTCCCACCAGAAAAGAAAAATCATCTCTATGTGGACCAATAGAAGTCTGTTTTAACTGAATATCTCTCTCTTGGGATTTTTGTAATTTTTCCTCAAGCAGTTCTGCCGATATATCCGGTTCATAAACAATCTTAAGCTCCTCTTTTCCACCGGAAAGCTTTCTGTGAATCTCATAAATAATCTCATTTAGTTGGCTGACAAAGATGTTCCTCTGTTCTATAATTTTTGTTCCAAAGGACACCAACTGGGAATCCCACACAAAAAGTGTATCCCTTAAACTAGGATTTGTACTGAGATCCTTTAAAAGGCGATTTCTCTGATTTACACTTTTATTATAATGATTTAAATTGTGCAAATACACGTGATCAAGCTGGCAAAGCTCCATATCCACAAAACGCCGCCGTTCAGACGGACCATTTTTAATGATGGACAAATCCTCTGGCGAAAAGAACACCACATTTAACAATCCCAGTAAGTCAGCCGCTTTTTTAATCTTTTGTCCGTTGATGGCAATCCCTTTTGATTTATTTTTTCTCAAATGCATATCAACGCGGTTCTCAAGTCCATCTTTTACCACATAGGTCCGAATATGTGCCTCCTGTGAGGCAAAATTTATCATATCCTTATCTTTGCTTCCCTTGTGGGATTTGGTTGTGGCAGACAGATAGACCGCCTCTAAAATATTGGTCTTTCCCTGCGCATTATCCCCATATAAAATATTGGTTCCACTGTCAAACTGCATGGAAAGCGCCTTATAGTTTCTAAAATTTTCAAGCTCTAGCGATTGGATAATCATATCGTTTCACCTTTCGAGCGAACGACAAAGCGATTTCCCTCAAAACACACTTCGTCGTTATCCATTAGTTTTTTTCCGCGTTGTGTCTCTACCCGACCATTTACCTGCACCTGTCCATTCTGAATGACAAATTTGGCATCTACGCCAGATTCAACAAGACCGGCAAGTTTAAGCGCCTGTCCAAGCTTAATAAAGTCATCCTTGATTTTTATTTCCTCCATAAAAACTCCTTTCTGCAAATGCAGATATGTGCATTATTTAACAGAATTAAATGTCACTGGCAAAATTAGATAGGTGTAGCTCTCTTCCTCATCTTTAATAAAACAAGGCGATTTTGAATTGAGAAGTTTTAATTCTATCTGTTCGTTTTCAATAACTTTCAACGCATCAATCAAAAATTTCGGGTCAAAACCTATCATCAAATCTTTACCAGTCTTGACAATGTCAATCTCCTCATTTAAACTTCCAATGACAGAGTTCATTTTAAGCTCCATCACATCATCTAAAATATTTAAAATAATTGGCTTTTTATCGCCCTCTTTCACAAGCAGAGTAGAGCGGTCAATACAACTCTGAAATTCTTTTTTGTTAATTGTAACTTTTGTCTCATAGTCTACAGAAAGAATATTGTCAATATTTAGATAATCCCCCTCAATTAATCGAGAGACAACGGTTGTGCTGTCAAACTCAAATAAAATATGCTTGTTTGTAAAAAAGATATTCACTTCTTTTTCTGTATCACCTGGCAAAATTTTGCTAATCTCACTCAATGTCTTCCCTGGCACAATCACTTTCTTGGCTGGATAAGAATTTTTTAGATGGATGCGACGCAAAGAAATACGCAATCCATCAGAAGAAACTACTTTTAAGATATCATTTTGAATCTCAAACAATTCTCCTGTAAGAATTTTATTGGTAATGTTATCGGCTATAGAAAAAATTGTTTGCCGAATCACTTCTTTTAGAGTAAACTGCGACACAGAAATAAATTCTGATCGGTCAATCTGTGGAAGATCGGAAAAATCTTCGCCTGCTTTTCCTGCGATATTGAATTTTGCTTTTTCACAGGTAATGGTCGCTTTGTAGGAATCATCGGTTGTGATAGTCACATCGTTATCTGGAAGTTTTCTCACCATTTCAAGAAATATTTTGGCATCCAGAGCAATCATTCCCTTCTCTATAATTTCACCTTCAATAATCGTCTCAATCCCAAGTTCCATATCATTTGCAGTAAGTTTAATTTCGTCTTTTGTCGCATCAATAAGGATACACTCAAGTATTGTCATAGTTGTCTTACTTGGTACAGCTTTAGAAACGGTGTTCACACCAATTAAGAGGTTTGATTTAGAACAAATAATTTTCATGTGGATAACTCCCTTCACTGAAATATAACAGAGACAAAAAAATTGTCACTGCGAAAAATATAAATAAATAAATATATAATTAGTAATAATAGTAATAAGCGTGGTGGATATGTGGATAACCCTAATTTTTGGCTAAAATACAAGAAAAATTGTCAGATTAACCCTGTGGATAACTTTCAGAATCATTGTGAATAACTTTAGGGTTATCCACAATCGTTTATTAGGAAGGGGACAATTTTTTCTTGATGGTTTCTATTTTGTTGGCTAAATCCTCATCTGTTTTGATTTTATCCTCAATTTTTTCCACACCATGAATCACTGTGGTGTGGTCTTTTTTACCTAGGAGGGAGGCAATCGTCTGGAGAGATGTCTCGGTCAAATGGCGACAGAGATACATAATAATCTGTCTGGGAAGCACATACTCAGAGTTGCGTTTTTTGGAGGTAATGTCTTCCTTAGAAAGATTAAAGTGTTCTGCGACAACGTTAATAATTAATAGTGGAGAAATTTTCCGTGCCTGTTCTGGATATATAACATCTTTGAGCGCATCTTCCGCTAAGGCAAGGTTTAATTCTTGCTTATTGAGACGGGCACTCGCCATAACTTTGTTTAAGGCGCCTTCTAGCTCACGGATATTAGATTTAATATTTGTGGCGATATATTGGATAATTTCATCATCAATTTCCTTGTCGTACATCTCCGCATTTTTGCGTAAAATTGCCATGCGCGTTTCATAGTCCGGTGGTTGAATATCGGCAATCAGTCCCCATTCAAAACGGCTTCGGAATCGCTCCTCTAAAGTTTCCATTTCTTTTGGCGGTTTATCGGAGGAGATAATAATCTGTTTTCCCGCAGAATGAAGGACATTAAAGGTGTGGAAAAACTCTTCCTGAGTTGATTCTTTTCCTATTATAAATTGTACGTCATCTATTAAAAGTACATCCACTGTTCTGTACTTGTCGCGCAGCTTTGTCATTGCGGCGGCATTGCCGCCTCGGATAGATTCAATCACCTCGTTGGTAAACTGTTCTGAGGTGACATACAAAACCTTTTTGTTCTTGTTTTGCTCTAATACAAAGTGACCGATGGAGTGCATCAAATGTGTTTTGCCAAGTCCTGCGCCGCCATACAGATACAGAGGATTGTATGCTTCTCCTGGCGATTCGGCAACTGCCAGTGCAGCAGAATGTGCAAATTTATTGTTGCTTCCCACAACAAAAGTATCAAATTTATATTTGTTATTTAAATTGGCAGTTTCATTGATTGTATTGATTTTATTTTTTTTTGATTGTTTTGATTTTGTCGTGTCTTCTTTTTGCTCTGCAATGACATCATCCTCGGCTATAAAAACGACATCATATTCATAATTCATCAGTTCAGAGATTGTTGCCTTAAAACAGAAGTAATAGTTTTTTTGAATATATTTTAATAGTCGTGCCTGTGCAGACGGGATGAGAATGGTCACAATATCATTTTCCACTTTGTAAAATTGCAGGGGTTCAACCCAATTATTAAACGAAATTGCTGTGAGGTCATACTCATCTCGAATTATTTCTTTAATTTCATTCCATCTGTCTTTTATCTCGTTCATGTGATACCTCTGATATAGGAAATTGGTAACAGTTTCTAAAAGTAATAGTCTGCACCGAAAAATACATTGCTTTAAATCTGCATGTCTGATATAACAACACTTGATTACAAACTCATACACATTAATAGTAACCTAAATGAGGAAAAAAAGCAAATAAATGTGAAAAAAAATTCAAGTTATTCACATAATCCCCAATAGATTGTTGATAATGTGGATAACTATATCCACGGTTTGTAAAATTTTGTTATATTTTCACATGAAAAAAAGTTATCCACATCAATGTGGATAACTCCAAGAAAAGTTATGAACATTTTCCACATTGATATTTCCTAATGTTGTGTATATTTTGATAAAAGTTATCTACATTTATTCACAAGATATCCACAAGTTACCCACAATTGTGGATATCTAAAATATTATGTGGATAACTTTTGAATACCTGTGGAAAACATGTGGATTTTCTATTTTGTAGATGGATATATGCTTTTTTTTATTTTATTTTTCTTGACTTCAATATGCTTCTGGTATATAATCGTTATGATATTTTCTAATACTTGGAATCGATATTGTCTGTAAGGAAACTGCAGTTCTAAAATATCGTTTGCATTACACAGCAGCGTTATAGACAGATGCTATTTTAAGGATTTTAGTAGTAAATCTTAGGCATTTGTAGAGTTATCGGAGAAGGAGGTGTTTGAAATATGAAAATGACATATCAGCCAAAAAGAAGACAGAGAAGTAAAGTGCATGGTTTTAGAGCCAGAATGAGTACGCCAGGCGGAAGAAAGGTATTAGCTTCAAGACGTGCTAAGGGAAGAAAGAGCCTATCTGCATAATTTACAGGTCACATTATGTGACCTTTTTTTCTATGCACAAGTTATACTGAACAGGGATTATTATGAAATTTTCGGAATCATTGAAGAGCAATAGGGATTTTAAAAATGTTTACAACTGCAAAAAAAGTTATGCCAATAAATATTTAGTAATGTATGTGTTAGGAAATGAATCAGAGCGAAACAGACTTGGGATATCAGTCAGCAAAAAAGTAGGGAACAGTGTTGTCAGACATCATGTTACCAGATTGATTAGGGAAAGCTATCGGCTGCATGAGGAAATGTTTCAGTGTGGTTTTGACATTGTAGTGATTGCGCGGGTTAGCGCGGCAGATGCAAAGTATGTAGAGATTGAGCGTGCTTTGTTGCATGTCTCAAAGCTTCATAAGATTCTTGCAGAGTAGGATCGTGATTTTGATGAAAAAGCTTTTTATCTGGCTTATTTTATTTTACAGGAGATATCTCTCTCCAATGAAATCCACAAAATGTCCGTATTTTCCGTCCTGCTCACAGTATGGTCTTGAGGCAATTGAGCGTTATGGTGCATGGAAGGGTGGATTACTCTGTATTTGGAGGATTCTTAGATGCAATCCTTTTTCAAAGGGAGGATATGATCCCGTTCCTCCTATGAGGTATGTGGACAAGGATGCTGAGGGCGCAAATGGGGATTGCAGTGCTAAAACGCATAGAAAAGAAAAAAACTGGAAGACTTTTTATAAGTTATAATTCGTCAGGAGGAGTAAAATGGATTTAATGCTGTTAACGCAAAATTCAACTCCGATATTTAAGTACATTGTTAAGCTCTTAGGCTTAATTATGAATGGCATTTTCGAGTTTCTGAATTTGATTGGCATTCCAAATATCGGTTTATCTATTATTTTATTTACAATTGTGATTTATTTGCTGTTGATGCCGCTCACAATTAAGCAGCAGCGATTTTCTAAGCTTTCAGCCAGGATGAATCCTGAGTTGCAGGAGATACAGGCAAAGTATAAGGGAAAACAGGATCAGGCATCTATGATGGCACTGAATATGGAGACAAAGGCAGTCTACGCAAAATACGGGGTGTCTCCATCAGGAAGCTGCTTGCAATTGTTAATTCAAATGCCTATTTTGTTGGCGCTCTACCGCGTAATCTACGCAATGCCAGCCTATGTTACTAAAATTGGTGAAGCTTTCGGGGTTTTGGCAGATAAGATTATGCAGACTGCAAATGGTGTCGAGGAAGTCCGCGCGTTGTCCTCGGCTGCTTATTTTACAAAGAATTTTGACATCAATGTGAGAAATGCTATTATTGACACGCTCAATAAGACATCATCGCTGGATATGACTACGCTTGCAGAAAAATTTGGCTTGTCTGATTTGACTTATAATGGCAGCCTGATACTGACAAATGGATCAGAGAAAGGTTTGATTGATGTATACAATAATTTTCTTGGCTTGAATATTGGCAATTCGCCGATGGATACCATGAAAACAGCCTTTGCGGCAGGAAATTACCTACTTCTTGCAGGCGCAATTGCGATTCCTGTTCTTGCGGCTCTAACACAGTGGATAAACTATAAATTAATGCCGCAAGCGCCGTCCGATGACAAAAAGAAAAAACAGCAGCCAGCGAATGATACAGCAGAAGCAATGCAGCAGTCCATGAAAATGATGAATACCTTAATGCCGATTATGTCCGCATGGTTTTGTCTGACACTGCCGGCAGGTATGGGACTTTATTGGGTAATCGGTGCTGTAGTGCGAAGTATTCAGCAGGTGGCAATCAACAAGCATATTGATAGTATGGATATTGATGCAGAAATTGAGAAGAACGTTGAGAAATATAAGGAAAAAATGAAAAAACAGGGAATTGATCCTGCAAAACTTCAAGCGGCCGCCAGAACGAACACAAAGAATCTTTCTTCCAAAGCTACTTATCAGAATACAGGCGTAAAACGACCGTCGAAAACGGAAGAGGAGAAAGCGGAGGATATCAAGAAAGCTACGGAGTATTATAATAAGAATGCAAAGCCAGGTAGTCTTGCAGCCAAGGCAAACATGGTGAAACAATACAATGAAAAGAATTAGATTATATAGTATGGTTACTGGGGGGAAATCAAATGGAATACATGGAATTTAAAGGGAAGACCAAAAATGATGCCATAACCGAGGCGTGTAGACATTTTTCAGTGCCAAGTGACAAGCTTGATTATGAAGTGATTGACGAGGGAAAAACTGGATTTCTTGGAATGGGTTCCAGGCCAGCTCTCATAAAGGCGCGGGTGAAGGAGGAAAAGCAGGAAGTTGTTGAGACAGAGGAACGAATAGAAGCTCCAGTGACAGAGCATCTGCCAGTTGATAAAGAGACAACGGTAAAGGAAGAAGTTGACAAAAATGACACGTATGAGAAGATTGACGTGGAGGCTGTCACCAAAAAATTTTTGATGGATGTGTTTGCCGCAATGGGGATTTCTGTGGAAATTACAGCGAAATATGATGAGGAATCAAAAACGCTTGAGGCAGATCTGAGTGGTGACGAGATGGGAGTATTGATTGGTAAGAGAGGCCAGACATTGGATTCTTTGCAGTATTTGATATCGCTTGTTGTCAATAAAGGGACAACTGAGTATATTCGTGTTAAGGTCGATACAGAAAACTACAGGGAGAGACGTAAGGAGACTTTGGAGAATCTGGCAAAAAATATTTCCTACAAGGTAAAGCGTACCAGACGACCAGTATCCTTGGAACCCATGAATCCTTATGAGAGACGGATTATACACTCTGCGCTTCAAAATGATAAATATGTGACTACCCACAGCGAGGGAGAGGAACCATTTCGACGTGTGGTAATCACCCCAAAGAAAGACAGCAATTACAATGATGCGAAGGGATATCGCGGAAACCGGAATTATAACAATGGCTATCATAAAGGATATGGTGGAAATTATAATCGTAAGAACAAAGAGAACAGCCGGGAACGCACAGAAAATCATACAGAAGCGGTTGAATAAAATGGATAGCATGTGATAGAATGAACCTTGACATTGGCTTCAAGGTTCATTTTTCACTTTAAGAATTGGGAAAGGGAGTGATTTTATGAAAACAGATACAATTGCAGCGATTGCAACGGCAATCAGTGATTCTGGAATTGGGATTATTCGTGTCAGTGGTGAGAATGCGATAGAGATTGTCGATAAAATATATCAATCAAAAAATCGTAAAAAACGGCTTTGCAAGGTTAAGACACATACAATCCATTACGGATTTATTTATGATGGAGATACTTTGATTGATGAGGTGATGGTTGCAGTTCTCCACGCGCCCAATACTTATACAAGAGAGAACACCGTTGAGATAGATTGTCATGGCGGCATTTTGGTAATGAATCAGATTTTAGATATTTTGTTGCGCAGCGGATGCAGACTTGCGGAGCCAGGAGAGTTTACCAAGAGAGCTTTTTTGAATGGAAGAATTGATCTGTCCAAGGCGGAGGCAGTTATGGATATTATTCATTCCAAAAATGAATTTGCCTTGCGAACTTCAATAAGACAATTAAGTGGTACTGTTGCGGAAAAAGTTCGGTATTTGCGGAAAGAAATTTTGTATGAAATTGCCTATATTGAATCTGCGTTAGATGACCCCGAACATATTAGCCTTGATGGATATTGCACAAAATTGGAAGAGAAAGTGAAAAATATAAAATCTATTTTGAAAAAGTTAATTGACAGCGCAGATTGCGGAAAGATGCTAAAGGACGGAATTAATACGGTTATTATTGGAAAGCCAAATGTTGGGAAATCCTCTCTTTTAAATTTTCTTGTTGGTGAGGATAGGGCGATTGTAACAAGTGTTGCCGGTACAACGAGAGATGTGTTGGAGGAATCCATTAAACTGCACGGTGTCGGATTGAATATTATGGATACTGCCGGAATCCATGATACAGATGATGAGGTTGAAAAAATTGGTGTTGACAGAGCAAGAAAATATGCGAAAAATGCGGATTTAATTCTCTATGTGGTGGATACCTCACGTTGTCTTGATGAAAATGATGATGCGATTATGGAATTGGCCGCCGATAAAAATATGATTGTGCTGCTAAATAAAAGTGATTTGGAGCAAGTAGTAGAACCAGAGGAAGTTCTAAAAAGACTGACGCAAATAGCAGAAAATAGCAGTGAGAAACTGACACAAATATCAATTTGTGATGAGAAAAAACAAGGGGAAGCCAAAAAAAATGACACAAATATTATAATTGAAAAAAATCGAAAGATACGTATTATTCCGACGTCCATAAAAGAAAATATTGGTCTTAATGATTTGGAAGAAGCAATAAAGGAAATGTTTTTTGGCGGAGAGATTTCTATTAATGATGAGATATATATTACAAATCAAAGGCATAAAGAGGCATTTCTTGAGGCTTATGAGAGTATGGAGATGGTGCAGGAGAGTCTGTTAAAAAAGATGCCAGAAGATTTTTATTCCATTGATTTAATGAGTGCATATGCTTCGCTTGGAAAAATTATTGGGGAGGAAGTTGGAGAGGATTTAATCAATGAAATTTTTAGTAAGTTCTGTATGGGGAAATAAAAAGAGAGGTTGAAACAATGAAGGGAATCCGAGAAAAAGTGGATGTTTGTGTGGTTGGTGCAGGACATGCAGGGTGCGAGGCAGCACTTGCCTGTGCGAGAATGGGATTAGAGACAGTAATCTTTACAGTCAGTGTGGACAGTATTGCACTGATGCCCTGCAATCCAAATATTGGTGGTTCTTCCAAGGGACATTTGGTGAGGGAATTGGATGCGCTTGGCGGAGAGATGGGGAAAAATATTGATAAAACCTTTATTCAATCGAAAATGCTAAATGTATCAAAAGGTCCAGCAGTTCATTCGCTTCGAGCACAGGCCGATAAGGCAGACTATTCTAGGGAGATGCGCAAAGTCCTTGAAAATCAAGCACATTTGACCATCAAACAGGCGGAAGTTGTTGCACTTTTAACAGAATCATTAACACAAAATGATAAATTGTATGAAAAAAGAATTACAGGAGTGAAGACTTATACAGGCGCTATTTATGAAGCCAGTGCAGTGATCCTCTGTACAGGTACTTACCTAAAAGCGCGTTGTCTGTGTGGGGAAGCGATTACACATACTGGACCAAATGGACTTCAAGCTGCAAATTATTTGACGGACAGTTTAAAGGAGCTGGGAATTGAATTGTGTCGTTTTAAGACAGGCACACCGGCAAGAATGGATGGACGTTCTATTGATTACAGCAAAATGGAAGAGCAATTTGGAGATGAACGAATTGTTCCATTTTCTTTTTCTACCGATCCTGATAAGGTACAGATTGATCAAGTGTCATGTTGGCTTACGTATACAAATGAAAATACCCATGAGATTATTCGTGCAAATCTTGATCGCTCGCCGATTTATGCGGGAGTGATTGAAGGAACTGGTCCGCGGTACTGTCCGTCTATTGAAGATAAGGTGGTGCGTTTTGCGGAAAAAGAGCGACATCAAGTTTTTATTGAGCCGGAGGGACTTCACACAAATGAAATGTATGTGGGCGGTATGAGTTCTTCTTTGCCAGAAGATGTGCAGTTGGCAATGTATCGGACGGTTCCTGGATTGGAGCATTGTAAAATTGTCAAGAATGCTTATGCGATAGAGTATGATTGTATTAGACCTGATCAGTTGTATCCAACATTGGAATTGAAACGGATTTTGGGCTTGTTTAGTGCTGGTCAATTTAATGGGAGTAGCGGATATGAGGAAGCGGCAGCGCAAGGATTGATGGCTGGAATTAATGCAAGTCTTTTTGTCAAGGGGAGAGAACAGATTGTGTTGGATCGCTCACAGGCGTATATTGGTGTGTTGATTGATGACTTGGTGACAAAAGAAAATCTTGAACCATATCGAATGATGACTTCCCGTGCAGAATATCGATTGCTTCTTCGTCAGGACAATGCAGATTTAAGGTTGCGAAAAATTGGTTATGAGGTTGGATTGATTTCTAAGGAGCAGTATGATTTTGTCTGTGAGAAAGAGAAGACAATAGAAGCAGAAATATTGCGATTGCAGAATAAAAAAGTTGGTGCGAACAAGGAAATACAAGAATTTTTGGAGCGCAAGGGAAGCAATGGATTAAAGACAGCGGCTTCTCTTGCAGAATTAATCAGCCGGCCAGAACTTTCCTATGAGGCGATAGCGGAGATTGATACAGACAGGCCAAAATTAAGTGAAGCAATTATTGAACAGATTAATATTAATCTAAAGTATGATGGCTATATAAAACGTCAGAAAAAACAGGTCGAGCAGTTTAAAAAATTAGAAAGAAAAAAAATCGCTTCGGATATTGATTATAGCGCGATTAATAATTTACGGCTTGAGGCAAGGCAAAAATTACAGAAAGTTAAACCTGTATCAGTGGGACAAGCATCAAGAATTAGCGGTGTCTCTCCCGCAGATATTTCTGTGCTGTTAGTTTATCTGGAAAGGGAAAATTTATGAGCTGGGATCAGAGTCAATTGACAAAATTAAAGGAAGATGCTTTGACATTTGGTATTGAATTGAACGAAGAACAATTGTATCAGTTTATAAAATACTATGAATTGTTGGTAGAGTGGAACAGCTTTATGAATTTAACTGCAATTACAGAATTTGAGGACGTATGTACAAAACATTTTATTGATAGTATTTCTCTGTGCAAAGCGGTTGATTGTACAAAGGAATATCATGTGATAGATATCGGTACAGGAGCAGGATTTCCAGGGATTCCACTAAAGATTGTTTTCCCAAATTTAAGGATTACTTTGTTGGATTCCCTTGGAAAACGTGTGAACTTTTTAAATACAGTTATCACTGAATTGGGATTGCAAGAAATAGAAGCGATTCATGGACGTGCTGAGGATTTTGCTAAGATTGGAGTGCTACGTGAAACATTTGATATCTGTGTTTCACGTGCAGTTGCAAATCTTTCTATTTTGTCAGAGTATTGTTTGCCTTATGTAAAAGTTGGAGGATATTTTATTTCCTATAAATCTGAAAAAGTTACAGAGGAGATACAAATAGCACAAAATGCAATTCAGATTCTAGGTGGTGAAATATCTGATAAGAAAGTGTTTCTCTTGCCCAATTCTGATATTTATAGAAATTTATTGATGATAAAAAAGGTTCAAAATACACCGAAAAAGTATCCACGAAAGGCGGGCCTTCCCTCGAAGGAACCATTATAAGGAATAATTTATATGAATAAAAAAGATATTTTATTGCTGCAAGAAACGGAACGGAAAAGAATTGCAGAAGCGTTGCATGACACTACAGTTCAGGATATGGTTTATTTATCGCAACAGCTAGAATTGGTTCTTTTATATCTGGAACAAGATGCGATACAGGCAAGACTTGAAGTTATCACTGCACGTCATCAGATTAAAAATATTATCGGTGAGATGAGGGATGCTATTTATGATTTGCGTCCCCTTATCTTGGATGATCTTGGATGGGATATGGCATGGGAGCGCTTAAAAAATAAATTATTAAAAATGCAAGCAGATTTAATAATTTCCTTTGATATTGATAGAATTGAGCCCTTTGATGGATTGATGGCGATATCTATTTACCGAATTGTCTGTGAAGGATGTCAAAATATTGTCAAACATTCCAACGCAAAAACGATTAAAGTGGTAATAAAAAATTTGGATAACCATATAAGAATTAAAATTTGTGATGATGGAGTTGGTTTTGCCCAGGAAACTACTACAAATCATTTTGGATTACAGTTTATGCATGAGCGTATTGCAGCCCTTTCTGGAAAGATGAAAATTGATTCAAACACTTCAGGTACTATGATTCAGATTAAAATACCAGTAGGAGAGAGGAAGAAAGAAAATGATTCGTGTAATGATTGTAGAAGATCATAAAATGGTACGGGAAGGTTTGGTAAAATTAATTGAGTTTGATGAGGAAATTCGAGTAGTAGAAGAGGCCGATAATGGAAAAGACTGTGTGGAAAAATTTAGGAAAGCAAAGTCGGATGTAATTCTTCTGGATATGAATATGCCCGACATGGATGGAATTGAGACGCTAAAGATATTAAACAATAGAAAAAATCGTCCCAAAGTATTAGTTCTTACTGTGCATAATGAAATTGAATATCTTATTAAAGTACTAGATATGGGAGTGGAGGGGTATATTTTAAAAGATTCTGGTGCAAAAGAATTAATTCGTGCAATCCGTTCGGTATATGAAGGAGAGCGATTTATACAGCCTAGTTTGATTCCACTGCTCAATTCTAGATTGATTGCAAAAGATTTGGATCGGGAAAAATTAAATGAGTTGTCAAACAGAGAGGTGGAAGTCTTAAAATTAGTGGCAAAAGGTTTTTCTAATAAAGATATTGCAGCAAACTTATCTATCAGTGAACGTACTGTAAAAAATCATCTTTGTAGTGTTTTTCGTAAAATAGATTGTTATGATCGCACACAGGCGGCTGTCTTTTGCATTCGGAATGGTTTGGTTAGTGTGCATGAGTAAATCTGTTTTATAAAGATGGATTTTAAAATGAATAAAAGAATGTTTCACGTGAAACATAAGTTAATTTTATCTATTGGATTAATAGTTCACTTTTTTATAAGTAAAAAATGGCTGTATTAAGCATTAAAGATTATAAAAAAGTTGCTTTTTATGGTTCAGGAATGTTGCAATATTTCGTGATATTATAATTGAAAAATGAGAGTAATTGCCATACCGTGAGTAGTAATAAAAATTGTTACAGTTTAGCTTTAGGACTTTGCATTTACTGCAAAGTCCGTGAAATAGAGTAGTGGCTGAGAAGCATCAAGCCACCACGAAGTGGTTT
>ERZ808041.489-NODE-489-length-29964-cov-5.743032_pt1 | contig 29964 bp, 39 predicted proteins | sample MGYA00380192_ERZ808041 | MGnify/ENA primary metagenome ERZ808041 (study PRJEB31490, sample SAMN06133412) | mouse gut metagenome | isolation source: Z1_1 | host: mice | place: China: Chengdu | collected 2015-05 ...
CTTGAGCAGCGCCGGGACGTCCTCCAGCGTCTTTTTGCCTTTCACGATCAGCGTCGCGTAAACAACTGCCATTATGCACACCTCCCTCCGGCAGAATATTTTTGCGAGGAAAAGAAAAAAGCTACTCATGTTCGAGCAGCTCCTTAACCTCGGCCTGCAGGGCCTTGGGTACGTCCCCAATTGCCTTTAAGCCCTTGCGAATCAGCTCCGCGTATACTTTAGCCATTTATCTGTTCACCCCCTTCCAGAGCCTCCACGCGCGCTTGCAGCGCAAGCATGGATTCATATACTTCGGCCAGCGCGAGCAGGGCGTCCGTGTTCTGCCTGTCCGCCGTCTCATACGCTTCGGTCTGCGCCAACATGATCGTCGTTGCCTGATCATCCGCTGCCTCATATGCCTCAACTAACGCCATCTGTGCGGCTGTCATCTGCGTTTCTAGAGACGCAATGCGTTCACTTTCAGCGGGTGGGGTAGGAGGCGGTGTGGGGTGCTCCGTCTCCCATTCTGTGATTTCCTCGCTCGTGGCGGATTCTATCCACGCCGAGCCATTCCAGGCAGGCTTGATAAACCCGTCCGCACCGATATATGGACGCATCACAGGCGGCGCTACATCTATCAGCCGTTCTCCTTCCAAAAGCGTGTAGTACTGGACTTTTTCCTGCAATTCGCCGGTTTCATCCGGTTCATTAATTACCAGCACAAGGGTTTTGTATCTGTTTTGCGCGTCGATGATGCAGTAATGTTTATAGTACATACTTTCGCCCTCCTTCACATAAAATATGGCTTATCCCACCCAAAAGGATACCCCCCAAAGCGATACACCGCCGCCCGCAAAGTCCTTTATATAATGTGGTTGGCAAAGAGATATTACCCCATTCTTGATTTGTAGCGCAGCCCCATCCCCATGATTGGTATCATATAATACCACAATTGGGAGATAAACCGTTCCAGACGGATAAAACCCAGCCGGGAGTGTAGCAAATGGCACATCCGGCGAAATAATCGTGTTGCTTTCCGAGGTCATATAGCCAATCAAATGCACGAATCCAAGCGTGTCCTTGCAGTATTTCGGCCTTGTCCCACTGTAATTAAAGCCAGCATTAATCGGCAATTCAATCCAGTTTTGATTTACATCCGCCTTTTTCGCCAAGCTTACGTTTATTTCGGCTTCGGTGAAATATCGATCATCGTGGGTATGGGCTGCGGGCGTAAAGCTGGACGGTTTGTTTGTCAAATCGGCGTAGCTGCCGCTCCATGCCACGGCTTTTAAGTCTGCATACATCCTGGCGATCTTGCCCAGGATAATTGCCAGGGTATCGCCATTGGTAATATTCGCGCGGGCCGCTGCCTGCGCAAACGCAGGTTTGATACCTGTCAGCTTTGCGGGATTGATTTCCGGGTTTGGATAGCTCCCCTGTAAATCGCCGCCTGCCGTGCCGTCGCCCAAAATCCCGATTAAGGCAGCAATATTCAGCACCGCTTGATCGAGGGCGGTTTTATCTTCCTTCGACATCAATCCATCCTGATCAGACGCAGCGGTGTCAGTACCCGCTTTGCTGTCAGCAATGCTCTTGACTGCCGCAGTATTGACGATCAGGCGGGAAAATATCTCGTTAAACATGTCTGCATGGGCCGGCGTCATGGTCGTCGGTCTTAGAATATTGGATGCGTCATAAACCGGATTTTCCGGAATCGGATAAGGTTCGCCCATTGTATCCTGCCAGGAATTATGTACCTCTGCCATAAATATCCCCTCCAATTAAAATTCCATATCGAAGGTAAAGGAAAACTCCACATCGTCATCCTTCTGCTTCACATACATTGTTTTAATTGCAACAAAATTCCCCTCTGTATCGACCAACCCCATTTCGGAAAATTTTGTTTTGGCTTGTTCATCCTCCGGGATAACAATTACGAATCGCGCCGTTGTCTCCACCGGGAAGGCGACAGGCTTCTGCACCGCATACCGGCAAACCTCATGCGTCAAAGCCTCCTGTTCCACATCCGGGGCAATAGGCTCCCCGCTTTCGTTTACCCCGCCGTCCCCCAGGGCGATAAAGGCGACCGGCGGGATTGTGTCAATTACGCCGGCCGTTAATTTGGCCAGCGCAATCCGCCGCGCTTTTGTAATGATGCTGTTTTTCTCCGCCAAAATAATCCCTTCCTTCCATGATTTAAAGATCGCTTGTAATGATATCCGCGTTCAACAGCTGCTCACCGTCAAGACTGCGGGAACCGTCCAGGCGCCACATGTTGTTTCGGATGAGGCCGGCCTTAATACACGGGCTGGCATTTGCAGACGCCCGAAAAGCGCACGCCCGCAATACGCCGCCACGTATAAACACAGTCCCAAGCCGCCCCCCGCCGTCCAGCCTGTGGGAACCGTCCAACATCATCGTTTGCGGGCTGTATACATTGTTTCGGGTCCGCACGGCAAAACAGGACAATTTTGGTATGTCCCGCTGCTCAAATCCGGCTCTTTGCATGATGGTCATATATACCGTCATCTGGAGTGGCATCCGTTTTCGGTGATGCAAATCAAATTTCTCAAAATGCGCACCCCGGTCCCAAACACTGGACAATATCCACTCCCCGTTTAAGCCCCGGCTGCCGTTCAGCCGTATTTCATGCATCCCCCATACGCTTAAACGGGTCCGCATTGCAAGCCGCCATGAAAATCCGATTTCGAGCCGCGCCGCGGCTTCGATGATCATCGTGATTTTTTCCAGGTGGGAACGCAGGGACTTATAGAATTCAACGGCCTTTCTGATTTCTTTGGCCGGAATGGAAACGGGCATATCCTGATCGTACAACAGTATTTTAAAGTAATATGGATTTCCGCCATACTCAAACCATTCTTTAATTTGTGAATTGGAAAATACAGCACCCACCGCAGTTTTAACAGCGTAAGGCGTCCCCATATACCGATGCACTTTGACATTGTCTCTGATAATCTTTTTCTTTATATTTATCGGCCAGGAGCAATCATACCAATCCACATGGAGGTCATGGGCTAGAACATCAAGGGTTTCTTCGTCCAGTTCGTCGATACGGGAATAGATGATATTTCGGTTTATCAGTCGCGAGTTGACCTGTAATTGCTCCGCTACGGTCTGCGCCAGCGCAATCATTTTCGGGTCATTTTTCAACGCCGGGGGAAGCGAACGTGTGAAGTCGATAGAATAAATATCGTTGTTATTCACTCTCCGTCCCTCCATACACAACCGCCGTTTCTTCAATTAGCGCAACGGCGTTTTCGGGAACGATGGTATCAACGGGAGAACGCACCTTGACGCGCTTTGCCCCTGCCTGCATAAGCAGGGAAGTCAAATAAGACGGGTTCACGTCCCGCCCCATCTTTGCGCCTTGCCATTCCTTGAACGCCTGCACCGCCGCCGCGATATTTTCCGCCACCGTTTCGCCGCTTATCGTACCGCCCTCTTGTGTCCAGTAGGTAAAATCAATGTCATAAGGCACGATTTCCGGGGCGGAAACCGTGACGTGATCGGTCAGCGGGCGCACTTTTTCGGCGTTCAGGATTTCCGAAACCGCTTTCAAGATTTCTTCCTCTGGCAGTTCTCCGCCTGCCAGCAGAATCCTTACATCCACTTCTCCCGGCTCCGGTGACGTTGCCTTTACGTCTACGATCAAGGCCGACGCGGATTTTGCAAAATACTCATATCCGCCCATCGGTCCCGCCGTGGAAAAGGTTTCCACGCTCTTACGCAGCCGCTCATAAAAGGCCGCGTCGCTCTCTTTATCCGCACCGCCTGCACTTTTCGTTGTGTTCGACACGCTTTGAAAATAGGGGAACACGTCAACCGCCTGTTTGATCTGTCCCGGAACAAAACCGTTCCCGATTTCTCCTGTCTGCGTACATTCCGCTGCCACGTCGCCGGACAATTGGCCTGCCGGAATGATCAGATCGTTTAGTGTGGCAAACACAATGTTGCCGTCCGATGTGGCGCGTGCCCCCGCTGGGATGACGGTTGCGGATTCAAGTTTGATGGACAGTGTATAACGCAAGGTGGTTTTCGCCTTTTCCGGTTCCAGCCTGTATGTATCTTTGAACAGTTCTGCGAGGGAGTCTAAATATTTGCCCTCTGCATAACGCGGGACGTTCTGCCGTGCCGAAAAGTCGATGTTTACCCGCTCTTGAATGATGATATCCGCCACCCAAAGGATAAACAGGCGCGCCGGGTCCGCCGGGTACAGCGTCCGGCCCGTGAATTTTTCATACGATGTTATCAGCGCCGTTACAAGGGTTTCCGTATCCGTATCGACAAAGTGAATGTCGGGATATTCTCTAATCTTCATCGTTAAGTATATTCACCTCCACCCGCGGTATTAGCATCCCCGGTGCGTCCCCTTGTTCAAAGGTCACGTTTTCCACTTCAACCCGCGGCTCGTATTTTTCTATCGCGTCCAAAATTTCCGCCCGAAACAGGGATTCCGCCACCGGCAAAGGCTTATCTACGAACCGCTGAGAAAGCCCGAAATCCCTATCAAGCGGGACAGTAAATTTCGGCGTGGAAAGCAGAATGGAAAGATTCTGTAAAACTTCTTCCTCCCGCGTTTCAGGCGCAAGGTTTATCTTACTGCCCATATAGGCTTTCACAGCGTACACCGCTTTTACCTCCCTGCATACTCTTTTAGTGAAACGCTCACTTTCGCGCTAATCACACGGCCTCGATGGTCGAACCGCTCCAAATCCTTTGAAACCTTTGTGCATACCATTTTCCCGTATGATTTTCCCCCAACAATCAAACGTGCAACCCTGCCATTTTTCGCCGCGCTGTCAAGTTTTCGGATTTCGTTTGACGGGTCAACGCCCAGCATTATAGAAAAGAACATGGAAAATGAAATACTGTCCGCATCCCTGCCGGTATACTCCAAAAGAGCGGTTTTTAAATGCCGGTCGTGGGTCGCGTATTTTATAGAAGTGTCCCATTTCAGCGCGTTAAACGTTTTTACCTGTCCCCGCGAAACGCTGAATGCAATATCGCCCCATGTTCCGATAACCGACATCTTCTAAAGCCCTCCCAATACAAAACCGTCTCCCTCCCCGTTCGGTAAATAGAGGCATATAACGAGCTGCCCGATATAAGGAAGCCACGGGTAAACCGTGATTGTCTGTTTGTGCTCCCGAATTTCACCGGCGTATTTGATTTCCCCGCCCGGCGTTTCGTTCTTAATTACGTCCGGGGCCGCTTTCGTGTAGCTCTCGCCTAAACCTAAAGAGCGGTCAACAGAAGCGTATTTTGCGTCATACTCCCATTTCGTTCCGTCAACCCATTTTTCCACGGTAATAAGGGGCTGATTTTGCAATACTTTCAACGGCCCGGAAACAAATTCTTTTATCTTGTCATAGATGATAACTTTCGCTGTGCGCTGCTCAACATCCACCGAAGATACCGTGCCAACGCGGACAATCTCTTTCAAAACAGCAATTTGCTTTTTTGCTTCCATAATTTCAGATTCCGCCATCAATACCCCTCCAGTACACGGCGCAGTTTCAGTCCAACAGAATACCCGCCCGTGGGGTTATGCGTCGCGGTTTCAATGATGTATTTCCCGTCGAAAAATCCATACCCCTCCACCTGGACCGTTAAACCGGCTACAAGCCCGACATTCCCCACAAGGGTAAATTCCGCTTTGACTTCCCCCTTGTTTTTCTGACGCAACCGTTTTTTCGCAAGCTCCTTTGCTTCGGCGGCGCTCGTTACCCGTTCGTTTACCTCCAAAACCTGTCCGCTGCCCTCGCCGGGCTGCTGATATTCGCCCTCTATCTTTTGGCCCGTCTGCGGGTCCTCATAGGCGACATGGCAACTGGAATAGGCCGTATCCGTGTAGCTGGTCCCGAAGCTGGCACGTGTTATATCCGAATTGCCATAACTGATAGTCAGCACGGGCGGTTTCTGCTCATATTCCGCCGCGTCAAACAGCACAATGGTATTTGACGTGACTTTTAACGAAATCCCCGCGCTTTTGCAAAGTTCTTGCAGAAAAACAAGGTCCGTTTTCTTTACCTGCTCTTTGCGTGTATAAAGCGGGTCATAGGAAGATTCATACATACATTGCATCCCGTTTTGCCCCGCTAAATCGTTTGCAATCGTGGACAATTTTACGTTTTCCCATGCCTTGGTTTTTATCTGCATTCGCATTGTGGACGAATAGGGGATAGACGTTGCCTTCATGCTCACCTTTCCGGGCGGGCCGCTGAAGTCGATACTGTCAAGCTCGAAAACCCCGCAATCTAATTTCCGGTCTTTGCCGGTCCCGTTCCAATTCTTTTGTATGATGAAAGCGCGGATTTTTGCGCCCTTTGCGCTCCCGCCTTCCTGCGCTGCCTGCGGTATCTCATTATCTTTTTGCACCTGACTTTCTGCAAACCAGCCCTTTTGATCTACATGAATCGGATAGGGAACGCCGTCTTTCAAGTTCAAAAGCGTGATTTTCCCTTGATAATTTGTAAGTTCCACTCCCGGCTGCCCGCCATAACTGGAATATTGCGGCCTCCCGTTGGCAATTACTGTATCGCCAACCTTCCAGCCGCTTGAATCTTCTGCTATTGTGGGCGCCGGTGTGCTTAACCACCGCACCCATGTTCTGTCCCTATCGTCAAGAGTTATCTGCAAATCATCTGTTCGGTCCTCCTCATTGTCGGTATACGTCATGGTAAGCAGATACGGGCGGATACTCTGCGATATATCTACCCCCGCAAAATAGATAATAATTTCCGTTCGGCGTGCTGTGTCTTTGCTACTCATTGCCTGCCTCCTTCCAGGGCGGCAAGGCGGCGGAGATTTCCGGCTCTATCGCCGGAAGCTCCAATACCACCCCAGCAGGGAAAATGACGGTTTCCCGGTACTGCAAATTCGCCTTTATCAGCCTGTCGGTATATCTTTCACCGCCCAAAGCCTTAAACGCGATTGAATCCCACATATCGCCAGATATGGTCTTATATGTGTTACTCATACCGTCCCCGCCTTTCGTCCGCTTCTTTCTGCCGCTGCATTTCCTCCACGTCCTGTAATGTCCTGTCGTGGTATTCCTCGAACATCTGCCGCATTTCCTCCTGGTCCCCCCCGTTCACGTTGAAAACCGGGGCGCTTTCAAAGCGGAACACCGTCCCGCCCTGCTGGACCGGCGCGGCCTGCAATTCCGCCGCCTGCATCTGCGGCACAACCGCCGCGCTGTGTACCGTACTCACGGCGGGGGCGGCGGCAAGCGCCGCTATCAACGCGGGCGCAAGGGTTATAATTACCTGCTGCGCCCCCTGCTGTGCCGCGCCCGCATTGCTCATAATGCGTTCCGTCTGTAAGGCCGTGAACACCGTCCGGCCCTTGCCGTTCGTGATAAGCTCCGGCCCCCGTTCGCCCGCTATGAAAGTATCCGGCGCGTTGCGGGAACCCTTTGCAAGCATAGGTATTTGCGGGATATTGATTCTAAACTGTTTCCCGCCGACAAATGGAACCCAATCAGGAATATCAAAGCCCACCTTGTTTATCCCGCTGATTGCACCGTTTATGATTCCGATAATGGCATTGATGGGGGCCTTCACAATTCCGGCCAGCGTGTCGAAAATGCCTTTGAAAATGTTCTTGACGCCTTCCCATGCCTGCGCCCAATTTCCAGTGAACACACCCGTTATAAAGTTGATTAAGCCGCCGATAACGGACATTAACCCGCTGATTATTTGAGAAACACTGTTGATAGCCGCCCCTAAAACCCCGCCGAATATTTCCGCCAAAATTGTTATTACGGGGGTCAACGCCTGCAAAATTTGTTGCAGGACTGGCAGAACCGCTTGCACAAGCTGGGTAATTATCGGCATAAAGGTATTGAAAAGGTCAATCAGCACCGGAAGGACCGCGTTTACGATGTCTGTAATGACTGGCGCTATGGTCTGGATAAGCTGCGTTATAACCGGCAAAATTGCGCTTGCTATTTGCATGATAACCGGCAATAGCTCACCGATAAGGGAAACAAGCGGCGGAAGCAGGCTTCCGACAATCTGCATGATTGCAGGCAACAGGGCGCTCACCGCGTTCATAATGACAGGGAAAATCGCCATTGCCATTTGTCCCAACTGGTCCAGAAGCCCCGGCAAAACCGCCTTTAGCTGCTCTACAACGCCTATCATTGCGTCAAAAGCTGCAACGCCCGCTTCACCGAACGTATTTTGAAAGAAATTCCGTGCGCCGGTAAGATTCCCGCCGCTGAAAACTCCCTTGATTGCGTTCCCAATGTTGGTTATTACGCCCCAAACCTTGTCAAATATGGCTAATCCAGTATCGCCAAAGGTTCTTTTAATAAAACCGCGTACTTCGTCAAGATTGCCGGAAATCAATTTAATTGCAACCGCAATCCCCGTTGCAATCCCGGCTATAGGTAAGAGTTTCCCGCCAATACCGCTAAAAATACCCTTGATACCGCCTAAATTGCCTAAAACGCCTTGAATACCGCCCATTGCTTTTAGCTTTGTAAAAACAGTTGCAACGGACAAAATGCCGCCTTTTATCTCTAAAAATCCTAATTTTGCGGCTTTTCCGCCCACGGCGAACGCCGCTATTCCTGCGCCAATTTTTACGATTGTGCTTAATAATTCCGGGTTTTCCTGCGCCCACGCGCTGAATTTTATAACCAATTCAGACACCTTTTGCGCCCCTGTTGTCACATAGGGCAAAAAGGTATCCCCCAACACAATAGCAAGGTTGTTTAAGGCGTTTTTCGCCTTTGCAATCTTTTCTTCCGTGGTTTCCGACATTTTCTTAAATGCGGATTCCGCCGCGCCTGTGCTGTCCAGCATTCCGGCAACCTGCAAATTAAAGCCGTCTACGCCGTCCGCCATCAAGGTAAGCGCCGCTTTTCCGGCCTCTGCGCTGCCGAACATATCCGCAAGGCTCTTTCCACCCTTTGTGGCCTCTGCCTGCAAAATGTCCAGGACTTCCGCAACGCTCATACCCTGCGCCATTAAGTCCTTGAAACTGCCGCCTGCCGCTGCACGTAAGGTTTTGTCTGCTGTTGTGCCGGTCTTGCCCAGCTCATTCAGCATACTATTCATGTAAGTGGTCGTTTCCGCTGCGGCAATGCCTCTTGCCGTCATAATGGCATATCCGGCGCATAGCTGCTCCAACGCAACGTTATTCGCGTTTGCAGTAGGAATGATTTTACCCATGACGCTGGACAATTCCGCAACGGTCACTTTACCTTTATTCTGCGTCTGTATCAGCATATCGGCAACCGCTCCGGCCTCGCTGGATTCCTTGCCGTAAGCGTTTAATATCGTCGTCATAACGTCCAGCGCCTGTCCGGTTTCCGCAAAGCCGCCCTTTGCCAATTTCACCGCCTGACCGACAAAACCAACCGCATCTTCGGTCTTTTGGCCCGCCGAAATCGCGTTGTACACATCTTCGGCAATGTCGTTTGCGTTTACCCCGATTTCGTTTGAAAGGCTGACTATATCCTTTTGAAGTGCATTCAAGGGAAGCGCCGCCGTGTCCGCAATCGTTCCAACCTTTGCCATAGAGGATTGAAACTTTATGGATTGCTGCACCGGCCCCGCGTAAATCGCCGCGCCCACCGCCGAAATTACGCCGATGGTTCCGGCAAGCTGCGCCTTTGTCTTTGAGATTGCGGCGGCGTTTTTCTGCTGCGCGTCCGCAAGGTGTGCAAGCCGTTCCTGATTCTGCCGCACGCGGTTGTAACTGTCCGCTAACCTGTCGTTTTCCTCTGTTAGCCGGTCTGTATCTACCCCCGCATCCCGCAACTCATTTCCCAATTCATCAAGCCGCTGCTGCTGATTCTGAATGCTTGCGTTGGTCTGTTCAATTTGGCGGGCATTCCGCTCATAGGCACGCCGCAAAGCCTCGGAAGGCTGCTCTGTTTGGCTCATGGCCTGCCGCAAACGCGCTTGTTCCTCTGTCAACGCCGCAAGTTTTTCCTTGCTTTTTTCGATTACCTCCGCCTGCTTTTGGTATCCATTTACCTTGCTTTGCAGGGCGTTAATACCGGAAAGCTCATTTTGCAGTTTCCGCGCCGCATTTTGGGCGCTTGTGAAGGAGCTGTTAAAGTTACTGCCAACGGCTGCTTGAATTTGAAAAACCAAAGAAAATACTTTCTGCGCCCCCGCCGCCAAATCCTCACCCCCTTATGGCAAAAGACAACCGCCCCCATGCCGGGGGCGGTTGTCCGTTTAGGTCTGTCTTTGCTGCGCTTTTATGCGCCGGTTTTCTTCCTCGATCATCAAATTGCATTCATAAATCCAAAGATTTAATTCCGCAATCGTCATATCAAGATAGAACGGAACCGGCGTGTTTGTGTACCGGGCAAGTTTTACGCTTTGCGATATGAACCACCGGGCCGGATTCTGGTTTAGTACCCGGTACTTAATAAAAAATTCCGGCAACTGTTGGTAATCCGGTTAAAATCGCCCAGGGGCATAGCCTCCAGCACGTCCGGCATAATCCCCGCTGCCCGTGCCGCAAGCCTGCATTGATAGGCGTGGGACGTTTCCGGGGTGTAGGCGGTTTCGCCGCTCATTTGCATTTCCCGCTCGATTGCCGTCATATCCCGGCCTACCAGCCGGTTAAAATTGAAGGAAAGGGTTTCATACCGCTTTCCCTCATATTCAAACGGCTTTTTGAATTTATGGACATATTCGCCGCTTGCCCCATCCAGCCCCGCAACGCTGGAACCCAAAGCGGGCTTTTCCGGCTCCAATGCCACAACCGCACCGGGCGCAAGCTCTGTTGCGTTCGCACCGGTTTTCATTTCCTCATTCATGTTTTTTCCTCCTATCCGTTACATTCCGATATTGCGCCGGGTCTGTGCAAGCCAATCTTTGCCGTTCATAAAGAAAATGCAGTTAATCGGGTCAATCTCCATTTTCTTTACCCCATCAATGAACGTTGCAAAGTATGTCACCGCAAGTTCAATCGTGGTTTCCGTGGGGGAAGCGGGGGCCAATTTGCCTGGGCTATACTTGGATGGTGTCCCGGTCAAAAGGTGTTTGACCGCAACTTCCTTAAACTCACCCGCCGCCGAATCCCACATCTGCTGTGAAGCCAAAAGCTGAATCTGATGGTTGCGCGGCTCCATCAACCGGGTAACGTCTGCGGTAACGCTGCGGAAATTCAAGGTTGTGGACATTGCTTCCGTATGGCCTATAAAAACGCCGCTGAAAGCGCCGGCAATTCCGCCGCCCTTGACTTCCTCCGCAAGCATGCTCACTTCCGGCAAAGCAACCTCCGCCATGCCATAGAATACGACTGCATCTTCATACACCCGGAAATTCAGTGTTCCGTTGTCAACTTTCAATGTCTGTTCCCTCCTTTACTAAAACAATGCCGCTAAATACTCGGCTGAATACTCCAGAATGAAGTGCAAATGTTTGGCGGGGCTGCACGGGGTAAGGAACACATGGAAGGTTGCTTTGCCCGCCATCAAAGATGTATCCGGGTTTTCATCCTCTCGAAACTCAACCCGCCCGCCTAAAATCTTTTCCTCGGCGGTCAACCCGTTAAGCCAAATGTTCATTGTGTCGCAAATGTTATCAATCAGGCGGCGGTTAAGCCGCTTGTCCAGCTTGCCCCAAAAGGTAAGCACGATGGTATTCGACACCCACCCGAACATGCGGCTTACGGGATAGAAATAATCCTTTATGTCCGTGCTCGCGGGGAAACAGGCGCTTTCATTGCCCCAAAGGACAAAGCTGCCCATGAAATTCAGGGCGGTTACAATGCCCTGACTGTTCAAATAGTTTGCCTGCTGCGGGTCAAGAAGTATTTCCCCGCCCGCTGCGCCATCATCCACAACCGCACTATCGACCTGCAAATTTTTATTGGACGCGCTTTCGCATGGACATCCCCCGTTGTCTGTGTCCACCTTCGCCATAAGCCCCGCCGCCTGCGTAGAAAGATGAAACAGCCTTTCGCCCAGTTTTACCATGGGATAGAAAAGAATCTGATACTTTGAAAAAATATTCTGCTCCTTTTTCCATTCCGGTGCGTCCGTATAGTGCCTGACTGCTGCCGCGTCAATGTCAATCAGGGCCTTCCCTTCGAAAACTCCGTTGATATTTTCTGCCTTTGCGGTCATAATCGCGGCGACTTCCGGCTTGTGGGACCATCCGGGACACAAAAGTAAATCCGGCGCAATGCCATATTTTGCAAAGACCGTGTCCACAAGTTCAAAGCCGGTTGTTTTCTTTGTAGCAACATTGAACCCGCCGATAATGTCAGAATCAGACACTTTCGACGGGTCTACCGCGTCAAACGCAATTTTAAGTTTCCCCACGGATTCAGTGATAGCGCCGCCGTCCAAAAGCTCCAGCATAAGGTTTTCCCCGTCGTACAAAAGCCCGTAATCTTCGCCCGCTTTGTACGTCGTCGTGCCGGTTTCGTCCGTTACCTCGACGCTCTCCGCGATTGCCTCCAACGGCAAAGACGCTTTCCGGTCAATGATTTCATATTCCGCCGCTTCAACCGTCTTTTTGTGCTTTTCCGTATCCAGTACATTTACGAAAAATACCGGCGAAACCCCGTAAAGCTGGAAACTGGAATGCATGACTTCACAAAGCGTGTAATTCTTCCAGTTTTCGCTATATCCCAGCGCGGCAACGGCCTCTTTGTAATTCAGCGCCATAACAGGCGCGTTGACCGCGCCGCCCACCGTATGCGCCGGGGCCGTACCCACAACAAAGGCAATGCCGGAACCCGCCGTGCGCGGCGTGGAAACCGAAGTTTCAATCTGTTCGCTTGTTATACCGTGTTCATAGCCAATACCCACGTTTTACCCCTCCTTTTTCCGGCTGCTGACCGCCGAAACAATATCGATATAGTATTTATGCAGGATATTTCCGGGCGTTTGCGCTTTCGCGCTGGCCTCTCCCAGCCTGTGAACCGGAACAATCAGCCGCTTCACCTGCGGATAGTCCTTCAGCACTTCGGAAAGGTATTCCGTGATTTCCTGCATCGTCCCATCAAAAACGGCGTTATGATTCAGCGTGCCGCGGGGAAGGGGCGGCCCCACATAAACGAATTTCGTATACTCCGCCGCTGGCGTGTCCTGTGCGCCGTTCTGCGGCCCGCTGGCGGGCGCTCCCATTGCGGCGGTATCTTTTCCTGTCCCGTCCGCTGCGGCCTGCCGTGCGGCGTTCTGTTCGTCCTGTACGCTCTTTTTTATACCTGCCATAAATTTACCTCGCTTTCCATTTTCGGCATGCTCCAAACCGAGAACATTTCTCCGAGATAGTACGGGGCCGTGCTGTCCGGGTATACAATCATTTCAAGGGGCGGGCAAAGGACAAACTGCTTTCCCACAATACCGGCCCGCAACAAAGCAAGCCGAATCCGCGTTAAAACATTCAGCACGGACAGCGCCCCTTCATCCTCGCTTTCGGCATACGTTGCCGCGATAATCCGCACCCAACTTACACATTCTACCCGCTGCCCTGGCTCCTGCCGGTCCTCGCTCTTGATAAACTGAAGCAGAACATACGGAACCTTGTTTGTTTTGTCCGCGCTCTTTTTCAGGCGCATAGTAAACACTTCGGGGGCGCGTTCTTTCGGTCCCTGGCTGTTCCGCTCCAACCGCACCGGCAAAAGCAAATCCTTTGTTTGTGCTTCGACAAACTTTTTCAGTTCATCAAGCAATACAAAAGGTGTCATGATTTCCCTCCATATCCGGAAAGAATCCTGTCTATTTCGTGGTCTATCCGCTTGTCTATGGTTTCCTGCGCCGCCTGTTCCACCTGTTCCAGAACAACGCTGTTCCCCGCCATATGCGCTGCGGACGGCCCGGTAAATTCATCAATGGGCAAATGCTTTGCGGTTGCCCGCTCGAACATACCGACACGCTCGCCTTGTATCTGCGCTATAAAAGCGTGTTCAAATTCCGTTTGGGCGCTGGATTTCAGAACGGCGGCTTTCACCCGCACGCCCTGCGCGGGCTGTTTGGGGGTTACGTTGAACCGATACAGGGGGATTTTACAACCGGCAAAAACGATTTCGCCCGCTAAATCGTTTTGACTGGCCTTTTTCAGTTTGATATTGCCTTCTGCCCGCAAATCCTTTTGCTTGATTGCGTAAACCTCCCGTATCTGACGGCCTGCCGTTGTCCGCACGGTATCCAATGCGCGGTTAATGGCGTTAAAGAAAACCTTTTCCGGCCCGCGCTGCACCCCATTAAGGATGGATTCTACCCGCGCTATCTGCTCGCTTGTGATTTCTACCATTCCTAAACGCCCCCAAACTCTGTAAACGCCTCTAAATTCAGAACAATTTCCCCGTGCCGGTTTTCTACCGTTACAATATTGTACAAATCCCCGTCAATGGCAATCTGATTTCCTTTGCACGGTATCCGGTTTATATCGTCAAGGTCGATATAAACTACCAGATCAACAAGGAAAATGCCCTCTGCATGGTCTGCCGAAGGCTTTTTCCGGTCTTTTGCGGCCTCATAGTCAAGTACGACGGGAATTTTATAATAATCCCCGTCGTACTCGATTTCTCTTATCTCCGCAAATTCCCGGCTATTGTGGAATACCCGTTTCCGGTCCCGGTCAAGCTGCGCTTTGAAACTCCGCCGCATAGCCTTAAAGCACCTTTGCGACAAACCACGAATCAACCTCATGGGGGACGGGAAGCGGACGGCTGAACAACTGAATAAAGCGGCGGTCCGGGTTGTATTCCATCCAGCTTTTGGGAACGCGCACACCTTCCACCGTTGCGAAATTATTCGTTTTCTTATTGCCCAGCGTTACCGCGCCGTAATACCGGGAATACATTGCCGCTGTGGAAGCCAACAAAACCGTTCCGTCCGGGACAAGGGGCTTTTCCTCCGGCGCGTCCGGGTCTGTCCAATCGTCAAGGAACCATTCCGTATATGTATAAATGTCCAACCCCATCCCGTTAATGGTCCCGATATAGGTTGTGCCGTTCAAAAGCTCACGGGGCTTGATAACCGCAATATCGTATTTTTCGGTATCAAGCATTTTCATAACCTTTGCGTTGCGCGTGAACGCCTCCGCCACATCATCCGCCATAATGCAGATATTGCAGTTGACAAAGCCGTTTTTCTGTACGGTTTTCCGCCAACGTTTCAGGTCTGCAATGGGGTCCGCCGTGTCCTTACTCCACTTTTTCGCCGCATCTGCGATGGTTTCTGCGTTGGTAAAATTGAAATTAATTTCCTCATTGATTCCTTCGCCAATAATCGGGATAACGCCGGTATAAAGAGCCTGTGCGCACATCCATTCTTCGCGGCGGGTAATCATTTCGTCAAGCTCCGAAAAATCCCGCGCCAATTTCTCAACGGCGCGGTCTGCCGGGGTTCTGCCGCTGTACGGGTTTTCGCCCGCCATCCGGGTCAAGAGGTCATCCACGGTTGTTACCTTGTCCGGGAACAGCATGGGCGGGGTATATGTCTTTGTCGTATATCCCCGATTAGGGACTGTTTTTCCCGGCATCCTGGGATGTACAAACGGGGCAAGAGCGCGGTTGCCCTTTTTGAAATCCACATCAACGCTTTTTGTAGGGAAGGTTTCCGTGTGCCTGAAAAACGTGTCGCGGAAAAAGGTTCGCACCGGGGGCATACGGGAAATCAGCTTGCCCATTGTGCGGGGGTCAAAAACAGAAACTTCGTAAGGCATACTTTTATACACTCCTTTACTTCAAAAAGATGGAAAGTTTACGGCAAGCGGGTTTCAGCGCGTCAAGGGTCACGCCGTCCGGCAAAACTATCGCCTCCGCGTTGAAATCGCCGGTCATGTAGTATACGACGTTCCCCTCGACATCCGGCACGTCTGCCGCAATGCCTGCCAGCTTATCCAGCGTTTCCGCCGTGACTTCCTCGATTCCGTCCGCCGTTTCCGCTACCGGCGCATACTTGCGCACCGTCGCACCATCCTTTACCGTCCCGTGTTCAGGAACGGCGGGGAAAAAGCCGCGGAAAAAATTGTCGGGGGTATATTCTCCGGTTTTGATTTCGTACATGAGAAATCCTCCTTATTTCGTTTTGGGGAAAAGGCGGTCAATGGCTTCCGTGAACGGGTCCGGCCCGCTCCCTGCGGCCCCTTCCTGCCCCTCTGCGCCCACATTGTTTACCCCGCTGCCCGTCACATCAGCGGCGCGATTATTCAAGTATTTTCCACCCTGCTCTTTCTGGCGGTTGACGATTGCAAGGGCAACGTCTGCGGCGGAAGTGGGCTTTTCAAATTTTGCGGCCCTGATAATGTCCTCATAGCCCGCGATTGCCGCGCCCTCAATATCCTGAATCCGCTTGCGCTCCGCATCCCGTGCGGCCTCGGCGGCCGCGTCTGCGATCGCCTTCGTAAAATCTGGATAGGCCGCTTTCAGTTCGTCCACTGTCTTGATTTCCGGCATAGTTTCTTCACTCTCCTTTTGATTTTTTGGCATTCCCGCCCCTTGTGTTGTTTGCGTGGTATGATTCAAACAGTTACCGCTCCCGTGCGGCCTGCTGTTTAACAATGCCTGCGGTACATTCTGGAGCGTTGAAAGGTCCATTTCAACGGAATTTACAATGATTTTATGGGCGTTTGTGGCCTCAGTTTGGATTTCCTCAAACATCAATTCATCACAAAAACCGTTTTGTACCGCTGTTTCCCCTGTGTACCATGTTGCCGCGCTCATAATCGCGGCAATTTCGCTTTTGTCTTTTCCTGTTTTCAGGGCATAGGCGTTTACAATGCTGTCCTTTATCGTGTCGCATTCGTCCGCAAAGCTGCGGAAATCCTGCGCCTGATAGTATCCCAAAACGCCCATTGACGGGTTATGTACCATGAAATTAGCCGCTGCGGGTATCTTTACGGTATCGCCCGCCATTGCAATAATTGTTGCCGCGCTCCCGGCCCACCCGTCAATCTTTACCGTGATATGCGCCGGGTGGTCCTTTAAGCGGCTATAAATCGCAAAGGCGGCGAACACGTCCCCGCCGCCGCTGTTAATCCGCACAACGATTTCCGAAACGCTGCCCAGGGCTTGCAATTCGTCGCTAAACTGCCGGGGCGTGATTTCATCCCCCCACCAGCTTTCGCTTGCAATATCCCCATATAGGATAAGTTCCGCGGGCTGATTCTCACCCGCGGAAACAAAATCCCAAAACCTTTTATTGTCCTGTCTGCTGCTGCCCTGCGTCCGTGTTTGGTGCGGGGGTTGTTTCTGCATCGGCAACGCCTTCCGCCTCCTTTATGATTTTCTTTTCCTGCCTGCGCTGCTGGACGTTCCGGTAAAAGTCGGAACCGTTCATTTCGGCGGCTTCCCGCTCCCCTGTGGAGAAATAATTTTCAACCCGCTTTGCCGCCGCCTCAACCTCCTGCACGGGATTCAAAAGTCCTTGCGCGGGGCCGTTCCACTCTGTGCGGCAATAGGCACGCCGTACAAGCGGGTCCGCAAAAAAGCCGGGGGCCGCTATGCGCCCCTTTGCAACGGCTTCCGCAAGCCATTCTTCAAAAATGGGTTGACAGAAATCATTTGCTAACCAGCTTCTTTGCATCTTTATTGCTTTCCAAAACTCCAAAAGCGCCCCGCGGCTTGCGGTAAAACTGGAAGTAAAATGCTTTAAGAGGATTTCATAGGGGATTTCAAGAGCGGCCCCAATCTGACGGCAAATAGAGGTTACGAAAGAATCAAAATTCGCGTTTGGCCTGCCGGGGGTAAGCGGGGTTGCCTTTTCTCCCTTTGCCAAATCCCAAACCAAACCCGGCTCAAGCTCAACTGTATTTTCTTCGCCGCCGTCTGCCTGCTGTTCTTCTCCCTCGAACGCCCCAACCATATCTTCCGAATTTTCGTCTTTTTCAATCGCAACGGTAAAAAGGCCGGATACTATTGCCGCGGTTAATTCTGCGTCTGTATACTGCCCCAACTGCTTCAACGCCTCGATTACCGGCGCAAGGAACGGCACGCCCCGGCGCTGTCCTATCCGTTCCCGATTCATAACATGCAGGACGTTCCGCCGCCCTGTTGCGGCCCCGTATGCCTCTACCCGCGTCCATTTCGTTTCTGAATACTCCCATGAAAGCGGGTGGTGTGTGCTGATATGGTATGCGATAACCTCCCCTGCGGGGTTTACCTCCACGCCGCCGATTATATGCGGGTCTGTATTCCCCATGGGGTTGCTTAATCTGTCCGCCTCAATCAGACGGACGCGCAAATCATACGGCATACCGGGCCGCTTTGTTGTCGGCAAGGTTACAAGCACGTCCCCGGACATTAGCCAATTCAGGAAGGCAAGCTGCTGAAGCTCTGAAAAATTGTCCAGCCGTTCTATATCGCAAGCCGTCGAATCCGCCCAAAGGGAAAATTCCTGTTCGATTTTCCGTTCCAGTTCCCGCGCTTCATCCTCTGACATGCCCAAAAATTCAAAGTCAATTTGACTTTTCAATTTCAGGCCGGAACCGACAACATTTGTCCGAAATGCTTTCAAAGCGCCTGTTGCCAACGGAACGCCCATATACAAATCGCGGGAACGCTGACGCAAAACGGATAAATTATCCTCAATATCTTCTTTGTGGGAACCGCCGCCAAATAACCAGCCGCGCAAGGATTTTTTTGTTGTGCTGCCCCCATAATTCCCATAACCGCTATTGAGAATTTGCAACCGCCGCCGCGCCCCGGCCCGTTTTATGCCCCATTGCGGCGCAACGGCGGCTATTGCCCTGTCCAACACGTTCACATTCTGCACCCCCTTCTGCCATCCGTGGGGATAATTTTATAAATGCGGCTGCGGCCTTTGCCCTTTTCCAGCTTTTCCAGCGCCGCAACCCTGTTTCGCCAATATTCTATCCGCTGCGCCACCTTGCCCAAATCCGCCCGCGTCAAGCTCTGACTGCCGATAGAATATGACTGGTCCAGCGCAATTTCTTCTTCAGCCTCCAGCCACATTTTGTAATGCTCCCGCGCTATTTCAAGCTCTGTTTTCTCTTTCCGTGCCACTAAATCACCCCTCCCGATGAACGCCGCCGCCTTCCCGCCCGCCGTTTTGGAGCTGCGGCCCCGGCATTGTCTGGCTTTTTTAGGGTTACATTGCTGATTTCAAGCGCCGCCGTTGCGTAATTCCGCACGTCTAACGCCTCATTTCGTTTGTGGGCCGCGTCCTTAATACGCCATTCATACACCGGAACGCCCTTTTTATAGGTCAAAACTTTATGCTCTGCGGTCAAGCCCCGGAAATATTCCCGTGTATACCCCCGGTCCCGCCCCCGCGGGAAATGGCAATACCCCGGCATACTTTCCGTTTCGCCGGTTTCATCCTCTGGCGGCTCCACTTTTAGACGGTCATACAGGATTGATTTTCCTACATCCACGCCCAAAGTAAATAATATCGCCTGTTCGCGGTTGTTCTTTGTGGGCCGCTTGATATAGGGAACGTCCCCGCCCTGTCCGCGAATAGCATATACGCGGCGGGCGCTGCGGGCTTTACAGAATTTATAGACGTTATTCGCCCTGTGTCCGCCGCTGTCAATGCAGGTGCAAATAATTTTCATCTTTGCGCCGTCCGCCCGCTCGAATGTCTGCAATAAGAATGCGTCCAAATCGTCCCATACTTTTTGAAGTTTGGTATCGCCATAGAAAACCGCATACCGGATTCCCCAGCTTTCCTCGCCCTCGCCCCATCCGACAACTTCCGCTTCCAATCTATCATCCTGCGTATCAACGCCCGCGGTCAAATAAAGCACATCGGCGGGAACCTCGCAATTATATTTTTCCCGGCGTTTGAACAGGGCTTCTTCGTCTACCTGTTCTCCGCCGTCCGCCCACGTTTCCGCCATGTTTAGGTTTGTCCATGCCTTCAGCGTTTCGATATTTCCCTTTTTCTTTTCCTCATTCGCCGTAAGAAAATCCTGCACAATATTTTTCCAGTCCATGAACATTGACGCAAGGGAATTTACATGAAAACCCCGTGTTTCCCGCTCCGGGTGTGCCGCAATGTATTTTCCCTCTGTAAAATGCTCTTTCCATTCCGCTTCACTGGAAACGCAACCGCATTTCTCGCATGAATACGAAATTTCATCAAGATTATTTGCGTCAAATAGGACATGTTTCCATTGCAGGGGTTGCAGCTCACCGCAAACCGGGCAAGGCACGCACCATTCTTCCATTGTGCTGTTGTTATATTCCCGTTCAATTTTTGATGTGCCTTTCAATGTTGGCGTACTCACATAGACTTCCTTTTTGTTCCAAAAGGTTGCAATTCGTTTGCTGACAAGATAGAGCGGGTCCCCATCCTCCCCGGCACTGGCGGGGTATCCGTCTATTTCGTCCGCAAGAAGTATCCGAATCGGACGGCTGCGCAAGCCAATAGGGGAATTGGCCCCCACAATAGCGATATGCCCGCCCGGAAAGTGCTTTTTTAATATCGTGTTCCCGCTGCTGCGGCTTTTATCGTTGACTTTTCCCCGCAATACAGGGGTATCCCGCAACATAGGGGTTAAACGGTCCTTTGAAAAGGTTTCGCCCAGGTCTATTGTGGGCTGCATTACCAGAATGGGGGACGGGTCAAAGTGCATATAGTAACCTATCGTATTTAAGATTAACCCTTCTGTCTTTCCAAGCTGCGCCCCCAGCATAGCGACAACCTTTTTAACCGCTGTGTCTGAAATCGCGTCCATGATTTCCCGCAAATACGGGGTATTCTCTGTATGCCACCGCCCCGGACGCGCCGCCGCCTCCGGGGAAAGATAACGGTATTTGTCCGCCCACTCTGAAAGCGTCATGTTCGGGGGCGGCGCTAAAACCTTAAATATCTTTTTGAACAGTTCCCGCGTTTCCGGCCTGATGTTCATCATCTGCGGCTTCCTCCATTCCCTCAAATTCCGAAAGCTCCGTCAAGGCTTCGTCTATCTGGTACTTTATCAGGCTTGCTATTTCCGCCGTGTCCCGCTTTTTGCTCAATACCGGCGCAAGTTTGGACGGGATAGAAGAAAGGCGGCTGCGGAAATTGATAAGCAGGGTTTCTATTACCCGCTCGATTTCCTCCGAAGTGTGCAATTCCCGCCGTTTCAGGCGCAAATCATATTCTTCATTTTCCCGCTTTGCCTTTACCAGCTTTGCCCGCTCCGCGTTGTAGTCAATGCGTTCTGCGCTGTCCGGGTTTCGGTTACGCAAATAGTTTATATACCTGTGGTTTGCGTCTATCAGGTCATACAGGCCGGGGCGCAACTCCGAAATAATACCTTCCTCCCGCAACTGTCGCACCCGGCGTTCTGTAATGTCCAGAAACCGCGCAACCTGCTTTGTATCGTATAATTTCAAGCCCCCGCCCCCTTTGCCCTGTTTCTTTGACGCACCCCCTTAAAAAATTTCCGGCATTCCCGGAAGTGTTCAAAATTTTTTCGCAACTGGAAAAACGCCGGGCGTCGCGTACCCGCAAGGCGGCCCAGCCGCCGAAAGAACCTATTGCCCGCGCCTCATAGGTCCGGGCCTTCCTCGCCGTCATGGTCTTGTGTATCGTCTATTTCGCCCGTGTCCGGGTCTATGCTGTATTCACCTGTTGCGCGCTGCTTTGCGAACCGGAACCGCCGTTCCTCCAATTCAAGGCGGCGGGCCTCCATCTCATAGCCTTTAATGCTGTCTATCAGCTTAATAATTCGCCCGTGTATTTTGTTAAGCTCTGCTTCCAGTTTCATAGCCCGGTCAAAGGGGCTTGATTTTATCACCGTGCGCATTGCCGTTTTCAGGGATTCCCCCGCGTTGCTGTCCTCCCGGCTGTCCTGTTGGCCGTCCTGCTTGCCCCCTGGCGTAAGCATTTCTATAACCTTGTCCGTATGCAGGGTATCCGCCGTTTCCTCCTCCAGCGCCTTTATACGCCGTCTGAGGTCCCTTTCCTTTGCGGTCAATAACTGCAATTCCCGCGTCATGTTCTCCGCACTGTCAAGGCCGATAGATTCTATATATTGCCGGTCCTCTTCGGATAAATCGTTAAGGTGGACCGTACTATATGCCCCATGCGTTTCAGCGTTGCGGTTGCCGATAGGCGCACCCGCTCCCACGGCGTTTTTGTTTCCGGGCTGTCCGCCCCGCCGCCGCTTTGATTTCTTCTTGTCAAGGGCCGCTTGCCATCCGTCAAGGCTTTTCCACTTGCGTATAGTGCTATCCGGCACGCCCGCTTTTTCTGCAAGCTCTTTTGTGGTTACTTGCCCATTTCTTGCAAGGAAAAAATCTTTTGCCGCGTCCCTGCGCGGGTCCCGCGGTCGTCCCAAGATAGCCACCCCTTTCGTTTATTTGCCCGTTTTGCCTCCTGTGCCCAGCGCGGAAGGCGCAAAAAAGCGGGCCGATTTCTTTTCGGCCCACTTTCACAATACAAATATACCACATCAAAAACGGACAAAACGGACAAAATCAAGATTTTTCAAAAAATCTTTTTACAGCTTTCCGGGCTGCGTCGCCGTTTGGATACCCGTATACGTTTTTCGCAACCACATTCCACGGCATACCCTTTACGTACCGATATTCTATAATCTGCCGCAACCGGCTATCCTGCAAGCTCTCAATAAAGGCTTCGATTTCCTCCAGCTCCTTGCAAAGCTGTTGTTTCCGCGCTATGTATTTCACTTGCAGGACGTTTATTTTATCCTGATACTGATTTCCATACCCCTTTATTGTGATTGTGTGCGGCTGATAGGGAATGCAGGGTGACGAACCCACCACCGAATCAGAAACAAAGGCTTCCGGGCGGCTTTCAAGGTCTGCTATCCGCCGTTCCAGCATTTTCACTTCTTTTGATAAATCCCGGTATTGCTCAAGTTGATTTAATGTCATTGTTCCCGCTCCCATTTTTAAGGTGGTTTATATCGTTTCATGGAGTAGAGAAAAGCAAGGTATTTCAGCCGTACCCGCGTTTCCTCCCGCTCGGCCCGCCGCCGCTGCGCCCGCCACAACCTTTGCAGACGCGAAAGGGGCGGGGGAAGGGTCAAAGCGTCCACTTGCTCAAATATTGCCGCTAGGCTTTCCGCTGTGTCCTGAATCGCCTTGAAAGTATCGTCAATGAATCGACAAAGGCTTGCTAAAGCCTCGAAAAGCTCCGCAACGTAAATTTTAGCTGTTTCTGCCGTCCGCTGTGCAACGTCGAAAAAAACCGCTATTTCCTCGTTTGATATGGCGAACCCGGAAAATCGGTTTTTGAAAGCCTCCGCATAATCGTTCATTTTGTTTCGCCCCCTTCAGGAACGGAACAAAGGTATTCCACGGAACAAAAAATATTTATTGGCCTTCCGCAATGGGGGCAATCTACCGGCCCGATTCCCTGCGTTCCCTGTGTGCTGTAATTTACAGCTTGTGCAGCGTTGAAACGCTCCTTGCAATAGGGGCAAATCCCTTCATCAACACAACGGGTTTCCGGGTATTTCTCCGGCTCCGGCGTGTTTTCCCGCTCCGTGCTTTCTGCCGCGGCGGGACAGGGCGGTTTTTCAACGCCCGCGGGCCGTTCGTCGGGCGGGGGCGGCGGGGAAGCCGGGGCCTGCCGCGCCGCCTGCGCGCGGGGGGCGGGGGATTCTGGCGGCGGGGGCGGCGTTGCCGTTCCTTTCGGTTCCTTGCGCTGTTTTACATCATCGACGGTAAAGCCGCCCTTTTCCCGGTATTCCGTGAAAGCCTGCTTTTGCTGTTCCTCCGGCAACCCTGAAAGCTCATATGCCGCCGAAATGCCTAACCGCTTTTCCCGCATTTCCTCTTGAAATTCCGGTATCAGGTTTTTAGAAATCGCTCCAAGCCTGCCCACCTGCGTTGTGGACGTGTTCAGTGTGTCCGCGATTATCTCCCGCACCCGCCCCGGCAACTTGCCGCCGCGTGCCTTGTAGCGCCGCAAAACATCGTGCAAATGCTGTGCTTCCTGCACCCGGTCCCAATCCGTTTTATCCCGCTGTGAATTGGTTGTGATAATCAAGAGTTCTTCCCGGATTTCCTGCATTTCCTTGTCCTGCTGCCGCGGCTCAATCCCGCAAGGGACATATTCATATTCCGGTTTACCCTCTTGCACAAGCTCCAAGCAGGCGCGGCGGCGACGGTGGCCCGCTAAAACCTTATATTTTCCACCGTCTAATGGGATAACGGTTAAATTCTGCTTTACGCCGCCCGCTAATTCAATATCTCGCTTCAACTTTTCGATTTCGGCAATAGAATAGAAATTGCCCTCTGACGGCACAAGGTCAAACACGCTCAAAGCGACGATTTTATACGCCGGTTTCCGGGGCTGCGTTTCCTCCCGCTCGGATACCTGCGGCGGTTCGGCCTGCCCGCTCTGCTGCGTGTTTAAAAGGTCCATCAAATTAAATTTACCCACGCTGCGCGGCCTCCTTTGCGTTTGTGTCCGAATCGGACAACATACCCAAATATTCATTGACGAATTGCAGATAGTCCATAGCGGCCCCGCACCGGCGCGAATACTCGATTATGGGGGCCGCGGCAAATGTGCTTTCGTCCACCTTTTCCGTGCGGCGGATATGCGTTGCGAAAATCGGGAAATCCTGCTGTGTATGAAGCCATTCCTCGCCCTGCGCGTTTACGTCGTTGCGCTGAAAGCAGGTCACGAAGCAACCCCGCAAGCACAAGGCGGGGTTTAGGTCCTCCCGCGTGTTGTCTATCTGTTCCCGAAGCTCTGCCAGCCCGTCAAAGGCGAATTTATCAATTTTTATCGGTATTAAAACATCGTCGGACGCAACCAGCGCGTTTATTGTGCTGATGTTAATATCCGGCGCGTTGTCAATGATACAAAAATCATAATCCCCGGAAATGGCCCGGAACGCCTTTTTAAACCGCGTTTCCCTCTGACGGGTATTATCTACCATAACGGCAAGGTTTGCCCGAAGCAGATTCATATTTGCGGGGATAAGGTCAAGATTTTCATACCGCGTGGGCGCTATGATTTCATCAAGGGCCGGGGCCTTTTCGGTCAAAATGTCCGCAACGCTCTTTTTTTCATAGCTGTGCAATCCAAACATTTTGGAAGCGTTGCCCTGCTTGTCGTTATCCACAAGCAAAACCCGCTTGCCGTGTACCGTTGCCAATATATGCGCCATATTGACCGCCGAAAGGGTCTTTGCAACCCCGCCTTTCAGATTGATAATGGAAATAGTAACCATCTTTCAAACCTCCTTTTTGTATTTCCACCCCTGCGCCGGGGGTTATCCCGCTTTGAAAATTTGCCTATTGTTCGTCCGGGTGCCACGGGCAATATCTGGTATGGCTTTCGTGATTGCATTTCCCGCAAACGTCTTTGCCCTCCAAGCAACCCGCCGTTTGGAACAGGTCACACGAAACGCACCGGCATTCCTGGCAATGCTCACCCGCCCAATTCCACCAGCCTTGAAAGCCCCGCGCCGGTATGGGCCGGTCAAACATAACCGGATTTTTCAGCACCCACGCGAACCGCCCCGGCGTGTAGTCGCCTAAAACCCGCTCCCGCTCGGACAGCGTGCCTATAAGGGCCTCCACGGGGACGCAATCGACAATTTCAACCGTCCCCAATACTGCGCCATAATGAAGTTTCATTGTTTCGGGTAATGCCATATCTACCGCTAATGTCACAAATTGCGGGTTTCCTTTCGCTGCGTGAACCGCTACCCGGCCCCGAATGTGTGTGCGCCGCGGGCGGGTTTCATAACCTTTCAAGCCCGCTACAATCGCGTATGCGTAAGGCTGATAAACAGTAAATGCTTTCACCTGTCCGCCGCCCCCTGCCCGTTCTGGCGCTCCCGCTCCTGTTTGATTTCAAGAGCTACTTTGCAATCCCTTGTAAATGCCTGAAGTTGCTGCACAAATTTTTCGTTGATAGCGTCAAAGGGCATAATCACCGCTACAAGGATTAAACCGTTTTTTGCGGCTATGTAGGTTTGCCCGTTTGTGTCCGTCCGCTCATACAGGGCTAACATATCCTTGTATTCCGCAAGCGGCTCTAAATACTTTGTGTCGATAAACTGCAAGCCCTGCGCCGTATGGAGCGGCTGCAATACCCGTCCCGCATAGCCGATTTCCATTTCATCCAGTTTAAGCACGTTTTCGCATTCCACCGCATCCCGGAAGTCAATGCTTACCGGCAACGGCTCTTGCCGCACAAACATTTTGCTTGCCTGCTTATCCGGTATATCAAAAACGGCAAAAATGCTTTCCTTGTCCAAAGGCGGCATTTTCAAGAGCGGATAAACCGCGCTGCCATCCCCCAGCCATTGCGCCGCGTTTTCGGTCCGTTCATCGTCAAAGAGGCAAAACCGCTTTTCCCGTTTGCAGATAGAAACGATGGATTTAATTTTCATTGTCCGCCGCCCCCTTGCCCGTCTTTGCGTTCCTGTACCCTCTGCGCCACGCGCTGCGCCTGCTGCAAGGCCGTTTGCAGGCTTGCCGGAGTATTCCCCCGCACCCGCTCCAAAGCTGCCACAATGCGCATTTGCGCTAATAGGGGGTTGACCGGCACGGGGGCCGGGGCGGTCTTATTCCGCACCCTGGCGGCGGGCCTCTGCTTGCGCCACGGTCCCGCCCCCGTTCTGCTGCGCCGCTGCTTTTTCTTCTTTTTTGCCATCTGATACGCTCCTTTCCAGCCTTGCGGCAATGTTCAAAATGCCCTGCAAAGCCTCTTTTATGTTCGCATCGGTCCCGGCCTCAATACTCAAAATCGCGGCTATGTCCCGCAATTCCTCCGCCGCCGTAACCTCCGCTTCGCCCGCGCCCGCTAATTTCAGGCATTCCGGGCATATTGGCAACCCATCCGGCACGGCCTGCCCGCACCGTTCGCACCTGTTCATAGAACGCGCCCCTTTGCATCCGTATAATCTTCAAGGCGCATCTGCGCTTGCACATCCTCCAACCGCCGCCGCGCCCTTTCAAAATAGCCCTTGTCTATCTCGAATCCCAAAAAATCAAAGCCCATATTATAGCAGGCAATCAAAGAGCTTGCGCTTCCGGCGTGCGTGTCTAATATCCGGTCCCCCGGCTGCGCGTACCGGGACAAAATCCATTCATACAGTTTGACCGGCTTTTGGTTTGGGTGTATGCGGATTTCCTTGTTTCGCATGTCCCCTTGCAACATACCGTGCCATTTGAACCGGAAAAGCCGTGCGGCGCTCTTGAAACTTGTCCATGCTAATTCGCAATCGGCAAAATCTGTTTGTCCGTTTTCCTTGTCCCATACAATCCAGCACGCGCTATCAAACGGTATCCGGCTGATAAAATGGTTTGCGCCGAATATAATTTGATTGCGGGAAACCCGCCGCAATTCTGCGAAGTATTCAGGCGGCGGCGCGTCCCTGTCCCCGCCGAAATAGGGGGCGTAATCCTGCGAAACCGCTAAACAACTGCGGGATTTATTCTTTTTCCCGCTTTCCCCGATTCCATAGGGCGGGTCAATTATGGCAAGCTGAAAATATCCGTCCGGTATCTCTTTCATGCCCTCCATGCAATCCACGTTGTAAAGGCGGTTTAACTCAAACACGATTTCACCCCGATTCTGCGCCCGCTCGATGGACGTTGATTTTTACAGGCAACCGCCCCGCTTTTCCTGCTGCGGACGCAATGCAAGCATCTTTTCCCGTACCAGCTTGTCAACCACGCGCCCCGGCCCTTTTACGCCCGCCATTGCTGCCAAACGTTTAAGATTATAGGCCGTCTGCGGCGTTACTCTGACCGTCAATTTCCGTTTATGCTGTCTTTTCATCGGCTCCCGCTCCAATCGCAACGATTTCTTTTCCGGCCCGCTCGACAAGCGCGGCCTGCTGTTCCTTTTTGCAATCGCAAACTTCGCCCGCGTCCAAATGGGAACCGCAAAGCGGGCATACCCGGTAATGCGTTCTTTTTGTCGAAATTCTCATATCAAAGCCCCTTTCTGTCATTTTTGAATATCTGCCCCGAATACCTGTTCAAATGTGGTATGTACATAGTCCAGAAACAGCACCGCGCCCGTAAAGCGCACGCGGAACGGCTCCAATTCTGCCGCCGAAACGGACACATGCCCAAAATGCGCTTTCATATCCCGCCATATCTCCCACGGGACAAGAAAGAAACTGTCCTGAATCCCTGCGCATACCCCCGCCGCCGCTCCGCTTTGTAAATGGTCCTCTAGTGCGTCCGCCTGCGTATCGGTCACAACGGCTTTTTTCAGCCTGTCGGTTGTGGTATATTTCGCCTCAAAGACGATAGATCGCCCGCCCTGAAGCGTCCCTTGAAAATCAGGGGCGGCGCGGGCGGTAAACCGGCCCATAAAGGTCCCGTCCCTGTTCTTTTCCATCACGCGGAACGGCTCCGGGGTCTTGTCCACCTTTGCCCGCCTGCTGTTTCGATATATCTCACACGCTGCTTTTATGCCATCCTCGAAAATATGCCCCTGCGCATTGTTTACCCGGTTTTGCCATTGCTGGCGGGCCTGCTGCGGGCTATACTGCATTTTCAATCCCCCTGCTTTCTGTCCCATGTATAAGGCGGCGTTTCACACATATGCCGGATAGGACAACCCGCGCAAGCATTGTCCGCCGTCCGCCTGTCACAAAACCGCTTGATAACCCATCCGGCCTTCCGCGCCTGTGACGCTGTGGGGTACTTTCTTTTTTTCCTGCGCTTTTTCACCTGAACAACCTCCTTTTCTGATTCTGATCTTTGGGGGCGGGGAAGGGGGGCTATCCCCCTCTGTCCGGCATTGAAAAGCGGAAAAGTTGAAAACGGGGTTTCCAACTTTACACACTTTCCAACCCCGGCCATTCACCCCCGCACCCGCAGGGGCTTTTTTGTTAAAGAGAAAAATGTAAATATTTTATGAATATTTGCTTTCTTCCCTTGACAAGCTCCCCCTTCGTTGTAAAACACACCTATATTACAAGGCCATAATGGAGGCACGGCCCCCGGTTTAACAAAGCATTTTTGCGTTAAGCCCCGTTGCTGGCGGCGGAATTTTTACATACTTGAAAAGCAGATACCCGCCCAAATAATGGGCGCTTTCGCGTTTCTCTACCAATATGTACCCTTTCGGGGTAACTGGCGGCTTGTCTATGCTGTACCGGCGTTTCGGGAATGTTGGCTTTTTCCGATCCGGCTGCTGGATGGTCTTTGTTTGCTTCCAGCGTTTCCCGCACCCCTGTTCCGGGGTCCAGTGATTGAAAAGATAGGTTGCAAGGGCTGTATAATCCCGCCCGTGGTCTACGCCGTTATAGAAATTGTGTTCCCGCAACGGCTCTATGCGCTTTATCTTGCCGTGCGTCCACTTTTCCCGGATTGTCTTTTCATCTACCCCGGATACAATGCAATGAATGTGAATGCGCCCGCTGCGCTTTCCCCGGCCCATCACCGCAACCGCTACCATGCCGGGGAAAGCGTATTGCAAGCGCCGTATATAGTTATCCAGCACCCGCCGCGCCGCTTTGAAATCCTGTGGTAAATGCTCATCGTCAAAGGTATTTGTAACGTAATAGGCGGCGGGGTTGAAATTGTGGTTTACAATCCGTATAAACCGTTTCAATGCTTGCTTTAAGTTATATTTTTCTTTTTCCTCTGCTGTCCGTTCTGTTAGCGGTTTCGGAACGGCCCCCTTTACGTTCTTCGTATTGGGGGCAACATTAAATATTTCCTGTTCCAGCACAGCGCCCGAAACGGTTACGCGCTTCATTCGCGGCATTTTATCAACCCTTTTTCCGTGGTTTTCATTGACTTTCCGCCGCTTTATTGCTATAATATTAATTATAGATTGTAGCTGTTTTAGCTATAAAGCGGCGAACGGCGAAAGCCTTAAAACGCCCCGTGCCTGTTTGTAGGAGAACAGGCACGGGGCGTTTTCCCTTTGCCCATATTTAACGGATTCCGCGCCGGTACATATCGCGCAACCGTTGGACAACTGCTTCACCGGGATTCTGATTGTTCAAATTCCCCCTTGCAAGGTCGTTCTGCGTATTCTTGCAAGGATGCGTTCATTTTAATGTTGTTCCTCCGCTATTTTCGGGGTATTTGCCGCAAATACCGTGCGCGTTCGTCTGC